>Ga0315905_10001200_pt1 | contig 27839 bp, 33 predicted proteins | sample LakEriMetagenome_5_FD_203522 | JGI IMG/M metagenome (GOLD analysis project Ga0315905, IMG submission 203522) | Freshwater fungal communities from buoy surface, Lake Erie, Ohio, United States - Buoy 4 MA121 | ecosystem: Environmental > Aquatic > Freshwater > Lake | place: USA: Lake Erie, Ohio...
ATTTATGAAAATTAACAAAAAAAGTACCGAAAAATTTTGGGATAAAGCGGATCGCCTGATGGTGGTAACAGTAGGAGGCGCAGCCCTGGGTGGATCGATCGCAGGAATTTACGGTGCGGCTATTGGTGCGATATTAGCGGCGGGCATCGAAATTAAAATAAATTTTTTATAAGGATTGCTAACATCAGTAATCAGTAATCAGTAATCAGTAATCAGTAATCAGTAATCAGTTATCAGTTAAAATTTTTACTATCTCCTAAGCTAATGAAAAAAATTGCAATACTATCAATTCTCTTAATCACTAGCGCAACGCCAACCACCAGCGCAAATACAAAATTATGCGAAATAACCGGCATTCACGACGGCGACAGCTTACGGGTATCTTGCCATCAAAAAGCCCTAAGATTAGCTTGCATTGATGCACCCGAACCAAATCAACCCTTCGGACAAGAGGCGACGGATTACCTAGCCAGCCTGACATTGGGGAAAGAATTAGAAATAGTTAACAGAGGCGACGGAGGATTTAACCGAACCGCCTCGATTATTTATGTAAATAATGTAAATATCCAAGGGCGGCTACTATCGGCAGGCCTAGCCTGGTATTACCCGCAATATGCCTCAAAATGCGGCGATTTTATGGGATTAAAACAAGCAGAACAAAGCGCAAAAGATCGAGGAGCGGGCTTGTGGAAATCAGCAAACCCGATCGCTCCCTGGGCATGGAGGAAAGGAGTACGATGAAAAGTTTACTAATCTTAATCGCCTTGGCTTTTTTGCCCCTTAAAATTCTGGCAAATCCCACCCCAATCCCCCCGGCAGTAGAAGAAACAATTCCCACGGAAAGCGAACCAGTAGAGGGGGAAATTAATGACGCGCCAAAGACAGAAGATAATCCTTTACTAAGACCTGATCTTGATTCCCTGATCGAGAATAAAATAGCCGAAGATGTTTGGACTCAGCTAAAAGGCGATCTTCCTTGCATTGAATCTACTCAAGGCTGCATCCTACAATTACAATCCTTGGCACTTTCTAGATCGCCGATTCTCAGAGAGATGGATGCACGGATAGAAGAGGCAGAAAATAGGATCGCCGAAGCGCGATCGAGCAATCTAAAAACTATCAATGTCTCCACTTTTAGCCCTTTTTTACAAGTGCTACTAGGGGGAGCCTTACCATCAGCACAAATAAATAAAGATAGCCCCTTAATTCCAAATCCTTTAACCTTAATCTTTGGTAATGTATTAGGAAATATCGCCGGGGAACTACTAGGCGGCCTGTTCAATTGGCAGGGATTACAGGGGGGAGGTGAAGCAGTCTCAAGAGTAATTGCGATCGGAGATTTACAGATCAAGGTGGCAGAACTGCAAAGAAACCGGGCCGAATCAGCTAATCGGCTCAGGGAATTAGTTCTAATAGAAACCTTGAAATTAGAAGAAATAGCTAGAGATTTTCAGATACAGCAAGAAATCGCCCGGAGAGAGCGGGCAAGGATTGAAATTATCCGGATTTCTTACCGATTTGGCCAGGGAACCTCTGAGGGATATCTAAGCCAATTATCGGGATACGATCGCCAGAAGGCTCAAGTATGGCGGGAATGGTCCAGAATGAGATCGCAGCTAACAAAAGTAAAGATATTAGTGATTGGAGTTGAAGAAAATTAAAAAAAATCCGCAAAAAAGAAAAACTATTTGATAAGAATTAAGAAAGGCACTTAATCTATAGATCTGAATCATGAGAAAACTTCTGATAGCAGCCACGGCTATATTCTCGCTAATCGGAGCCAGCGCCCAAGCTCAAGTAGTGAAAACTGTAGAAAGCGGACGAGATGTAATTTACTCCCGTGGACACACCCCCGCAACCTCAGTTCAGCTAACCACCAATGGCGGCAGCCGCGCCAGCGCGATCCTAGCCAATAGCTGCGGCATCGTAAGGGTGAGCGCGAATCAGGCCACCCCAGACAGCATCAATATCAACGGAACCGCAAGATCGATCGCTACCCCAGTAAGCTTAAGCGGCGCACCAGTGTGCAATGGCTCCACCCCACCATGGGACGGAGGGACGACTAGCGCAGCGCGAAGAGATCCGAACGGGAATTTTTACTTTTCTGGATACACCCCAAACCAAGCGGCAACAGTCGCAGTAAGAGCCGGGGGCAACCGCACCGCAAGAGCCAATGGCTGCGGAATTGCAAGATTCGCGGAGCCAGCAGAAGGAAATCCCTGGGGAACCGATTTTAGCTTTGCCATCGGAGGAACAAACTACACTCTAGGATCGGTAACGGCGCAAAATTACGGGCCACTCTGCCGGAATGTGGGCAGCAGCGGCAGCCCCACCTACTTGAGATATGAAGCCGCCCAATAATTTACAATCGGCCGATCAAGCACAAAGCGAGATCGGCCAATATCTGGAGGGAAAAAATGCGAAAGCTTTTAATTTTGCTAGGGGTTATTTTTTTTAGCGAAAGGATTGCTGCGACACCATTTCAAGGACGGGAAATCTACCGCACCGATGATCGAAGAGGATTTTTTATCGTACTAACGGGACAGCCTCTCACAACGGCGGAAGTAGCCGGAACCGCCAGAATCCGAACCAATACCCTAAGAAAAGCTGATAATTGCGGAGTAGGAAGAGTAAAGATACCAGAAGCGACCCCAGCACCAATTTTAAGGATCGATGATGGGAATCCGATTAATTACCTATCACTCCCGACAATAAATAATTATGATTGCTCGGAAGGCGGGCTAGGCAATAACGCCTATAATCCAGCGACCCGAACCGTTTATATAGCAAATTTAGAGCCACAAGGGGAATTTATCTCTCGAATCCAAAGAGAAGAGGTAAAAAAAGTGGCTCTCAATAATTGCGGCTGGGGCCTCGTATTTTTGGCCGCAGGCGATGGGCCTCTATACTTTAAGGGGCAGCAGTACAGATATTTTGATCTACTCAAGACAGTGAGGCCGCCAGTGTGCAGAAAAATTAACGGAGCTTATGTAACCTATTTTGCTATTCCTTTAGGGCAGTAATATGGGCAGAAAATACCCTCTCTTGATCATTGCCTCGATCGCGATAATTTTGCTAGGGATTAGCTCCCGATCTACGGGCGATCCAGGGGAAAAAGTAAAAATAGCTCGCTGCCACGATGGTGATACCTGCACCACCGACAAGGGAGAAAAGATAAGATTAGCCTGCATAGATGCACCCGAATTAAAACAGCCTTTTGGAAAGGCTTCTAGGGATCATCTCAGAGCAATAATCAAAGATAGGCCTGTAAAAATCGATCGAATAAATACCGATCGATTTGGCCGAACTATCGCCATTCTTTATATTAGTGATCGTGGCAAATGGCAAGCAGTGCAATCGCTACAGGCTTCATCCGGCACAGTTTGGGCATTCGATCGATTTAAAAGAAACTGCCCGATCTGGAATTCGATCAATAGGGAATTTCAAGCCGCACAATCAAAAAAAGTCGGATTATTCGCAGATAGGCAAGCGATCGAACCTTGGATATGGAGGCAAAATGAAAAGCTTAGATAAGAACTTAGATAAGAGTTTAGATGATAGCTTAGATGACAGTTTAGATAAGAGCTTAGATGACAGTTTAGATAAGAACTTAGATAAGAGTTTAGATGATAGCTTAGATTATAAGCTGAGAATAATAATAGCAATTTTATCGATCGCCGTTACGGTCGCCTATTTTTTCTTTGTGATTAATTATCTAAAATTAGCCAATCAAATCAGCTGCTACAGCGAGGCAAAATGCAATCAATTGAAATAAATCGGAAAAATTTAGCAATCGCAAGCGTGAGCCTGATCCTTTATTCCCTAGCATTAGTCACCATCTGGGAGCTTTTCTATGGGGTAGAGGCGAAAGGAAGGATCAACTCCGATGGATCAGTCGAGTACCAAATTAATGATTGCAGATAATCCATATATAGTGTCTGGGAAGCTGTGCTTCTACGCTATATATAGCGTTGAAGAATTCAATAGGAAAATAAGGAAAATACGACATTATGACGCTCACTGACGCAACAAAATACGACATTATGACGGAAAGAGAAGAAAGATTAAGAAAAATAGCCGAAAATTTTCGGCGAATCGGCAAAAAAACGGGACAATCGGCGGTAGAGCTAGGGCTAGATCTTCTAGAAGCCAAAAAGCTATGCGAAATGGGACGGTGGAAAGAGTGGCTTAGGGAAAATTTTCCCTACTCGGATAGAACCGCCCAGCGATTCATGGAGATCGCCCGCGAGGAAGATTTACCCCGGAACCTCGATCGATACCAATCGACAGCCTTAAGCCGATTAAAAAATGAAACCGAGGAGGTGAAAGAAATCTGCCAGGAATTGGCGGAACAAGGAGAGATGATTACACCTGCTAAGATAGAACAGATTAGAGGCGATCTAAAGGGATTATTTGAGATAAACGGCGAAAAAGCCGAGAAAGACCCTGCGAATTTTAAGCGGCAAGATGTAGAGCTACGGGATATCCGGCATTTAACCGCGATCCAGAGGAGCAATCTATCGACCCCCTTTCGAGTCGCAATCGAGAGGGGGTCGATAGAGAAAAAAGATAGTATTTTCGACTATGGCTGTGGCAGAGCCGGAGATATTATCTTTTTACGACTAAAAGGCTATGAAATCACGGGATTCGATCCTTTTTTTTTCCCGCTCAACCCGCTAAGAAAGAGCGATGTAGTAACTCTGAACTATGTAATTAATGTAATCGAAGATCCGATCGAACGAGCGAGCGTACTGAAAACAGCCTACGAATTAGCGAGAAAGCGACTGATCTGCGCGATCCGCACCGATCCCGCCCCCTCGGTAGTATTGCCCCACGGCGACGGGCATATCGTATCCACGGGATGCTTTCAAAAGCACTATACACAAGAATCAGCAAAGGATTTTTTAAAAGAAATTCTAAAAAAAGAACCAATAGCACTAGATTCAGGAATTTTCGAGATAAGTAAATATTAAAAAAGGACTTGCTAAAATGAATCTTTTGTCAAGTTTTCCCATGAAGCGCGATCGCAACGGCCAAGCCAAAATTCTCAGCGATGAGGAAGTAGCAGCTATCTTTAATCTTCTCAATCCCAGAGATAGGGCTATTTTCGCTATCTGCTTATTTTGCGGCTGCAGAATCAGCGAAGCTTTATCGATCCGGGCGGGGGACGTTGGCAATGGGATGATCACACTAAGAAAAGCAAATACTAAAGGCAAAAAAGGCAGCCGATCGCTGCCTATCTCTCTGTCCCTTGAAAAAATTCTTAATGATTACATCAACTCGACCACTTCCCCGAACGAATACCTTTTCCCCGGCAGGGCGGGCGACAAACCTCTAACCCGCGCCTATACCGATCTGGTATTAAGGCAAGCTTGCGATCGATTGGGATTTAAGGGGGTCAGCACCCATAGCTTCCGGCGAACAGCATTAACCCGAATGCACGCGGCGGGGGTTCCCCTGAGAACCATCCAGAAAATCTCTGGACACTCAAGCTTAGGAACTTTAGCTTTATATCTGGAAGTTACGGATGAGAACGTTAGGGATGCTGTGGGATTTATTTAGCGATCGCTATTGGGGGATAGTTGTGCATGGCGCGTTCCTTAAAATCGATCGCTAGAGCATTAGGATCTACATTAGGGAACGCAACCTACAAGATCGGCGATCGCACTCAATACCAACAGCTTTCAAACTTCCCCTGCAACGGATTCTTGTACGGCTGTCAGCAAAATAGTTGTTTAATCTACTGATGCTGTAATGATTTGATCTTGGATTCCTGTCCAAACTTTGTCCGAAACTCTCACTGCTGATTCCTTACACCTGACTATCAACTCAGTAACGTACAAATAGTTTGATATTGCTTCTACCTCCTCCTCTATAAAGTTACTCCATTCCTCTGGAATATTAAGAGTCTGCCACCACACTCTAGAGCCATGTTCAAGAAAAAGTCTAGCTCTTGTTAGAATAGCAATAGTATCTACTTCATTGTTAGTATTTTTATATGTGAGAAAATCTTCTATTTTATAAATTCTAATTTCTGATATTTTCTGGCGTTTATCTGTGTTGAATAAATTTAGTTCTTGAATCTTCTGAATAAGATCAGTAGAATATTTTGAAACTAATGTACTATAATGAACTATATCTCCAGCATCCAAACTAAATCCTCGATTAGGATGGACAACAATATTTATTCCAATAACTCCCTCAAAATCGGACAGAGAAGTAGAAGAATCTTCATCATAATAAAGATTTTCTTCATCAAACACGTTATTATCATGATTTCCGCAATCTCGACGAGTCTCCGAATAGCTTTCTCGATAGCGTCCATAAGAAATCTCTAAATCTCTGATTAAATCTCTAAAACTAAATAGAGAGCCAGCAGAACATACAATTAAATTACAGATACTAGAGCTTTGAGTATCTAGGGAAATAGCGAGTTTAGCAGCAAAGATACTTGCATTAATAACTTTTGCAAATTTTCTGGATTTAAAGCCAGCAAAAAACAAACAAACGGCAAGAACAAGAATTCGTTTGACCAAAGGTTTAAATTCACATTTAGACTTACTTGTACTCTGAGAAATCCAATTAAATATTTCTTTGATTTTTTGATATTTCAAATAACTATTTAACTCAACTGTCATGACTTCTAATAACTTATCTGAGTTTTGCAATGAGCCTGACACCAACAAAAAAACTTCTCTCCATCTTTGATCAATTAAGTGCTTCCAAACTATTTCTTTAATTAAATCCAGATCTTGACTAAGATATTGAGCAGTTAAATGCTCTTGAAGGGTGAGATGAGAGAATGAGAAAACATCCTCTGCACGTTCGACTAAAATGCCTTGTTGAACAGCAATAGCATTTAGGATAGCTGCTCCATCTAGCAACTTTGGCTTGTCAACGGTATCAGCCAAAAATGATTTGATTTGATTAACCAATTCTTGCTGAGTAAAAAAAAGTTGATCACTGGCAAATCCAGTGTAGCCAATTTCAGCCAGCAAAACTTTTTCTAAATCGGGATTTAGCCCTTCATAAATAGTTTCATGGCGAATTCGTTTTTCGGCAGCCCATTCTTCAAGTAGAATGTCTAAAGCTTTTCGATAGAGGGTAGCACGGTTGGTAGGCAAACCTTGAGTACGGTCGTAAACCATGCATAGAAAGGTTAGAAGCAATGGGGTTTGGGCAAGTTCCTTAGCAGCAGCATTTTTCGACTTGTTTAGAGTTTCCCAACATTTCTCACTTGTCTGAGAATCACGGTCTAGTTCTGAGTGAAACCAATTATGAATAAATATCCGTATTTGATTATCATCAAAATCTGCTAACTCAATGTCACGGAAATTATTCCACGTACTTCGATGAGCAGCGATACGGCAAGATGCAATGTAACGGTTCTTATCATATCTTGTAACAAAATTCTGAATCTCATCAACAACAAAATTTAAATTAGCTTTAGGAACTTCATCTAAACCATCTAGAAGTATAAGTAGTTTACCATGTTCTAAAAGATTGATCACAAAGTCAGAAGAGGCTGGAAATTCAAAGTGAGATAACTCTTCTGCAATAGCCTTAGTTAAGTCAAACTTTTTAGAGGAAAACCGTTTAAGTTCTAACATTACTGGGATACAGTTATGTTTAAAACTACCCCTTTCACCTTTAAGAGCCTCTAAACCAGTACGCCTAAGAAAAGTAGATTTACCTGCTCCAGGTCCTCCTAGTACCATTAGAAACTGAGTTTCATTAACTACAAGTGGAGCATCAAGTTTTGAAGGATCACGTCCTTGAAATCTCCTTCTTTTTCCTTCTCTATATGACTTCTCTAGGGCTTCTAAAGAAGTGAACTGACGAATGCTTAATCCATCCAAAAACTTCACTTTTGTATAAATTATTTCTAGGGAGACTGACTTTTGCATCCCCAATAGTTTTAGAGTACCATAGCGAGTAACGTACTTATCGGCATAACGTTTTAGCGCAGTAGAGGCTTTAGCACGATCTCCTAAAGATTGGGCAAAACTACCTCCTATTTTTTTTGCAGTGTCCACTAAGACTCCAATTAATCCACCTGCTAAAGGATCAACAAAAGGTTCTAATCCAGTCATAGCGTCAACCCTTAAAAGCCAGATCAAAAATAGCCATAACAAAAGCTCTACGAAAATTGAAATTCAGCCTTTTGTGAGAACACAGTAGACAAGCTTTCGGTCATGTCCCAACCCAAGACTGAGCGGCATAACTACATATTATAGGTCAACTTTCTGTATAACACTCTCCAGAGTAACGATATGGGTCAACTTTCTGTATATCATTCCATTTAAGAGTGATCGCTAGAAGTTTTCTCTATATCACGCCCAAAAGCTTGTTAGCCAGATTAGCCTATTGCCAAAAACCTTGGTTAACTAAATTTCTGACAATTAGACTCATTCTAGCGATGATTCTTCGATCTGACCCCACCCTTTGACAAAAATTTATAATTATTCGACCTTTAGCGATCGCTATTGGGGTTGCTCTTTTTCGAGAGCTTGATATCTGGCTTCACAAAGCTGATCACGAATAGCAAAATCCTTTTCAGCGTCTTCGCGAGTGTAGAAGGTTTTTAAGCTTGCGTTAATATCTTTAATCTCGGTTTCAAGATTTTCAAGATTTTCGAGTTTTTGCCCTAACCCTACAATGATGGTGATCACTCCGATTACAGTTACTACAAGGGTGCTAATGGCTTGCACTTGATCCTCCCACTTAAAAGATTTCTTGGGTTGCTTTTTTTTGAGCATTTTCCACTCCTTTTTTAATACTTCCATTGTTTTATAAGCCCCCATAAAAAATCAGGGGGAAAATTTTGCCATCTGCAAAAAAAAGGGATTCGCCACAGCCTCCCCTAACTCTCAGGTAAAATAGCATCTAATATAGTTATCTAATTAAATTAGATGTATGATATAGCTACCAACAGCACAGGTTATGCCCTTTTGTCAACGGGGAAGCCCAGATATACTATTAAAGAATCATCTCCCCACAGCAAACACCATGCCAGTTAAAGGCCAGGCCAAGACTATAGGAATGCTCATTCCCACCCTTTTACAGGGGGATGTAGAGGGGTGGAGAAATACAGGCTGGGCCGGCGTTACCTCAACCACGGAGGAACTGCTCCGCTATTGGTTTGAAGAGGAACGGGACGGCGCTAACTTTCATCCTTGCCAGCGACAGGCGATCGAAACCATCATCTACTGTCACGAAATTCTCGGCATCCAAAACCCCTACCAACTCTATCAAGAGTTCGCACCTGGACATCCCCGTGTAGCAGAAGCGTCACGGTCAAAGACTTTACAGGATGAACTCGCTCCTATTACCTTCCCTAAATACTGTCTCAAAATGGCAACGGGGAGTGGTAAAACTTGGGTGCTTAATGCCCTGCTAGTGTGGCACTATTTCAACGCGCTCAACGATGAACGTCCCGGATTGTTTAGCCGTCGCTTTCTCATCGTCACGCCGGGTAAAGAAGTCCAGAAAAGAATCCTAGATGCTGTTAAATTGGGTGGCGAAGCTGACATCAATAAACCCCTATTCATGCCCCCTGGGGTGCGGTGGCGCGATCGCTTTTGTTTTGAGCTTTACGAACCGAGCGACTTCCGAGAAAACCTCACCCTTACCGATGACTCGTTTGTAGTGGTGACGAACTGGCAGCAGTTTCGCTTCGCTAAAGATGATCCGTCTCTTGGGAAGGATTTATTCGGGGAAAGAGAGGAAATTCCCAAAGCGGAAATCATCGCCGACCTACTCACCGAATATCCCGATATTTGCATTCTCAACGATGAAGCCCACCACGTCCACGCCGCCAAGCGTCCCAATAAAGAAACGGGCAAAGATGAAGAGTTGATCTGGAGGCGGTTCATGACATTTCTCTATCAACAGCAGTCAGAACGTCATGCAGATAAGGATTATCGAATATTTCAGCAGATAGATTTCAGTGCTACTCCCTTTTTCGGTAGCGGCGATAATAAAGACTATTTTCCTCATATCGTCTATGACTATAATCTTGCCCAAGCTAGTGCCGATATGCTGGTTAAGCAATTGTTCCTAGAACAGCGTCAGGGATATAACCTAGAAGCTTTGGATTTTCTCGCCGAACGGGGACCATCACAGGGCAAGAAACGGGGGGAGATTGTCGGTTTATCCCCCGGTCAGAAGGTGATGTTAGAAATCGGTAAGGAGAAGCTGGAACAATTAACCGAGGAGTTCCAAGCTGAAGGCATCGCCCGCAAACCGGTGATGCTGGTATTGGCCGAGGAAACGGAAGTCGCTGATCTGGTGGGGGAACACCTCAACACCCTGACAGACAGAAACGGTAACTACTACGATAGCGATCGCACCGTGGTTTATCATTCCAATCTCAAGACGGCTGAGTATGGGGCCGCAGATGCCAAGTTGGATGAGATCGACGACGACGGGAAACCCCTACAGGTGGTGGTGTCGGTCTTGTCAGTCCGGGAAGGCTTCGATCGCAGTAATATCTGTGTGATCGTCATGCTCAGGGCTAGTGAAGCCGACCTACTGTTAGAGCAGATCGTAGGGCGGGGACTACGGCTGATGTTCCCTGCTTACCGGTATGAATACGACCAGATTCAAGGAATGAAGGAAGAAGCAAGGCAACAGCTTCTCAGTCGGGAAGCCCCTAGCAACGCCTTCGATTGCCTGTTCTTAGTCGAACACCCCAAATTTAAGGACTTCTACGAAAGCTATCTCAAGGATCAAGGTTATGCGATCGCATCTGGAGACAGTTCTGGCAAGAAAGCCACTGGAGACTTAATTCCCGTCGATGCTGAAACGGAGCGCATCGGCAAGTATGACATCAGTTGGGCTATTCAACTCTACGATCAGGCTCCCATCCCCAACCTGCACGAGATTGAGGCAAATAATTTAGGACATTGGCGCGTCACTTTTGACCTACAGAAACAGATGGCCGCCAAAACGATGATTACCGATGTTCACGTCGAAACGGAAACCAAGGCCAAAACCTGGGAATTAGAGAACGATTACTTCGATTACTTCTACTTTCTGCAGCGAGTAGCCCGCACCGTCACCCAATCTAAGAAAACTACTCACCTAAGCGGCTTAAGTGCCGAAATAGCGGCGCTCACCGATGAATACGTCAGCAATCGCCTCTTTACCAAAGAGATAGACTTTACCGACCCCGATAACTACCGCGTTCTCCAAAGCCAGCAGATACTTGATTTCGTTGCCGACCAGATTAGAGCGGCCATCTCTAAGGCTACCGACGATTCTCAATACCAGCCCGGTGCAGTGTGGCGCTGTCTCTCGGACGTTCCCCGCCTGCTGATGCGTCAGAAAAACATGGTCACGGTACAACGCTGTATCTATCCCTATCAAGCCGTACAGTCGGAAAAAGGCGGCTTTGAGCGGGAAATCATCAGCAAGCTACTGAATCCTTCCCCCGAAGTGTTGGCATTCGCCAAGCTGGACAGAAAACACGACTTAGCGATCGCTTATCGGGACAATCGAGGCATTCAACGGAAGTACGAGCCTGATTTTCTAGTCAAGACCGCCAATAAGATGTTTATCCTCGAAGCTAAAGGCGACCATCTCATAACGGATGCGAGTACAGCGCTCAAGGCACAGGCGGCGGTGGCATGGTGCAAGTCAGCTTCTAGAGTGCCACCACCAGCCAGCATCAATCAGCCCCAAGCGTGGGAATACGTCATCCTTAAACAGAGCGTCTTCAATGCTAATCAGGGAGCTTCTTTTAATGCCCTGCTGCCAATTATGCGACAGGAAACTGTCATGTTAGTGGCAGGTTTGTTTGGTGAATTAGGGTTGGAGGTGTAGGTAAATTTATGAGGGATTTTAGAATCACTTGGGGGAAGATAGCACTTATAGCTAGTGCATTGGCTATTTTATTAGCCTTTGCGAATAATTTTGCAATTTCACTAGCTCTTTTTGGAGGCTTCAATAATTTATATAATCAAATAAGTCTTGAAAAAGCAAAAAAATTTAATTTAAAAGGATTTATACTTTATAGACCTCTTCAAGATAGTCATGATAACAAACATACATGGTTTTTAGTTGATCGCAAAAAAGATAATGATATTAACAGTATTGCAGAAGGAGATTACTTACTAGCTGCAACTGATACTTATTTGCGTAAAGAAGCAACAACTAAAAGTAGAGCGGTATTTTTAATATCATCTAGACAATGTGTTATTATTATTAATACACCGGATAAAGATAACCCTAGTAAGATCGAACCTAGTTACTACTATTATAAAGTTAAAGTTAAAGGTAAAGAAAAAGATGAACCTTATACTTATAAAGATTATAAAGACCCCGAAGGCGAAATTATCAAACATTACAACGAAAAAGATAAAGATACCTTCTTAAAAAATAACAATAATAAGGATAAGATAGCTGTACCCGTAAAAAAAGGATTATGGGTTGAAGTTGCTTTAACAAATTGTCCAACATCCGCACCAAATTGACATTTATATCAGATTATGACTGAGAACAGACGCAAGAAAGATTCAGCTAAATTAGTCTGGGATACCAAGCCAAAACGCGCCCCTAATCCCAGAGACATTGAGTTTCAGACGGCAGAAATTGTCATCCCCAATCCTCAAGAAGCACAGGGAAATCTGCCGTTATTGGCCGTCCCTCAATCTGGGTTAACTTCCCTATTCCCTGGACAGATGGGAGAGCTACCTTTAGGCGGTTTTGATATTGATAAAACTAAGATGAATCGCCTGATCTGGGGTGATAATTTACTGGCAATGCAGGCGTTGTTAGCTCAAGGCTATGCGGGCAAGATTGATCTGATTTATATTGATCCTCCCTTTTTAAGTAGTGCTGATTATTCCTTTCAGCTAAGTATTGAAGACAAGCAGGTTACAAAAGAAGCAAGTATTATTGAGCGGTTGGCTTATACAGATACTTGGGAAGGGGGGATAGATTCTTTTTTGGATATGATTTATCCAAGATTACAGTTAATGAAGCGATTATTAAGCGAAACAGGAAGTATTTATATTCATCTAGATTGGCACGTTGTTCATTATATTAAAATGATGATGGATGAAATATTTGGATATGAAAGCTTTTGCAATGAGATAATATGGCATTATAAAACATTTCAAGGTCAAGTAGATAGATATTTTGCAAGAAAGCATGATAATATTTTATTGTACACAAAATCTAAACAATTTACATACAATCAACAATTTGACTCAGATAATCTTGAAGATACTATTGATTCAAAAAGATGGTCAAAGTGGTTTAATACCGAAAATCAAATTATCGGCTCTAATATGCCTATTCAAGATACTAGATTTATTAGATATTTAAATAGGTTTAAAAAAGAGAAAAGAAGAGATCCTTATCCTAATGAAGTAGTTTATGAACTTAAAGGACAACCTATTGATTCAGTTTGGGATATTAAGGGACTTGATCCAAAATCCCTAGAGAAGGTTTATCCTACACAGAAACCTGAAGAAGTTCTAGAACGCATTATCAAAGCCTCATCAAATGAAGGCGATCTCGTCGCCGACTTCTTCTGTGGCTCCGGCACAACCCTAGCCGTCGCCGATCGCCTTAACCGTCGCTGGATCGGCTGTAACCTCGATAAAGTAGGCATTCAAGTTAGCCGTAATCGGATGGTCAACCAACAATCTCAACCGTTCCTGCTAGAGAACATTGGCAACTATCAGCGCCACATGATTTACCTTTCAGGTTCAAAGATTGGGGAAATGCAGCGCATCATCCTCAAGCTGTACGGTGCTGACCCCAGAAGCGATCGCCCTGATTTGGGTATTCGCACCCAAGAGGGACAAGAGCCAGAATTGGCTTATGTGGGCTATCCTGATCGCCCGGTAACAGCCAAGAAAGTTATCGAACTGGCCCAAGATGCCCAGATTCTTGACGGGACAGGTTACAAAACATTGACCATCCTCGCTTGGGACTACGATTACAATTTCACCACCGAACTGGAGAACCGCAAGAAAGCCGAAGGGGAAAAACTGAAAACCGAGCTTAAAACCCTAACCATCCCCCCAGAAATTTACAACTATCTCAAGAAAGCCAAGAATGAAGCCGAACTAGACGGGCTGCGAGACAAAATAATTTTTCATGATAAGCCCTACTTTAAGGTCAGTCAGCCCCAGATACAGGACGCGGGTGATGGAAAAATTACCATCATCATCTCCATCGATCGCTATGTGCTGATGGACTTCCCCATCAACGACGAGAAACAGAAAACCGAACTAAGAAAGGCGATTAAAGATAACTTTGCCGCTCTCATTGATTACTGGGCGATCGATTGGGATTATGACGGCATAACCTTTAAATCCATGTGGCAGGCCATCCGGGGCAACGGGAAACGGGCTAATACCGTCATCACCACCGCCAGCAGTCCCCAACTGTCAGCAGGGAAACGAACGATCGCTGTCCGATTAGTAGATGTGTTCGGCAATGATGCCAGTGCGACGGTTCAGGTGCATTAACTTTTGTGGCGTTCCAGAAAAATAAAGCATAACGAGGCGATCGCTATCATCTCCGATAATGGCATCTAATATCATCATCTAATCTTAACTAGATACTTTTATTAGATGGTAGGTTAGATTACTTCTAAGATGCTATATAATGTGTACCATATACCATCTTAGATTAAATTAGATTATGTCAAAAGTATTAAGCTTCTCGATCAGCGATCGCTATCTCGATAAACTCCGATCGCTATACCCAGAGCTTACCGAGAATCTGGCAGCCAAGCAATTCCTAATCGATCAATTAGATGCAGACTTAGGTGACAACTTAGATACTAATTTAGATGATAAGCTCAAAATTTTAATAGAGAAAAGCTTAGGGGATAGATTAGATGCTACTGAAAAATCGATCTCCAAGTGGATTTTAGATTTTGATAATCGGATAAAGGATATTGATCGGGAAATGAAAGATAGATCGATCGCGATCGATCATCAAATAAAAGCTATAGAGGCAAGACTAGATGAGAGCTTAGATACTAATTTAGATGACGGCTTAGATGATAGTTTAGATAGTAGTTTATATGAAGGCTACAGCGAGATTTTCATTGATAGGCCAGATGATAATTTAGATGATAGCTTAAATACTAATTTAGATACTAATTTAGATACTAATTTAGATAATAGCCTAGATAAAGAGCCAGTAACCTTGGAAGAAATACTATTGCAAAAAAAGATGATCAGGGAAGAATGGCTAACCTTGAAGGAAATACTAGGCCAGCGGCGGAAGGACTGGCCAAAATCGATCGAAGGCTTGCGAAAAAAGGCGATCAGAGAAGGATGGCCAAGGCGAGATCGAGAAAATAGGAAGGAATACCAGATTCCTGTAGCAAAATAAAGGGAAATTGCGGGTTTCGCGGGCGGGGGGCTTTTCCTTCTTACCAAACGCTTGCCGGTGAAGATGCCCCCGCACCTTGGCACCCGCGCCGGCCACCCACCCCCCCACCCCACCCGCCGCCAAGTCCTGATCTAGCAGAGGTTGCGGTTGCTTGACAGTTGCTGGTGGGGTGGTCCCCTCTGGTTGCTTGCGGACTTTGGCGCGCCTCTGGGGTCCAGGACTTCGCTGCGGTCGTCTGATGGGGGGGCGCGCCAGCCGCAGACTGCCCGCCGGGGACCCTTGAGCTTTTTTCCTTGACTGGCGCGCTGCGCGCGCCAGATAATAGATTTATTTTACCTCGTTACTATGGTATAATGATAATAGTTTCGGGGTATTTTTCTTATGTTTTCGCCTTTTTCTGTCTCTTCGATTGGATTCTCTGGCTCTCGTTCTCCTTCTCGTGCTTCTAAGTTGGCTCTTTCCGATTTACTGCCTCTTGTTCCTCCTCGCTGCCGGGTCTCGGTTGGTTGCGCGGATGGAGTCGATCGCTTGGTTCGGTCTTTCTTCTCTGAGTCCGCTTCCCTGCTGGTTTTTTCGGTCGAGTCTGGGCGTTTTGGGTCTGGGCGCTCGGCCTTTGCCCGTCGGTCGGTGGCTTGCGTCCGATCTGTTGCTGCCGGCGATCGAGGCTTGCTGGTGGTCCTGCCCTCTTCCCCGGTCTGCCCGGCCGGAGTCTTCCCGGCGCGGCGCTTCTTTGGGGGCGGCTCCGGGTCTTGGGGGTCCGCGGCCTTTGCTCTTGGCTCCGGGCGGCGGGTTCTGCTTTGGCTGCCCGGCTCTTCGGCTCCCCCTGCTTGGGCTGGTGTCGATTGGGAGCGCTGGGAGTCTTGCTGGTGGTTGGGGGTTCCCGTTCCCCCCCCGGCTCAGTTATCTCTTTTTTAGTTCTTTTGTACTATGCTCGGCTTTTTCCGCCGGGCATTTGCTTGATTATTCCTTGTTACTATGGTATAATAAAAGAGTGAAAATCAATAGGAGCAAGGCTTATGACCTACCGATGCACCCGAATTAATCCCTATCCGGCAGAAACTTCGATCGCCGACAGACAGGGCTACTACCTGAAAGCGAATAGCGTAAAAGAGGCCCTTGAATGGATGGGCCGCAGATTCCCCGGCGAAGAATTCACGATCGAAATTTGGCAGTAACTACCAGAACGGGGGGACTTTTCCCCGCTAATCCCCTACTTAGGAAAGAAAAAAATTAATTATTAATTTGCTTGCTTCTTTCCTTGTTACTATGGTAAAATAGAGATACAAACAAAGAAAAGCGATCGCCCAACTTGCAATTATGCGATCGCCTTTCTCTAAATCAAACCAAAAGGATCATAACACTATGAAACTAATCGAAGCTATCTGCACAGATAATCCTCGCGAAGTAACGACAAAATACGGCCAGCGCTTAGTGATCGATGCAGTCGATCGCACAACTGGGGAAAAAATCACAGTATGGCGCGGGGCTGATGACGACTACTCCCGGAAGTATGTGATCAAAAATTGCAGACTGACTATAGGGATCGATTCAAAAGGCAAATATTCCCTAATCGAGGATCCTAATCTGATCAATTTAGGCCAGCCACTGCCAGAGCTACCCGTAGCAGTGAAGCCGGTTTCTCGCCATTTAGCAAGCAATAACCCTCCTATTACCGCTTACTCTATCCCTGATTCTGATCCCAATTTTTCCCCTGATCGCAAGGCGGAGATGGCTGAATATGTGGCTAATTTAGCTGGGCTTTATCAGCATTGCCAAGATAAGGCCGAAGATATAGCCCTCACTCCCCAAGATGCAAGAGCGATCGCGACGACGTTTTTTATTCAAACCGTCAAAAAATTTGCGATCTAGATAATTAGTAAATGGGGGGATCAATTCCCCCCAATAGGAGAGGAAAAAATGAAGGAATTCTCAGGATTAATGAGAGTAGAAATCGAGGTAATTATCGAAGCAAAAAATCAAGGAGAAGCCGAAAAAATCTTTGATGATATTTACCCTAATATTTCTATAGAGAAGGAAGGAAGCCACAAAATTAAAATCCTTGACGAGAGGAATAATCTCGATTGCATTGAATGGGAAGTAAACGAAATCACATCAATAGGAGAGTAGAAAAATGCACATAAATTTAAGCACTGACGAAGCAACCAGATTGCTTAAAAAGGACGATAATGCAGATTGGTCATGGTCTGGATCATTAGCACTAATTGAATATCTGGAGGATTTAGAAGAACAAACTAATCAGAAAATAGAACTCGATCCAATCGCTATTCGATGCGATTATTCCGAGTATTCCAATATCTTAGAAGCGGCTAAAAATTATTCTTTCATCCCCCCAGAAGGCGATCAAGAAGAAGCCGAATCAGCTGCACTTGCCTACTTTGAAGAGCAAACTACTGTTATCAAATTTGAAGGAGGGGTGATTATTCAGCACTTTTAAACATCAGTTATCAGTTATCAGTCATCAGTACACAATTAGGAGACTAAAATCATGAATTTAGAAAATCTTAGCCAATTTACGGGTACTGAGAAGTATTACCGCAATAAAAATTACCCATTTAAATACACCGACGGGATAAAGTATCTCGCGGAAAATGGGGGGGCCTACTGGCTACTCGACGCGATCGCCTCTTGGCAGTTAGAAAAGATAATCCGCTGTGATCAGTACCTTGCTGATTTGCAATTCTGGAAGCTCAAAGTTAGTGATGATAACTCAGCAGTTCTCACCTGCGAACGGGACACCAACGATATTGCTTGTGAACAAAAGATCCCATATACCGATTTTCCTATTCAGGAGATCCGCCTTTATTTAGTCAATATGGGCAGCGGCGAGGGCGTGCTAATGTTGCCGTCCGAGTATTAATTTCAGTTTTCAGTTATCAGTTATCAGTCACAAAAATAAAGAAAAACAAGAACATCATTATGGATAATTTAACAAGGGCTAAAAAAACCCAGTCTTTTCTTTTCTCAGATCGATTAACTTCATTAATTGCCACACATAAGCAATTAATGATAAAGCTTGTTGATATGCGGCAAAAAACTGACGAGATACAACGCCAAGCCTTTGAGAAATTCGCACCTTACGAGCTAGATTCAGAAATGGCCGAGCTTTTAAAAAATGCAGGACAGAAGAAAATCGAAATTAAATGCTTTAACGATTTGTATCAAGTTTCCGATCAAGTAAGTGATCTGGTATATGCCGAGTGCGATCGGCTTTATCGAAAAGCGGGATTAATTGATGAATTTGTCCCATTTGGCGGTTGTCCATCTCTTATTCTTGAGTCAAAAATTCTGGAAATAGAGTCAAAAATCGTTAATCTTTATGCAGAGTTTGTAAATGAAAATCCAGATTTATTTTATGGCGAATATCGCTTAAAATTGCTTGAAAATCTAGGAATTAAAAGGCCTTCTTTTTATTAATTAATCAGCTATTAGTTATCAGTTATCGCACGTTTATTTAGGAGGGGAAAGATGAAGAAAATTAAAGCTCTACTGCTCGATCTTGATGGCACAATCCGCCGGCCTACTAGCGGAAAATTCATCGAAGATCCAAACGATCAGGAACCAATCGAAGGAGCTATTAAAACTATGGAGATTTACCATCAAAAAGGATGGATAGTAATAGGATGCAGCAATCAGGGCGGAGTAGCCGCCGGCCATAAATCCTTAAAAAGCGCAATCGAAGAACAACGAAAAACTTTAGAAATATTTCCCCTGCTTTCTTATATCTACTTTTGCCCAGATTTCGAGGGGAATTTATGCTATGGCGTAAGCCGAGAAAATATAGATTTAATCCATGAAATCCGCAAAGAATTTTTAGGCCAATTTAGGAAGCCTAATTGTGGCATGATTTCCGCAGCTTTAAAAAGTTTTAAAAATCTATCAAAAGCCCTAATGGTGGGCGATCGCTCAGAAGATGAAGAAGCCGCAAAAAACGCAGGGATCCACTTCTTAAGTGCTGATATTTGGAGATTTCCCCCAATCGAACGCGAATTTTAAGCAGAAAAAATCTTGCAAGTCCCCACTGTTCACCGTGGGGATTTTTGCTAGGGGTTAACGGAGAGGTAAAGAGCGATCGCCTCATCAAGAATAGCCGCGATCGTTTTTCCTTCCCTCTCGGCCTTTGCCCGGATAATCGGATCATGCTCCTTAAGAAGCCGCAGAGCGATCATTTTACTCGATCGAATCCCAGGATATTGATTAATCCCCTTGGGATTGTGAACCGTACCTTTAGGGACTCCTTTCCCAACCATATTTACACCAAAAATCTTTGCACATTCCATACTAACACGGTTAAAAAAAATAATTGATTATTCCTTAGTAACATGGTATAATAAAGAAGCGAAAGCCACCGAACCGGACATCTGACAAGAGCCTAATCGGTGGTAATCCCATTATAAAGACCGCACCCACCCACCCCCAAAAAACTCACACCCCACACCCCACACCCCACACCCCACACCCCACACCCCACACCTAAAAAAACTATGAAATGCCCCCAATGCCAATCCTCAGAAACTTACAGAAAAAGCCCCGAAAGCATGATTATCTACTGCGATAATTGTGGCCACCAATGGGAGGCGGATCAAGTGATGAAATCCCTATGTCTTGATCTACCGCCCAAACTGCGATCTCTAGTTCCGATCCTACTAGAGGGAGAGGCCAGTAAAAACTACCGCCAAGAGATCGATCGCCATATATCCGAGTACCGGGAACGGGAGAATCGGGGGGAAGTAAAGGAAGGAGCCGAGGCACTGGTAACAATCAATGCACTCCGTAAGGTGGGTAGCCTCTACAAAGTCCCGGCGGCGATCGAATACACAGCCGAGCTTTTAGAACAAGGGCAAGCGGTGGTGATTTTCACCGAGTATCTAGAATCTGCAAAAGCACTGTACACAGCATTAAGTCAAATCGCCCCCTGCGAACTACTCACTGGGGAAACGAAACAGGAGGAGAGACAGGCGATAGTCGATCGCTTTCAGGCTGGCACTTCTAAGATATTTATCGGCACGATTAAAGCCGGTGGAGTGGGATTAACCCTAACCGCAGCGAATCAGGTGATTTTAGTCGATCGCCCTTGGACACCGGGAGACGCGGACCAGGCCGAAGATAGGTGCTATCGGATCGGGCAGAACAACACCGTTAACGCCTACTGGATTCAATTAGGCGCAATCGATGAGGCGATCGACACCCTGCTGGCCGAGAAGCGCGATCGAATTGAATTGGTGCTAAAAGGAAAACGCAAAACCCTGCGCGGGCTATCAAAACCATCGGAATTGGCAAAAGAATTATTAGAGATTCTTTAGGCCTTGTGATTGACTATATAATTCCCGATCGCTTTTAAGAATTCCCCCAAAGCTTCGGGGGGAATCTTATCAATAAAAGCATTTAAATCCTGCGAATTATTGATCTGCACAGCGGAACCAAAGGACACCACCGAAGAGCCGCAAAAAACCACGGTAGGAGCCAGCCGAGACAGCAAAGCCGCTCGATCCTCCGGAGAAAGGGCTTTAATTTGGTCTTCAATAAAATTAATATCAGTCTTGGAATTATTAGCACTCATAAGAAGCTGCCCCCTTCGCCAGACGGCGGCCAGCAGCGATCATTAGTGCTGCAAATTCAGAAGAATCCAAAGAATTAACAAACTCTTCAGGAGATATGGTCATCCGGCGGGATTGGCCCGAAAGCTGCCGACAGAAATCATCAAAAAAACCTGGGCATCTCTTCTCGATCGCCATCAAAATCAGCATAAAATCCCGCAGCCGGGGGGAATCCTCACCATTGCGAATTCGAGAAATATTCCCCGGGGTGCGGCCAGTCCACTCCGCCACTTCTTTGCCCTGGATTCCCCGAGCTTTCAAAATTTTTACAAAAGCTCGAATAAAAGGATCTAGCTCGACACCGCCAACATTATCAACACAAACGACCATTAATTAACCCCTAGCAATGATTATCTGATATAATTAACGTGACAGATTAATTAAATTAGCAATACAACCATTATGGCACAAAACAAAGAACCGCCACCAAAAGCATCTTAAAAAAGCCCAAAAAAGCAAAATAACCCCAGCAAACAAGACTAGGGCTAAATCCTATATTTCTACAACCATGATAACGCAGAAATTCTACCCAATCACAATAACCGAGCTAACGAGCTTATCAGGAAAGCTGACAGAAGCAGAGATCGTAATCTATCTGTACTTAATGGCCGCCAATCCCTTTGGCGATCGCTTTCAAGAATTCGATACTTCAGTAATCGCCGAAAACCTAGGCGTGACCCGGCGCACGGTTCAGCGAACGCTTAAAAAATTAGAATCTTTGGGCTTGATCGAGCTTGAGATCAAAAGCTTCACCTATCGCCGGGTAAAAGAAACCGAGGATATAGAAGAGCCTGACGATCCTAGGATCGCCAAGCGACAGCAGGATCGCCAAGGCGACAGTAGGATCGCCTTGGCGACAGTAGGATCGCCAGAACGACAGCAGGATCGCCAAGGGGAGCTAGAACCCTTACAGGACAAAGGTTCGGAAACCTCTAAGACTATTAAGACTATTAAGACCTCCCAGACCGCAAAGGATGAGGCTGGTGATGATATTTTTTCGGAGGAAAAATTAACCCCTAGCAAAATCTCCCAAAAAATAATTGATCAACTTGTGGAATTAGATATTCCAATCAATAAAAAGATCGAAGAAGCGATCGAGAAATATGGGGAATGCCAAGCAGAAAGAGCGATAAATCATATAAAAGAAACTGCATCATCGATAAAGAGCAAGTACGCCGTATTTCTCTATCAAATCTCCCAAATACAGGGGAATTCAAGCAAGAAACTATCAAAGGAATTTCTCGAATGGTATCAATACGCCAGGGGAGAAATCACGGAGGATATTCCGCCAGAATTACTGCCACGAGATCGCCATGGTGAGCCTTTGATCAGAATGCGATCGAGGCCAGGGGAATTGATTGCATGGCAAAGAGCTAAATCAGGAGAAAGCTTTACACGCTGCACAAGAGAAGAATTAAGAGCATCCCTAGAGAAAATAGCCCCAGATTTCGCGAATAAATTGCGGAAAGGAGGGAAAAAATGAATAAAAATAGCTGGTATCATTCCCATTCTTTCAATTTTCGCGGCTTAACGTGGGAATTTACCTATATAGAAGCTACAGCAAGCCGCACAATCGAAGGCACAAAACCAGACGGGACAAAAATTTTTTTAACAATCCCCATCAAGGAGACGACTAAATTTGCCTATCCCCTTGCTTGGCTGGAGAAATGGGAGCAAAGCAAGGGAAACCGAATACTTCTAAGAGAGAAAGCCGAATCGAGAACCCTGTTTGAAATGCAGTTAACCCCTAGCAAACCACCCCAGGACGAAACTGATAAAACTTTGCTAGGGGTTAATGGGAAAGAACCGGCATCGATGGAAGAGTTAACCCCTAGCAAATTACCCCAGGGGGAGACTGATAAAACTTTGCTAGGGGTTAATGAGAAAAAAGAAGAAGTGCAGTTAACCCCTAGCAAATGTCTGTCATGCTCTCTCTGCCAGAGGATTTCGAGCATCTTGCTTACCTGCCTAGCCAGCCCGAAATATTTTACAGAAGAAACCGCGAAGGAATGCGAACGATTCACTCCCATAAAGCAAGCCCAGAGCGAAGCCGAAGGATTTACCCTGAGCGAAGCCGAAGGGAATCTAGAAGCAATACCCAAGCGCCCACGACGGCGACGAGGAAGCGGATCGGGGACTTTTATCACCACCTACGCCAATCATGGGAAATATGGGAAAAAGTACCCGCAAATCTCCTATCAAGTAGAGTTTGGGGGTAAGAAGCGATCGATCTATGTGATCGCTGAAAAGATCGAGCAGATACAAGAACTCGATCGCCTAGGCAAGCCAATCAACGAGATTCTGGAGGCGATCGATTCACCCAAGGCGCGGAAAACATTAAAAGAATACAAAGACTTTCTGGAAAGTAAGGAGGAAAAAATTTAAACTAAAATCACCAAAATTCCGAAATAAGAAGGAAAGACGCTGATGTTTTTCCATAAGGCAAAATCGGACTAAACCGCTTTAACCCTCTAAATTGAGGAATTTCACCCCTACCCGAAAAATAAATATTTGGGTAGTTTTAAAAATTATAGGGATAAAAGACATGGAAAATACAAAAGAATTACTCTCGGAATCGAAAGGGGAACTGATTCAAAAATTGAATGAACGCTACGGAATCGGCAAGAGCGTGACCTATAAGCGCCTAGACTTCCTAGAGATAAGTATTCGGCAAAGTGAAGGGATAAGCTTTCTATTTTCGGCAGAAATTCAGATCCTAGATGATCTCAATGAATGGATGAAGCAAGGGAAGCAGATGATCCACTTCCCCAAGCCAGGGAAATTAGCAATATCAGAATCAGGCTCGATCGAGTCCGCCACGCCATCAATCGAATACACCACCGCAGAGGAAGGCAATCAAATTAACCAACTGATCCGCGTAGCTCAGGAGCAGGCGGCAGGGTTGCTCATGGCTCAGAATATACTAGCGGCTCAATACAAAGATAATCCCGATCTACTGCCAGAAGACCTGCGATCGAAGGTTCGGGCGACGGAGGAAGCTGTAGCCCCAAAGTCGATCGACCCCGAGAAGTACGCGCTAAATCTGATCGCGAAAATGAAAGCCGCCTAAGTCTCTACGATCAAGAGCTTAGAGAAATGATCACGGCGATCGAGGCGGGAAAATCAATACTGGTGGTGGGCGAAGCTGGAAGCGGCAAGACCACCCTGGCCGAAACTTTGCTAGGGGTTATCGGCCAAGATTACCAAATAGCAATGGCTAACTATAGCGGCAGCACGGCCGCTACCCTGAAATCGATCGCCGACCAGTGGAATATCGAAGCGATCGACGAAAAAGGAAAACCCCTCAAAGGGGACAATCTCAAACAAGAGATAGCGAACAATATTAACGATCGCTATCTTTTGATCTGTGACAATGCCCACCGATGGGCCGCTTCCCTACTTTATTGGCTAGAAATACTGCAAGAAACGGGAGCCATCCTCGTACTGCTATCGATCGCAGAGATTAAAACTGGCATCTTCCTAAGAATGTCGAAGATCGAGCTAGGCCGCCTCAGCGAGGCACAAATCCGAGAAATTATGATCCGCGAAGCCATAGCGATCGATTTCTCTTTAACCCCTAGCAAAATAGCCCGCCTGCAATCGATCGCCGGCTCTAATCCCATGTTGGCCAAGCAAGCGGTGCAAGAGGCGAAACTAGGCCGCCATTTCCCAGAAGGAAAAGGAAACGAGTACATCAATGTGGCACCCTTTATCAATGCTATTTTTACAGCCCTAGGAATTATCCGATTTATCGGTTTGGGGCTAGGCGATCGATCACTATATATCTTTGGCGGGGTAGCGATGCTGATCGCAATATCCCTGCGCTATATCGGAATAGGCTTAAATCAAGCCGCCAGAAAAAAACCTTTAGGAAAAAAATAATATGATGGCCCTCACCCACGCCGCCCTATCCGTGGCGGGAACTACTCTACTATTAGGCGAAATTACGCCCCTAGGACTTGGATTATCGATCATTGGCTCCCAACTTCCCGATCTCGATACCACTAAATCAATGATGGGCAGGATATGCTATCCGATCGCCTCTTTTGTAGAACAAAGATACTCACACCGAACCATCACCCACTCACTAATGGCGACGGGGATTATCGCGCTGATCTCTCTACCGATCGCCTATTATTTCTCGCTGAAACTTTGGCTATGCTTACCCTTGGGACATTTACTATCCTGTTTTTCCGATACCTTCACTAAGGAAGGCGTGGGCTTATTTTACCCCTCACCAGTGCGGGCCATCTATGGCAATAACCCTAACTTCCGACTGCGAACTGGCAGCACGATCGAGTATTGGGTACTAGGTCTAGCTCTATTACTCTCGATCTGGTCGATCAATCTGCAATCATCAGGCGGATTAATACTCTCATTTAATCAATTGCTAGGGGTTCGCGAGGGCGTGGAAGCCGCGTACAATCGATACGGAGCCGATCATCATATCTGGGTAAATATCCAAGGAAACAAAGTGAGCGATCGAGCCTCGATCGATAGCCGATTCTTTCTGATCGCCCAGGAGGGAACAGATTTTATAGTACAAAATGCCAAGGGAATCTACAAAACCGAGGATCAAATCACTATCAGCCGGATCACCGCAGAGACAGGAAAGACGGCCAGCACCCGCGAAAAGGTGATCAATTTTAATGATGATGAGGTAGCAGCAATCCTCGAAACCTTAAGCGATCAGACAATCGGCATCTATCTAAGCGGCAAAATCGAGATCGACGAGCCAGATGATATTTTCAACACCAACCCGCCCGACCAATACCCGACCCTATCGAAAACTGGAAACTTGATCGATCTCTCCTACTGCCCGATTGAGAAAGCGATCGAGATTTTATCGGGACAATTTGGCTATGGAACCCTGACAGCACGAATCATCACACCAGCCCCCTTCCACTGACATGATCCGATCTATTCTTCTCGCTGTACTACTAACCGCACCGATCGCACTGGCACAGCCGACCTCAACCACAAACAGACCAGTGGAAGCGGAAATAAACTTAACCCCTAGCAAAAGCGCCACACCCAAGCGCCTGAAAATCAATCTATCGATCGCCAATCCCAGCGATCTTAAGGTAAGAGAAGGGGATAAAGTCACTAGGGGGCAGGTGATCGCTGATCGCGATGGGGAGCGATCAAGGCTTAACAGGGAGCGAAGAGAAACCCTGCTATCGATCGCCAAGATCGAGCAAACACCAGTACCGCAATTAAGAATATCCCCCCCCATCCGGGAAATCCCACCGGCCAGCTTTGCGATCGAAGAAGCGGCAATACAGCAAGCAGAGCTAAAATTCTCTCAATCCCAGCGAAATTATCAGAGCGCCCTCAGTAATGATCCTTTTATCACAGCCCGGGCGAATGTGGATTTTGCCAAAGCAGCGATCGAGCAAGCCTATCGGGAAGTGGAACTACAGCAGAAAAAAATTGAAGCTATAGCCCAAGTCAAGGGCATCCCGCCGGAGATGCTCGAACACGAGACAGAGAAACTTAAAGAAGTGCGATCGAACTGGGAGAAACGCCAAGCAGAGTACAAGTTTAGGGAAGCTGAATATAAGCAAGTTGAACAGGGACGCACGGAATCCATCAGCGCACTAAAGGAAGCGGTAGAATCCGCGAGAGCGGAGCTAGAAATAGCTCAAGCAAGGCTAAGAGCCGCCAAAGAAAGCCAAAATCAGAGGGAATACGAATATCAGATCGCTATAGCGCGGCGGAATGAAGAGGCTAATCAATCTGCTATCACCGTATCCCAGCAAAATCTCGATCGAGAGTTTAAGCTCACTCAGCTTAAAGAGAGAATCTCCTCGATCGATGATCGGCTATCCTCGATCGCCGTCGTTCGATCGCCTTTTGCCGGATCAATTAAAAGGATAAAAATCGAAAGCCAGTCCGATAATACTCTCAAAGTTACAATCTCACTAATCACGAATTAATCAGTTATCAGTTATCAGTTATCAGTTATTAGTTTGTTATCAACATTTTTCGCGGGTTAGACGCAATGGCTGAAAATCTAGAGTTTTCGTTGAGGTGCGTCGATGCCTTGTCCAGTAAGGCTTTGAGCCTGATGACCGAGGTGACTATTGATAATTATTATTAATAATGTCTATGCTTTTCAATATCCCACGAAAAATCGTTGTACAATCCTTGTACAGCCTAGCTTTGCAAAGCTAGTCTTGCTTCCAATTCGTGAAGCGTATGAATGGAAACAGCATTAATTCCGTTTTAGAAGGGTCGGCTATATCAACTTGCTTCCAATTCGTGAAGCGTATGAATGGAAACATCCAGAGATCCGCACGGGTGTGCGCCTCACTCGCAGGGGACTTGCTTCCAATTCGTGAAGCGCATGAATGGAAACAATGTGTAGGGTCAATTTATGAATTGACCCTACAATTTTTTACTTCCAATTAGTTAAGCGTCTGGTACTAAATTTAGTTATCAGTAATCAGTAATCAGTTATCAGTTATCAGTAATCAGTAATCAGTAATCAGTTATCAGTTATCAGTTATCAGTAATCAGTTATCAGTAATCAGTAATCAGTAATCAGTAATCAGTTATCAGTAATCAGTAATCAGTAATCAGTTATCAGTAATCAGTTATCAGTAATCAGTTATCAGTAATCAGTTATCAGTTATCAGTAATCAGTAATCAGTAATCAGTTATCAGTTATCAGTTATCAGTTATCAGTTATCAGTTATCAGTTATAATACTAAATATGACTATTAAGAACAATTTATGAAAATTAACAAAAAAAGTACCGAAAAATTTTGGGATAAAGCGGATCGCCTGATGGTGGTAACAGTAGGAGGCGCAGCCCTGGGTGGATCGATCGCAGGAATTTACGGTGCGGCTATTGGT
>Ga0315905_10001203_pt1 | contig 27788 bp, 5 predicted proteins | sample LakEriMetagenome_5_FD_203522 | JGI IMG/M metagenome (GOLD analysis project Ga0315905, IMG submission 203522) | Freshwater fungal communities from buoy surface, Lake Erie, Ohio, United States - Buoy 4 MA121 | ecosystem: Environmental > Aquatic > Freshwater > Lake | place: USA: Lake Erie, Ohio...
GTCGTCGACATGACAGAAAAGAGCTTCTAGACTAGACATAGATGGGTTGGGGGTGCTGAGTTTATATATTTTTCAGCTTACTAGCCCCCGCCTTTTCTTTCCTCCCTTATCCCGAACTGACGTTAAGATAGCGTTATCCCGAACTCAGGTTAAGTTATTCAATTGGAAACCGTAGGTATAAGTTTTTCAATTGTAATAAAGGCTGAGTTTGATGGGTTGTCATGACACCCTTAGAAAAGGTTACTGTATTTGTATAAGAACCCCCCAACATAAAAGGATTAAAACCATTATCAATCATCAGACTCCAAGCGGTTGAACACAAACTATCAATGGGGTTAGCATACCAACCAAAGGGAATTTGATAACGTTTGTTGGCATAATAATAAGCTTCTGTTTCATCAGACATCGATCTTTGATCCAATAGAAGAGTTTTGACACCTTCATACATACTATTAGCATCATCGCGCAATCCTTTTGCCCAGTCGGGTTGATAATGTTCTGAATCTTCCTGTGAATACTGTGCAGCTAATAATAAGCACATATTAATTGCCCCAAAAGTCCACTCAGCTGAAATAATATTCTGAGTAGTCCCCTTTTGAGCATCTGTATAGCCTACCCCACAAAGTTTGGTTGGATCATTGTCTTGAAAATACCCTGCACGCGCTTTAATAGTTTGCCATAAACCATAGGCAGTAATATTATGTTCTTTAAACCAAGTATCGACTTTTTCAACCCCTAAAACAGAGCAACCCCAAGTATGAACATCAACAGCCAGATAAGCACCATAGAGCGATACTGTGGTGATTCCTGCCTTAATTTCTGTTAGGGCAATCAACGTATGTTTATTATCTTGATCGAAAATTTCCCATTGATTAATTTGGGGGTAATTATCGATAGGAATAACTTTGATAATTAGATTAGTTGAAATAGGAAAATTAGTCAGTCTTTCGACAATATTTTGTAGGTTAGAAGCATTAGCATTAGTCAGGGCATCAACCAGGGTTTGCTGATCGTTGCTATAGAGGCATAAAACTTCTATTCCTTGGTCATTCTTGAGGGATAGACTTTGGATATTATTATTAATGGTCAGGGTAACACTAACAACAGTTTTTGTTTCTGAATTTTGTTGTTGACTTTGAATATTCCATTGACTTTTAGCGTGTACTTCTACAATTTTTAAGTCATCTGATAAAGGATATTTGATATAAAGGAATCGATTAAATGCCTTCATATCTTTATCCTCTAATGCGAAAATCAAGGCAGAGAAATCCTTGCTTGAGATTTCAAATAATTGATTACCAGGGATAAATTTATTCAGGGGATTATTGTAAGTTCCGCAGGTAACGAAAACTTGGTTATTAGCATCAAATAAACAAGTTTGAAAATACTGATCAAGCCCATTAATTAAGTTAGTAACCAGGGGTAAATAGTGAGTATCTCCTCCGGCTTCAAGAGTGCTTTTGAGCATCTGTAAACCAGCGTAACTAGAGAAATTATTCTCATTAGACAGACCGAGAGCATCGGCGATCGTACCACTTTCATTTCCTGCCATATTCCAAGGTGCGTAGAAAAGGCCGCCCTCATCACTGACCATCGCTTCATAGGCCGGAAGGACATTTAAGGCTAATTTGACGGCATCGCTATCAAGAGGAGGAAAATTGCCATATTCGGCAAAAGCCACCTGTAAAGGAGCAATTAACGCAGCCCAGGCGTTTTCTCCGGTAATGGGCTTCCAGTCTATCCAATGAATGGCTGTTTGGTTTTCGACGGTTTGACCATTAGGGTACTCATTCTTGCCATTCAAGGGATCGGTTAATGCGTACTGATCACTAATAGAACGGAAATAAAAGGCACCAGGGCTGGTATTCTGGCGATTTTCAGGATAAATCGGTTTTTTGTCCTTACCGTAGTAGAAACGTTGAGTGTCTGGCTGATCCAGTTTTGTCCAACCCCGAATACTGCTATTGTAAGCGGGAATGGTGCTACTAGCTAATAACCGTTGTGTCTGAGCCTTAGCCACGGCCATCCCTGCTGTAAACTGGGGAAAAATCGCCAGGGCAATTTGCATCGTAGCAGCATCATAAATATTCAGTCCATAATGGGTTAAAACCCTTTCTGTGACGGCTTCGACACTGTTCTGATTTTTGGCGTAGTCTGTATCGTTTTTGCCCAAATTAGTCCAGAAATCCTCCGGTACATAGAAACTGAGGGGCATTCCGGTTTGGGAGGCAAAGGGGGCTTGTTTGCTGTAGCGATCTCTGGTATTGTTCAACAGCAGGAAATTTAACCGCTTTTGTTGCTCTTGAGGGATACCTAATTGGCTGAGGGAAAGCAGGAAATTCGGCTCCGTTATCTGACTGGTTGCCCTGATAGGGATATTCCCTGCGGGATTGATAGGAGACTTGTCATAGGCTCCTCCTAGGACAAAAGGATTAAAGTGGCGATGGATCATCACCCCCCAAGCCGTGGAGGTTAAACTATCAATGCGATTAGCATACCAACCAAAGGGAATAAAATAACGACGGTTCGCGTAGTAATAGGCATTAATCTGTTGCTCGTTGCGGCTACTATCAAGGAGTAGATAACGGGTAGCATGGGTCATATTCTCGGCATCTTGGGCTAAATCTTTAGACCATTGCTGAGATTGGGTATCTTTTTTCTGGGCATATTGGGCAGCTAACACGCGACAGAGATTAATCGCGCCAAAAGTCCATTCACCAGAAATAATGTATTCATAGGGAGATCCCTCAGCTAAATTCGTTGGTACATCGGTATAGCCTACCCCAAGAATCGCTTTAGTGCGATCGCCATCTTGGAAGTATCCGGCGCGTTGTTTGACTCGTTGCCAGAGATCATAGGCCGTTAACGTCTTTTCTATTCCATTAACGGTATAGTTTTTCGCCCCTGTGCCAAACCAGGTATCGATATTGTCCACCCCAAGGACAGCCATCCCCCAAGTATGCACATCAACGGCAAAAGTTTCACCATAGACCACTAAATCGGAAGTATCTTTGCCATCCGATAGGACAAAAAAGGTTTGCAGGTCGGCGGGATCGTAGATCACCCATTTAAACCCTTGTTTGGGTTGGGTTTCTTCTAGGATGAATTGCTCAGATAATCGATAATTATTTTGGGCAAAAAGATTAGTAATGGTTTCTGGATGAGGGGTTTGAAATGCTGGTAAATATTCACTATGGAGGCTAAAAATGGGTTCTCCGCCCACAAATTCCTTCGTCGGATTATTATAGGTTCCCTGGGTGAAGAAGAAGCCACTATAGGGGTTATACAAGCAGGTCTGGAAATAGTTCTTAATTCCCTTAGCAATTTCCATGACATCCTTAAGGTTATTCTTAATCTGTGCCTGATGGTTAGGTTCATTAGCCATCATCGTTGTCAGCATTTCTAACAACAGGGTCAACCCCGCAAAACTGGAGAAATTATTCTCATTGGATAGCTGTAGGGGATCAACCATTTGACCCGCTATGTTTGCGGCCGTGCCTTGAGGAGCGTAATAAATACCACCATCAGGGGACATCATCGCCTTAAAAGCGGGCAAGACATTAAGGGCTAATTGCACCCCTTCGCTGTTATAGGGAGGAATTTGTCCGTTACGGAGATTGTATTCCACCTGTAGCGGTCCCAGGAGACAACTCCAAGCATTTTCCCCCGTAATCGGTTTCCAATCAGTCCAGTGTAACTGGTTGGTGCCATCAATGCTTGCACCATCGGGATAGGTAGCAAACCCCGTATAGGGATCGGTCAGGTAATATTGATCGGAAATTGACCGGAAATAATAAGCCCCTGGCTGATTTTTATCGGACTTGATCGATCCATTGGGGTAATTGCCAGGATTTGGCTGGTCATCCGGCGGATGGTTCAGCATAATGTAGTGACCCGTGGGATCTCCCTCTTTGACCGGAAATCCACCATAGACAAAGACTGTCTCTTTTTGTGTCTGACCCTGGTCGTCTACATAGGAAATCTGGTGTGTCCAGCCCCGAATATTCCCTAAGAAACCGGATTGATTATTCTTTAACCGCCTTGTCCAGTCACGCGCCACTTTTACCCCTTCGGAAAAATCGGGATAGAGACTGAGGGCAATTTGCATTGTGGAAACATCATAAATATCTGCCCCATAATGTACGATTAATCGTTCGGTGATGGCTTCGATGGAATACAAATCTTCCTGGTTATTAGGGGAGGTCGTCCAGTAATTGTCCTCAGCATAAAAGCTTAAGGGAAGGACAGTAGGCGCGTTGAAATTAGGGCGATAGAGATTGTTATTTTTAACCAGGAAGTTCAGCAGTTTTTCTTGAATGGTGGGAGTATCCACATTACTAAATAATGTGATCTCAAAGATAAAGGTACTGCTTTGATTATCGCTATTAGGTGCATGGGTTTGTTGCCAATCTTCTAATTCATCGGCTAACCGTTTAACAAAACTGTCTTGGGAACTCGCGGGATCATTCACCATGCCATCGCGCAGTTGAAAGACAAATTGGGGCTGTAATAACACGGGAACCCTTACCAGCATTGTCTCATCATCGATCGTACCGGAGGGACTAAAGGCATAATCACAAGCAATTTTAATCTGATGCAAGTCGGAGGTGGGGGACAAGGCAGTGAGTTCTAATAAGCCATTAAATAAATTACTCAGATGTTCGACAAGGGGTTTTTGATGTTGCGTTTGGGCAATGGAAATTTTGTTGGTAATGGTTAATAAAGGAGTGAAGCGATTAGCAAAGCGAATGGCTGGTGTTTGATAAATAAAAGCGGGATTCGTTTTAGCTTGGGAGACTAAATCTTGGTTGCGTGTCAATCGAATACCCCCCCAAGTATTCTGCTGACTAATAATATTTAATCCCCCAAATTTCAGTTGTCGATAACCGCGATCTTTTTGGGTGTTATCTTTATCAATAAAGGTATAGATCGCGCGATCGCCTGGTTGGGGAGATGGACTGCCTTGGGGTTGCCATTTATCACTATCGGCAATGACTAAAGGTAGGTTTGCGGTGCCTTGCAAGCGTTGAACGGTAATTGTTAACTGATGGGTGTTTGGGTCAATATATTCGCTAATTAAACAAGAAAAGTCGGCTTGTGTATCATTGGGTGCATTAGCCTGTAATTCCTGCCACGTTTCCCAGTTGGTGGCCACCTGTTCGGCTAAGGTAACAAAGGCTTGTAGGGCAATTTTTAGGGTTGAGGCGATCGCCGGATTGAGATTATCGGGCTTGAGGGTGGGAATTAGGGCAAGATCGGACTCCATTGCGTCATAGGCATGGATAAACGCCGCTAACGCTTCAAATAAATCCGAGGTTTGGCTGGTTGATAGGTTCGTTAATTGGCTAGGGTTCGTCTGGGAACTGATTTGCGGTTCTCGCACATTAAAGCGAATATTTGCCTCTATTTCGTCTTGGGCTTCGTCCTGTTGTTGATAGGTGTAGGTATATGTCCATTGTTTGGCTTCTTCGATGCTATTGCAATCATCATTAAAGGGTTCTCCATTTTGCCCAATTAGGACGGGGGCAGTGGGATAATTTCGCAGGGGAATGGGAATTTCTGCCTGTCCCATTTGTAGGGGTTGAAGGGGCAATAAAAAGGTAAGATAGAGGGGAACTTCTTGCTCGTCTAAATAGAGGGCTAAACTGTTAATACTGTAGTCTAAATCTAAAAAGATTCGATTACTTTTTTGCCCCGATTGAGTAAATAGACAATTTAACCAGGATGACTGATCAGATAGAGAAAATTCTGCCGTTGATAGGGAGAAATCTGGTTGATTTTTGCCATGAAGTTCTAACACCCCGATGCGGGCATTGGGTTTAAATAAATTGGCATTGTTGATGAGTTCATTGGGCAAACTTGCCGTGATTAGATTATCTAAACTAATGCCTAATCCCTGTAAAATTGTTTGGAAAGTATCATTATCTTTGGTGGTGTATGTCCCCAGATTTTGACCCGCATTAATCAGATTTGGGGTTGCTAAATTGGCAAAAATAATATCGTTGCTAGTGACTTCAAAATAGTTAGCAACCTCTTGCAAGATAGGATATTGGGGATATACCACCCAATTCAGGGATAAGGTCTTACCTGGAAGGAGTAAATTTTGTTGGGCTATCTGTTGGGCAAACCCCGTTATGGTTAGGTTAAAATGGTGGGCAACCGTGGCTAGTGTATCCTCTTTAGTCGGTCGGTATTCGGGTTGGTTCGGTAACTTAATAGTTTGGCTAAGATCGAAGATACCAGGCACATCCTGTAAGACTAAGGTGAGATAATCTAGGGTTAACCCTGGATTGGGTTGTTGATAGACTGTTAGAAGGGTTTGTAAATTATTAATCCCTTGGGTAATGGTATAGTTAGCTGCTTCAATTTTACCCAACAATAAAGGGGCTTTATCCGCCTGTTGATAGGGGGATTGGCTTTGAGTTTGATACTGAATAATAGCATCAACATTATAAGCACTAGAAAGGGTATCTAACAGTTGTTCATAGAGGGTTTGTTGGGCAGCTAATTGACGTTGCTGGAGGGAACTATCGTCGGTTTCTAGAATGTTAGTAACACTTTGGGCGATCGCCTTAGCAATTCTTTGCTTAACCCCGACTAATTTATCAAAGGATTCCTCATCTAAATGATAAGCCCCAACGGCATATTTTGCCGTCATAAACTCATCAATAATGGTTAAAAACTGCCGTCCCCATTCATCGAGATTAACACTGGTAAAATTGAGCGTTTTAGACCCCTGTAAACCCCCATTAGTCAGGTAGTCTTTAATCATGACATCAGAACGGGAGATCAATTGATTGGCTAGGGGTTGGGGCGCGAAAAATTGGGGGGCTGCATCGGTTATCTGATAACTAATTCCGCTATTTCCTAGGGGAACAATCCAGATTTTTTTGTTACTATCTTGGGTGTCTTTACTAACGGCTACTTTGAGTTTTTGATCAAAAGCTGTCTCGAAATCGATAGCAAATTGTTGCAGCGATAAAATATTATTTTGATCCCCTTCTGTATGGGCGACAATTGGCGTTTCTGCCTGTAAAACAGATTGATACGTTTGCTCAATAAGTTTTTGCTCAATAAGTTGCTGACTTTTTTGATCAGAAAGCAGTTGTTTACTGACTAAATTAGGATCGCGGGTAATCTTTAAACTGACGGTTAGGGAGAAAATTTCAGCGTGATTTTGCGGTTGAATAGTTGAACTTAACGTTAAAGGAGTCGGAGGCATCAATACTGTTACCTGTTTGAATAAGGCGACATCCTTAATCAGAGATGCAAATTGTGCCTGAGTTGTTAATAATTTCGCTCCATTAAGGCTAACTTGTGCCACAAAAAAGGTATAAATTGAATAGAGATTATCCGACTCTTTGGTGGTATATTGAACCGTTGACTTAGCCCAAGAACCATCTGGATTTTTAACATCAAGATCAACCGAAAATGTGACCTTATCCTGAATAATATTCATCAGATAAAGATTGACATTGAATAGATCTTTAATATGATCTTCATTAACGGCAATCTTCCCTAACGTATTATTTTGATCAGTAATGGCATAAATTGAAGCTTCTTTCGGCAAATTATCAGCCAAAATCAAAGCATTGGGAATCATTAAAATCAGATTATTTTTAATCGGTTGCAGCCCATTAAAACGAGTAAATTCAGTAATAGTTGCCCCCCCCGTACAACTATTAGCCAGATCAGTGATACTCTTACCTGTACCAGGGGCTTTTTGTTCGACAAACAGGGCAATATGCGCCCCAGACGCTAAAATATCCTGATTAGCGATTAACGATGCCAAACTCTCCACCGTGCTGTTATACTGTTTCGCAATACTTGCTAACGTATCATTGGCAGCAATCAGATGGGTTTGATCATTGCCCATAACTAGAAGTACCCCCGGACGCAGTAACCCAGGTAAATCCTGATTTAGACTCGCAACCGTACTGCTATTGTAAGCCGTCACCCCACTATTAGCAGGGAGAGGATTATTTGCCACAATCGATGCTAGGGTATCCTTAAAGCGAACCGTATAGAAAGTAGGAATATTCAGGGAATCTGAGGCAAAAAAGTCAGGGATAGTAGCATTTATCTGGGCAATCTCCCCAAAAGTGGCTGGATAGGCTTGCGCTAAACTGCTGAGGCTATCCGTCGTATTATTGCTACCAGTGGTATGCGTTACCGCAATTAACCCTCCTGACGGCCAAGTTAACGTCGTTAAGAAACCATAGATTTGTGCAATCAAACTAACCAGGGGATCTTTCTGACTGGGGGTATCAATATTACCTAGAGACGTTTCTAGGAACACACTAACATCCCCTTGAGATAATTGATAATAGATAGTTTTGTAACCTTCAAGATCCTTTTGTGCCTGTTTCAGACAATCGCTTAAAGACTTATCCAACCGAGGCAAATATTTCACCCCATTAAAGTCTATCAAGACATTAATAAGCGGTTTAGTCAAGTCGTTTTTATTGCCTGTAATCGTATAAGAAGCAGCCACACTATTCCACTGACTCAGAGGAATCACCGGATCGTAATATTGAATAGGAATAGAGAGGGAATCTTTAAAAATATTGGTTAGACGATTACCATAAACATCCTGTAAATTAAACGTAAATTCGAGAGATTTAATCGTCTTAGTAATAGCCCGATAGGGGTTCTCATCAGCAGAAGGCATAAACGCATTACTCTGTCCCTCCGTTGGGCTAGACTTAGGCGAAGGCAAGGGGATAATATGGCTATAGTGCCAATCTGCATCGGTACTTTCTCCAAGGGGGACTTTAGCGGCATCGTGGGGTAACGTCGGTCCTAGGGGAACAGCCCACATACCGTTACCAAAATCAGCATTTTCCTGCACTCGGTAGCCTAACATCTGGAATAACGACTCAAAAGCAGCTAATTCTAGACTACTATTCTGTTTTTCGAGATAAGTTAACTCCCCAGGTTCCAGGGAAACATAGAAGCTAAAAGATTCATCAGCAGAGGTCGGGTTAACAAATATCACAAAGGGAGAGGTAGTATTAGGATCACTCACCAATTGATCTGCTGGAATAAATTGTTCCACTAGCTGCCAACTGTCCGTTAACGTTACTTCTTGCGGTTGAGGACGAGGATGATGGCCATTAGAAATCTTGATGACCTTACCGACGCTAGACGCATCAGCAGCCATCACCTGACAGCGAATATAATTGGTCTTGGTCAGGTCTTCCGAGTGTGTAAAGCTGTCTCCCACATAAAAAGCAATATTCAGGTAGTTTGAGGTTAAATTAGCAGGAATAGTAAATTTAACTACCTTTTTCGGGTTAACTCCTGGCGTGGTCGTGATCGCTTTTGTGGCGTTAGTATTAGCTGTCAGGGTGATCCCATCGTCCCCTGATTTTAATTGACTCCCGATATCGAGTACCAGAACCTCGCTTACTTTGGGTTCGAGATCAGGTTTAGCTAAAGACCACTCAAACCCGATATTCCCTGGACTAATGGTCAGTTGCGCGGCAGGACATTGGGGGGACTCGGCAAAAAAGACCATCTGTGATGTATCAATAGCGGTACGGGTGACAACACAGTTACGCGATCGCGCGACTTGATTAGTATCGGTTGAAAGTACCAACAAATTCAAGGTTGCATTAACACTCTGACTAAAGACAGAAGCGGGGAAACCATCAGGGTTTTGCTGCGTTTGATAATAGAGGTAATAACCGCCAGATTGGACATCACTGCTTTCATAGAGTAGCCTTAAGAAAGTTTGAGCCTCTTTTAGACTCGCCGCCGCAATTTCAGGATATTGATCGCCAATACCCGCTAAATTCGTCTTAATTAGCTGAATACTTTGACTATCCCCCTCAGCAAACATATCTGATTGCAAACTAGCACTATTACCCCTATTATCGGCTGTATAAACCAGATAGAGAGTCAGATTATCCTCTTTAGCCGCTAAAAGACGGGAAAGCAGTTCCACACTATCGTGATCAACCCCTTGCAACTGATAGACATTAGATATCATTTCCCCATTGATACCAGAAGAGATATACTCTTTTACGCTAAATTTAATTAACGTAGCCCAGGCATAATAATTCACATCCGTCGTGATCATATCCCTTCCCTGAGCATCAGACGACCCCGTTTTCAGGTTCAGCATGAGGGTTTCTTGTTTCCCTAACTGACGTAACTGATGGAGTAGTCCTGCAGGTAAAGTCCAAATAGTCGGATTTCCTGCCAAAGACTGGGATCCTTGCTGAGATTGGAAGGGAATATTATGATCAACGCTATTCCAGAGAAAACTGTTTTGTAAGGAATGTTGGGTGTTAGTCTTAATAAACGGCGTAAAAGGACGGATGGCGTTAGTCTGAAGTTTTCCGGCCACCGTAGGCAAGTCTTGCACAAATTGCAATTGGTCAGGGGTTAGCTTAAAGGTTGCATTATCGGGTAGTTGCAAAACAGGACTGGGACTGGCAACACTCAGGGTTACACCATCACCTAAACTGGCAACACTTGCAGAGAATTGTTGACCCACTGCTGCATACAAGCTTTGCACTTGCCAGGTCGCCAGAGGTTGGGTAAAATCTTGTTGAGCGATTGGGAGACTCATCCCATGCACCAAAAATCGAGAAACCGTACTAGCAATGTTATTAAAATTCGGTGCGTCTGGATGGCTGGCTAAGGTTTGTATCAACTGGCTGACTGACAGTCTCACCGAGGGAATAACCCAAATTTTTTGGGGTTTAAGCAGTTGTGGATTGTCTTTGTTCCAGGTAATAATGTCAGTTAACGCGCAATAATGATTCTGGGCAATATTGCCTAAGGTATCCCTAGTTGCGATCGCACATTTATAGTCCTGTACAACAAGAGATCCGCCTACTTGTAAAAGTCCTTTTTTGTCCGCATTGGCACTCACTAAATCCTCTGGCTTAACCACCAAAGTGCCACTCGGCAAAACAGAGAAATAACGGGCAATACTAAAGAGGGTATCGTTAGCATCGACCGTGTATTGAGCATTCGTAATCGTATATTGGTTGCCGTTTTGCTGAACTTGCTCCACTCCTACGCCAAAATAGGTGGCAACTGAATTGATATCCGTTGGCGGTACCGTATAGTTAATCGCGGGAATTGTTACCGTACTATTCTTAGTAGCATCAAAGTCTGGGTTTAAACCCTGAAGAATCGTTTCTGATACCCCAAAATAATGGCCTATCTCTGCCAGGGATTTGAGATTACCCGTTGTTGGATTGTAAGAAAAGTTTATACCAGAAATTGATACTTTTGTCAAGGGTGCAAGGCTTGGACTGTCGCCATTGTTGGTAATATCCCTGGTGGGTTGTCCCCCTAAAATGACGATGCGATCGGCTGAAGTGTAGAATTGTTGGGCTAAACTGGTTAAGGTGGTGTCGCTTGGGGGTGCGGTATAGCTAACGGAAGGTAGGCTGACCGATTGACCGAGGGCGAGTAAATGGGTATTGTAGAGATTACTGGTGGCTAATGCCTTAATATCAACCTTTATTTGAGAATTGGACAGAGTTTGAGCAATTTGATTAAAGCTGGTTTCTGCTGTAGTAATTTGGTGGGTAAACTGTTTAATAATGGCATAGCCTTTATCATTTAAAACACCTGGTTGATTCTGATTAGCTAAGCACATTTCTAACAAGTATTTCCCTACATTATCAGTTACTCCCCCCTCCGATACATCGTAATATTGGCTAACAATTCTTGTTAAGTAATCACCTTCATTAATTTGATAAGAGAATGCTCGCAGCAAACGATAGGCATTTTGAACAGCCGTATTGATTAGTAAAGAGAAATAATCCTTAAATAACACCTCTGCTAAAGATTCATCGCTAATAATAACGCCATCTTGTTCTAGACTTTCTTCTTGTTGAGAGGAGAGGGCTTTTAAGTATTTGATTAATTGGGGTAAATAGTCTTCCCCAAAGGCATCTTTAATCGATTGAGAAAAACTGATTACCTTACTTTCTCCTGTTTGCTTATCTTTGTAGCCCAAATTCAGTGATTTGAATAGAGGAAAAATAGAAGCATTAATTGATGTAGGATTACTACTTTGATCTTGAACCTTAAAGACAAAATTCGTCTGTAAATAGCCCATAAGTTGGTCGAAACCGAAGGGAACTTGCCATGATTTAAGCAAGTTTGCAATCACTTGTTGATCTTGATTTTGATCGAGGTTAAAGGCTTTATTGGCATCTAAAATAGAGCCATTTTTTCCTAATACCCCTTGTATCACTAAGGATTGTAAAATAACGGTAGCATCGGCCAAAGAAATGTTTAATAATCCAGCGATCACGCCTTCCGTAATGACCCCAGATAGTCGTTTATCGATAAAATTAAGGTCATCTTCTGTAATTTTTGCCTGATTCAGACTCGCTGCATCAGCAACCTTTAAATAAGCCTGCAAAGCCCAGACCAATAAGGTTTGTGCTAGTTTATCAAAATCCGATTGAGTCTGATTATTTTGGCTCTGATTAATACTATTTTCAAGGAATAATAAACTAACAACTTGCGGATCAACCGTGCCATCTATTACGTTGGAAGAAGCCGTCACACAGGGGACAAAATAAAGCTTAACCTCCTTATTGCTGCTGTCATTGTAAGCAAAGTTCGCTGACCAAGTCCAGTCTGTGGGGTTAGTCGCCGAGAGAACCAAAGGCCGTTCTATCACTGTATCAGGAATTGGACGCGAAGATACGGAGACGGGCAAAGGTTCAACAGGTTGTGCCGTTGGTGTGGCCATCGCTGCCATCATCGGGGATGGCCTTACCTTGGGAGGTTCAGGAGAGGGAACGGGTTGAGGAGAGAAGGACGTATCAAGGGAGGGTAAAGGTTGGGGAGGACTAATAACATTCCAAGGGGTGGGACTGGCCTGGCCGATGCTGAATTTTTGGGTGATGGTTGCAGAAAAGTGGAAGTCAATTTTGATAAAGACAATTTGAATAAATGCCCTGACTTCAACCCCTGCACTAAGGGTAATATAAATCGGTTGATAACACTCAACAACCAGTTGAACACTGGCATATAAAGTAACACTAATATCGATTTTTATAATAGCTAAATCAATCTTTCCGTAGAGTTTCCCAACAATTGCGATCGCTCCTTGAATTAAATAATAATTTTCTGGTACTAGGGCGTTACTATCAGGATTAAAGACCGCAATAACCCCTTGTAAAACTCCTGCCAATGTAATATCAATTCCGGCGGATAAGACCCCTTCATTAATGTCTTTTCCGACCCCAATTTGTAACCCTAAACCAAATTCAATAACCGGATCAAACCGTCCATTACTAATAACAGGAACATGATTTGAGGTATCACCATTAAGCATAGCAAAATAGAACCCACCGGCTCCCTCAAAGGGGAAAGCTTGAACACTGAAAGAGCGAGAAAAATCGTTATTGTAGGGAAAGCCAAAATCAAGCTTAAAGTTACCGTTAGTATAGATAGAAATATCAATAATCGGTAGGGTCAGAGATACCTCGCCAAATTCCCAATGTCGCATGATATCAGGTAGTTTTAATTCGAGGAAATACTCACCTAAATGGTCGTTAATTTTCTTGTAGAGAATCTGGAAACTTAACCCGTCTAGGATTTTAACTTTCGGACCACTTAAACTAATATAAAGTCCATACAATTCTGGATCATTAAAGATCACCCCAACGGTAACAGCATCAACGAGGGTTAAATCTGCCCCAATTAACCAACCAGCATTAGAATCAAATTGTAAAGCATCTAGGGGGTCTAAAGGGGATTTAATAGGAGGTTTATCGCCATTGGATGCAACAGGTTGATTGGTATTTGTAGAACCCGATAATTGCTTTTGAGTTCCCTTACTGATATCTTGGGGTTTATAGCTATCTCCTAATTTATTGAGAACATCATAAACCTTAGTAAACTCAGTAGTATCTTTAAAGCCAATATGTTGTCCAACCGCTAAGAAACGTAAATCTACGGTGGTGGTTTTTCCAGCAACCGATGGAGGACTTTCATTAAGGAGATCCCACTGCAACGGTTTATCCTTAGTATAAGAAGTCGCTAAAAAGTTACCTTCAATTTTGAAATCAACCGATTTTTCTTGACCTTCACCGGATTTTTGATAGAAAATTCCCACCGCTTTAATATCAACAAATCCCAGGTTTTCATTGAGGTCATACCATACCCCTCCTGTCCCCTGAGTAACATTCACTTCTAACGTCAGATTACGCAAGTTTAAATCATTGAGAATATTCCAAGGTTCTTCTAATTCAAAGTCAGCCTCTGGGTCAACTTTATTCACAATATAAGTGATTAATTTACCTAAAGATAAATCCCCAAAATTCAAGTCAATAATTGTTTCGGAAACCCCTGGACTAATCTGTTTACTCCGAATAGCACAGGTATAATCATTTAATTTCAGAATGAGGTTTTTATTATTGGGGACAAATTCATAGCGAACGGTTAAAATGAAATCTTTTTCAAATTCTACATCCCCTTCAAAGAACCCCTGATAAACTCGTTTTGATAAGGCTTGTTCTGAGGTATCAGTTTTGTTTTCTAAGGTTGATTCTATATTAACTTTTGCTGTAAATTTAGGAATAGAAAAATCACCAATTGCCTTTTCTTGTGACCAATCAATCTCTATTTCAGTCGCAAATTGATAGGTACTCGTACCCGTGTCTACTGAAACAGAAAGACTACTTAAAATGACATCAGGTACCAAAGGAGGTACTTCTGTAATACCCATAAATTGTTCTACCAATTTAGTGAGATTAACCTGCCCACTATCAGGATCTAACTGTCCCGTTAAAAGCCATCCCCCTGATTGATTTCTTTCCGCAGAAAGATCAACAATTACGTTACCAATAGATAGAGAACTAAAGATTTTACCTGTCGCTAATAAAGATCCACTTGTCCAGTCTAAATTTAAACTAACATCGATTTCTTTGACCTCTAGGATACCCTCAACAAGAACCCAATTTTGGCAACTAATTAAGAAATAAATCTGAGAAATTTGCCGTCTTGTCAGATTTAGATCAATTTCAAAATCATTCATTATAAAATGATTTTTAGTTAAACTATCTGGTAACAAATTAGTAACATTAGCTCCAACAAGACTTGCTAGATCTCCTAAATTAGGAAGTTCTACATTAGAGGCTCTAACCGCTAAATTCCAATCACTAAAAGCATCGTATTTTTGAACAATAACATCTAAATTTTCTTTGCCAATTCTAATTGTCCCTCTAATTGAGCCAAAAACAGTACGAAGAGTCGTAGGTTTAATGATATTAATATCAATAAATATATTTTTTATGACTAACTGATTAGGGATGATAACCCAATCTTGTGTCGAATAAAGATCAAAAGAAAAATTGACTAAACTAGGAACTTTAGGGTCAATTTCTAGCCCAATAGAAGACAGAGTAAAGCCCCCAATTTCTCCAACACCTGCGGGCAAAAGATTTTGAACATTTGCACCATTTCCTCCCAAAAGATGAGCAAAAGATTCTAGATTTGGTAGTGCTATTTCAGAATAACATTGTAATGACCAGTTGCTATCACCAACGGGGAAGGAAATTTCTGGACTGAGGGTTAAGGCATTACCCAGAAAAAACGTTCCTTGCAATGAACCAGATTTTCGTAGTCCACCTTTAGAATCTCGAATGACAGATAGGTTTAAACTTAAATCTTTAAGTTCTAGTATACCTGGAAGAATTGCCCATAATGGACCTGATGAACTTGTTCTATTTATATCCTCAAAGTCACTACCAACAGACAAATAAAGCGCATTAAAATTACTTTTATCTCTAGTTAACTGTAGGGTAAAATTCGTCACCTCCACAGAGTCAAATTTCTGACTTAATTGATCTGGTAAAATACTAATTAAATCCATCCCAGGCACGATGGGAAGCAATCGTTCAAAACTGACTTGTTGCCCTGGAATAAACATAATTGTCCAACCAGTCAGGCCTAAAGGTAACTCCACCGCTAAGGGCAGTATAGAACCTTCTATGTTGACATCTCCTTGTACTCGTAAACCATAAGTAAGATAATGGGTTTCTCCTTCTTCTACACTACTCTCTGTGACACTCTCAGCATGAAGGACAAATTTAGCATTCTCAAAAGACAATTCAGCCAAAAAATTAGGCAGTTTAATAGAAAAGTCTGGAATTTTTCCCGTAATAGCCAAAGCTTCATTACTAGCATTTATTTGTACTGTCCCTTTTAAGGGCAAAGGATTAGTTACCCCTGGGATTAAATTGAGCAAAATATCAGCCAGAGGAGAAAGATTAAGATCGGCTGCTAAATTTAATCCAGTCTCCAAATCACTAGGTATAACGCCCTGATTATTGGCACTATTAAGAATAAAATAGGGTCGATTAGTTGCCGTATTAACAAAAGTAAGTTGGTTGAAAATGGTCTGAGATAAAGAAGAAAAACTATCGGTTAATTTCCAGGTAGATCCTGTCTTAATAATTAACTCGATTGCTAACGTGCTGTTATTAATACTAAACGTAGCTGTTATCTCTGGTTTATCTATCTTTAACAGTGTATTAACTGAGATTCCTTGAACAACTAAAGTCCCCTTTTCTGTATCTGGAACAATGGCAATATTACTGTTCAAAGCAATTGAGGAAACCCCCAAATGTTGCTGAAACAAACTGATAATTTCTGAGCCTGGGTTGCCTAGGGTATTGCTGTTAAGGGGTAGGGGGACTGTTGGCTGTTGCTGATGCAGCGTTTCCAGTGTATTTTGTAGGGTCTGAAGCAGGGGATCGATTGTTGTAGTCATAATAGAATTTTTGCCAAAAAATCAAATAAATACAGAAAAAATGCGGATCATAATAGCCATTTGCGACTTGTACCTGGCATGGTGTTATTCCGTGTTGGTATAGAAGCCTTGGCTTTGTCGCTATCTGATGTAGTTACAGCGGCCATTGGTGTAGCTTTTAAGCGGTTAACCTTTTTGGGTTTTTCTTCCTCGACTCGAGGCAATAGCAATTTTTCTAATAAAGTCTTATCGTGGAAAGATTGCCACATAACGGTTGCCCAGGTTGACCAAAATCCGCCTGATTGGATAATAATCCTAGCCTGTTGAAGAAAGGCATTGATGAGTAGTTCTGTGTCCGTTTCTTTCAAGTAGTCAGCATATTGTTGGGCATTGTGCCAGGCTTCTGTCCGTAGATCGACACGCCTATCTACCATCGATAGATAGTCTTTTTTGGGGATGCGGAAACTATTATCGTTTTGGTTGTAATAATGGGTATTGAGTCCAAAATAATCGATCGTTGCTTGGGCTGCGGGGGAACAAGCCCGTACAATGACAAGTTCAACATTATTGGGAGCAGTTTCTGGGTTTCCTTGATCATCAAGATAGACTAAGGAGACTGGTTGCAAAGTGTAGACTAACTCTGCCTTGTCGTCTAAACGAAAGGTAAGGTCTTTGTCCGGTAACAGGAGATGCGGTCTTAGTTCTTGGGGGGCTGTTTTCTGGCTATCATGACAGTTATGACACAGAAGCAGTAAATGAGGCCAATCAGCTTGATTCGATTTGCCTTTAATAGTTTTACCCGTGTCCTGATTCCAAACCCAAGCTTGGTCCGGCATAGGGCGTTCACAGATTGAGCAATGGGTTCCTAAATGGTTCATAAGAACGCCATCAATAGGAAAAGAAAATTCTGTCTTGGGGATAGCTGGTTTTTCTATAGGTCTCATAGGTCACTCCATTAAGGAACATTGGCTGTGTCAGTACCAGGAAAAAGGTTAGGAGTATTCGTTTCGTTGATAAAACGTCCAAGCAGATCGTTTCCAGAAGGATCAGACCAATTTAGTCGTTGTAGAATTGTTATCCATACTGAATAAAATCCAACGGATGCAGCACTGGTTAAAATTCCTGACCATAGAGCATCAAAGACAGTTTGATTGCCAACTATACTAGGCTCTGATAATGGTTTTAATATCTTTAAAGCCTTAAACCAAGCTTCTGTCCGATTAACAACTCTTCGATCATAAGTTGACCCGGTATTGTAAAGTATTACCCAGATAATTTAACTTGCATAACTCGATCATTTCTTTGGCATGCTTATTGTCATTTGCGCTGAGACGAACTTCTACATTGCGGGTTAAGTATTTTTTTTGACGTATTGTGATCTTTGCTCTTACAGTACGATGATTAATATCAGTTCCTAAGTGTATATTCTCGAAATCAACTGAATTTTGTGGGGTCAGTTGCTTCCAGGTAGAATCTTTTGCCGATTGGTAATAGAGATCTACAGAAAATAAATTGTAAGCATCCTTGTCTTTATCTGGCCATATATAGTGGCGTTTAGTAATTTCGTCGTAATATTGTCTTTCCGTCGGAGCATTATTACCCAGCCATGCTCCTACTGTTGAACGACTTGGTATATTTGATTTTGCAGTATTACATGCACTACAGGCCAAAAGAAAATTTTCCCAAATAACAGAATAAGTTGGGTACTCTGCTTCGGGGACTATATGTTCCACCTCTAGTAGTCCAGGAATTTGACTTTCACAGTAAGAACAAAAAGGACCAAGTCGAGTAGTTAGTGGGACGGAAGCTAGTTTATAAATCTCTCCTATTACTTCCTTAACTCTTGGCAAAGCTGCCTTTAAGTCATCGTAATCAGACGGTCTTTTATTGGGATTAAGTTTCACCATTCTCAACCATATATTAACAAGAACTTGCTCAAGTGTTGGTTTTGTTCCTACTAAGTTTACGATAGCTTGTTTTTGGAAAGTAAAAGGTTTTACCGTTTTTAGATCAGTATCTAAATCATAGGGATAATCATTTCCTCTATCACCTTTATTAACTGGTCTCATGAATTTGTTCTCCTTTGCAAATGAAATAGACTAGCTAGATATTCCCCAAATATTAATTGGTTAATTTGTTTGGGGCATTCTGATTGGCTGTTTTTTGGTCTTTTTGATAAGCCGCATACCAAGCTAAAGTTGGATTCTTAGCATTAGGATTACCAAACAAATACATATCCGTTGAACCGTTAGGAGGTAACGAAAGAATGAACAATTTCAAGGCGATCTTTTTAAACGTCAAAATATAAGCATCTTCGGGTTTAGATAGCGCGATCGCCCCAATAGCTAGTTTTAAGATCCCCTGTAGACTTAACTCCTTCTTTCCCCCCGTAAAGGGCAATTTAATCGCCATAGCGATAGGATAAGACGAATTACCCCCTGAACTCCCCAGATCCGGCGAATCCTCTGGACTCCAGGCTACCAACAGAGTAGCCGTAAAACTCTCTTTAGGAGCTAATGCCCCCATCGTACCAAAATTTAGCTCAAAAGTGATGCCATACCAAGTATTACTCAACCCTTTAAACAATTCCGGCGTTTTAACCGACAAATAACCTAAATCCTTCGGTTTTTGCTCCGCTCCCAAGATAAAACCCGTAGGTTTCAGGGGGAATTGTTGCGCTAAACTGTTGTCCCGCGCTTCACTCCCCGAAGCATTCAACGTCACTTGACTTTCATCCAAATCGAAGGTTTTTGAGCCTTGGGCAGCTTGAGGGTCAAAACTCATATTCAGGGCAAGATTAGCAAAGGGAAGCCGCCTATAGGACAATAAATCAAAATTATCGGCTGTTTGGGACTTAAAAGCTAAATTTCCCTGTAAAATAAAGCGACTGTGAACCGTTTCCCCTGCTTGTAGTCCCAATTTCGGGATAATCGTAGCAAACTCGACCTTAGTGATTTCCACTGTCTCTAAAATCGAACTGGTCATGGAAAACACCCGATCATCGGTTCCGACAAAGGTATAAACCGGATGACCATTGTGGGACTCATAGCTACCGTGTAACGTCAGCCAGTCATTAGTGACAGAATCAGGGGTTTTGAGGGTAGCAGGGGATTGAAATAGCTCATTAATCGATAATCTCAGAATACTAGATAAAGTTTTAACCTGGGAATTTTTCAACAAAACCCCTAAACTATCCACCTGATAGTCATAGGTAGCCGTTGCCGTTACCGGAGTCAGATTTTCGTAATCAATCAAGCCAAAGAAAGAACTAGCTCCCATTTCCAATGCTCCCGTCGGAACACGACGAACGGGAGTAATGTCAATCCCTAGATGGTGGGCATAAAATTGGCTGGCATCGATCCCGGCCGCTAACCCTTCTAATTCCTGGGGCAACCCAGTCACCGGAACTCGACAATTTAGGGCAAGAATGCCATTCCACTGCGGATTTTCTACCACTTCTTTAACAAAGTGTTCATAATTCGAGTCACCCACGACACCCGACTTAGGCGGATTACATTGACTTGGATCGTACTTACAACGGGCTTGGTTAAGAAGAGATTGAATAGTCTGTTGCGTCGTGGCTGGATCCTGATTAAAATCTTCAGGTTTGGCCCAGAGATGGCGATCGCCCACCAACTCCCGTACCGACTTGCCAGCATAAAACTTAAAAATCAAAATAGTGGTATGGGTTGACCATTGACTGGGATCGAGATCGAAGTTCCATCCAGCCACCGTCACCTTACTGGCGGTAAAATGATTGGCCAGGACATCGGGGTTAGAAATGACCAAAAATTGCTGATTCGTTTGCAGGGCGGCCTTAAGAGGATTAGCAATATTACTAAAAGTAAGTTTATTTTGCCCTAAATCTTGAGCAATAGTCAGTTTTTCCCAACTTTGCAAATCCTGACTAAAGGTAGCGAGAAATCCTTGCGGGGTTGTCCCTTGGCTAGAGGGCGTTGGCGCGGTGACAGGGGTTGCCAAAAGGGGCGATCGAGAGGTAGCCTTTACCGCCATCATTAATTTAGGACGACTCGGTTGGGGCTGTGTTACGGAAACAGGAGATAAGGCTTGATTAATGGCATCAATTCGCGCCCGTCTTTCTAGACTTAGGATTTGTAACTCAAATCGGCGATAATCCTCTAAAGATTCGGATAACCCCCCATAGGGAACCATCGGGAAAGCGTGGGGTATTGCCTCCGTATCTGAGTCAAACAGGGGTAAAATACCACTCGGTATGGGCATAAACCGGAGAAAATCCTTACTTTCCCCTTTTTGGTAGAGTGCCGCGCCATCGGGTTGAGCATAGTAGGTGATGGTTTCCGCTAGGAGATAGACCCAGGAGGTAGTCGCCACATCACTTAAACGGGAAAGAGGGAGAGCATTAGTCCCCGAAAAGCCTGAAGCGTAGGCATTTTGAGCAGGAACAAAGCGCAACATCGTAGGAACTTCAGCCGGAGGCAGGCCGAGATATTCCAACCCCGATAGACCGCACATAACTTGGTCAGCCCTAGACGAGTTACTGCCTTTTGGTACGCTAATTTTAAACTCCCCTTGGGGGACTAAATACAAGGGATCGGCCGGGTTAGGGGTTGTGGTGGTGGGTTTTAGGGCAAAGATTAATTTGGCATCCCCTTGGGGAGTTAAGGTCAGGGGATGACCTAGGGGGGTTAAATAGTAAGAAGTCAGGGTGGGGATATTGATGCCATCGGTCAGGGAAAAATAGGTTTTTGCCCCATCAAAGAGGTGGCAAGGGTCGAGATGGGGAGAGAGGGTCAGAGATCCTTGTTCCAGGTTAAAAATCGGATAAAACAGGGAGGTGAGGGAAGCGGTTTCCGCCCCCGTTGTGGGGGCATCCACAAAGAAACGTAACCCCACATCGAGGGCTTCTAGATCGGCTTGATTTAAGGTCAGGTCAAACAGGAGAGATCCCGCTCCAATTTGTCCATAAAACGGCAACTTGACGGGTGCAGCGATCGCCCCTACTGTCTGGGGATTTTGAGCAAGGGTGTTAGTCAGACAAATCTGGGCTTCTCCAGTGGCGGGATTTTTCAGTTCAAATTGATTCTCCGCCAGATTAACGGAAAAGATACTGCCCTGGCCAGCGATTAAAGCGAGGTTGCGAAAATGTAGGTTGATCTCCTTAATTTGGGCGGTATTACCCGACTGATTCACCAGTTTTAGGGTAGAAAGCCGCCAGTTTGTCCCTACATCGTTGGGATTCTCAATCCAAATACATCGGACATCCGAGTATTCTGGCTGTTGTAATAAGCCTTGTAAGGTACTCACAAAGGAGGATAAATCCCAGACTGGCATCCCCAGAAAGACGTAACAGCCTCCCTTGTCCCAGGACTCACTCATCGTAATGGGGGGGGTCATGGCCTGACTGGGTAAGTAGGCGATCGTGTGGGATATCTCTCCGTCTGATGCAGTCCCCTGGCTGGCAAAATAGAGCGCAATGGTCGGAACAGGTTGGACAAAGGTGGGCTTATTGTTGGAGATGGCCATGGGTTTGGGGGGAGGTTGGGGAATGTGGGAAGAAAGTAGGTATTATATGCTGACTCCTGAATCCTAACTCCTAATAGTTTTGATAACCATAGCCTTCGGTTTGACCAGGATGGGGTCTGGTCCACTGAGGGGGTGATCGCTGTTGAGAGTCCCATCGCCATTGATGCGGTAAAACTGAACATAGGCGGTCTGCCAACCAGGATTAAAGGCAACTAAGGTCGATGTCACCGTTTTGTCCACCGTTTTGACGAAGGTGGCGGTAAAAACCATGGTGTTGACCTCTGTCCCGTTAGCATCAACGTTTTTCCCATAGACTGTCCAATCGGGTGTTCCATAGCGATCAAGAACATGAAGCAGATGGATCACGGAGGTGGGTTTGTCCGAGGGCATCATATTGCCTTCCTGTCCTTCTCCCAAAAGGCGATCGGGGACAGTCCAATCACTGAGCAATCGCTCGATGAGGGGTAAGGTTTTGTTGACATCCCCAGGGTAATAGGGTTCACCCCCCAAGGCTGCCCCCATGGCCAAAGCAAGAAAGTTACCTGGGCTAAATAGGGCTGTATCGAGGGTTTCTCTCCAGGCTTCTGTCAACAAGGAATTAGCCCATTTTTTCATGTATTCGCTGTTGCGACTGATGCCTAACGTCCAAGGGGCGATCGGATAACTTTGAATGAATTTCGAGCCGGTGGGGTAAGCATAGAAAAAGTTGCTCAGGGAGTTAGTTCCAAAATACAAAGTGGAATTACCACAACTTCCCTCTCCCGCAAACTCTTGCGCCGCACTCACCAGACTCGATCCAGGATTATAATGATTTCCCTGCTTGTCTTTATCTTGTGTAGAGGTGGTGACAGGTACCCAAGTCCATTGATTTTCATCCCCTAATTTAAGGTTGTAATTTTTGTCATAGAAGTAAATATCGCCCGCATAGGACCCCGTTGCCAAAAGGTAAATGCCGAGATCGGCGATGGATTTGCGATCGCTTCCTGCACCCCAGAGTACGATTCCTGACCAAGCTTGATTGCCTTCCCAATTGGAATTTTCATTCATACCATCAAAATTCCCAGAGCCAGTCCCGGCCATGTCAAATGAAGACCAGGCATCCTGTTCATTCACCGTACCAGACTTGCCAGGTTGCGCCCCACTGGCCCAACCATGACCATTCCACTGATCAAAAAACGCCATTTTTTGATAGGTCAGTTCTGGATGACTGTAGAAATCGTCGTGTTTGTCGGGATCGTAGGCCAGCGTCATCACCAACTGATCGATCGCGGTGCCCATTTGGCTTGGATCGCACCAAAGACGGGGCTCGGTGCCTTGGGGTTTCCCTGGTTTATCTTCCCAAGCTCGGTCTAAACTGGCGACAACACCGGCCGTGGTCAGATAATACCCGAAAAAGTAGTGCTGATCGTTCATTTGGTCGGAGACAAAAAAGCCGCTCCACATCTCGCCTTCATGCCAAGGTCGTTTTTTCGTCTTATTTTTATCGGGATCAAATCCAGAGGGAACGGGGGGATTGTTGCTGGTACTATTAAAGCCAATGCCTGGGAGTCCCCCTGTGGGATTAATCACTGTTCGCCGTGCTTGGTCATCGTATTGGGCAAAATACTTCAATTTCCAATCGCTGTCCGCGAGGGGAGAATTTTCGTAGGGGTTAGGCTGGAAAAACAAACTGAGGGTTGTCTGCAAGCCTTGAGTCCAGGTTTTTAAAGCACCTTTAAGGGTGACAAAGGGGGGATTGTTACCATAATTGAGGTCAGCATAGGTCTTCCCTTGAACCATGCCGATGGCCTTGTCAATACCCCGTATCGCCATATTCCAAGGGGCGCGATCGCTGTCGTGATTCGCATCAAATAAACAATAGAGCAGTCCTAATCCTTTGGTGGCTGCCGAAAGACTGGCGGCGATCCCATAGGCATCGGGACTGGCGATCGCAAACCCTGCACCAAAAGGAGCCATCGATTGGTCGGTCAACGTCAAATATTGCCAATTCAGGGCATTGTAGAGAACCGGTCCAATGGGGCTAGTAGAATGTCCCACTTTGGCGATAAATCCTTCGGCATTATTGGCAAAGACAGGGCCACCCCCAAAGAACACCGGAACCGCTTGAGGGGAGCTTACGGTACTAACCGATTCACTCCCCGGCAAATAGTTTTCGCCAGCATGGGTCAAGGTTAGATTGATAATGCCTTTCTTGTTGTTGGGATCGGCGGGGGCGGCGGAAATTACCGCTACCGCACCCTTAGCTAGTGGGCTATCGGGGCTGACAAAATTGACTCTCGCACCGGAAATCTGATAGCCACTGCCCCCATTGACTACGTCAACCCGTTCAATTCCTTTTTGCTCATTGAAATGCAGCTTAAAGACCGCATCATGACCACTATCCACTTGAATTTGGGTATTGGGAGGATAATTTGAGCCTGGTTGTACGATTTCAACGGCTAAAATGGTCCCGCCCGCAACATAGGGCATTGCACCAGCGTCCCATCCTTTGCCGCCATGAATTTCGATGCTGGTCCCTTCTATGAATCCCTCCCCTTCTTTACCAGTCTTTAAGCCAGTCCCATTTAATTTTATAGTGCCATTAGATTGAATAGTAAAGTCTAACTCAGGGGGTTGAGTTAACCCGACATGGCCACCCGAGAAAGTCACTTGAAAGTCGGTTGTATATTCTGACCCTGGATCATTGATGCTAATGGCTGCAATGTGAGCTTGGGGGTAAGCTGTGATTTTGGCTGGTTTTGTCGGAGATTTGCCCCCGTCAAGGATAATCTCGGTGGGAGAGCTAATTGGAGGCGGCACAGATGAAGGGTTTTTCAGCCCTATATTGTAGAGTTGCCCTTGTCCATTAATCGCAAAGTCAATGGGGTAATCGTTGCCGTCATCGGCTTCTAACTTAGCTGTGGGGGGATTGGTGACATCATACCCCTCTCCTGGGTCGTCGATGTAAAATCTAAATAGAGAACGGTCGAATTGTAGCCCTGTTACCTGGGCAGTTGCTGAGGTTCCGGCCACGTTATCGGGAGGAATCAGATGTACCTGAATCCCGGCCTTGGTCTCAGAGTCACCGATATAAGGATAGGCTCCCGCATTAGTAAAGCCGCTAATACCACTATCGGCGATCGCTACGATCTCACCGCCTAAAAAGGCTTTCGCTTGGGCGTTAGTTCCCTTGCCCCAGACGATTAAATCGGGTGGTTCTGTATACCCTGCGCCCGCTTGCCAAATGTCAACACTGGGGACTAATCCGGTTCCTTTTGCATTAAAACGGGGTGTAATGACGGGTTGACTAATTTGACTCCTCTCTTGATCCACGGCTTGGGGATTTACTTGAATCATGTCAGCATACCCTAACCCCAAATCGGTCATGCGGATGGCGATGATTTGATCCCCTGATAACTGAACTTTGGCTGTTGCGGTTCTGGGTTGTACCTGTCCAGAACTGGGTTTTCCCTGGGGGTCATCCACCTTAACATTGATAGCGATCGGTTGGCCATCTTTGATGTCTGCGTAACCATGTCCTAGTTCGACGACATCAATTTGCTGTACTTGGCCGGTATGGGGAGTCAGAATAGCTTGGGCTGTGGCCTGTTGTGAACCTTTGTCCGCCGTAGGAGCATCGATCTCCACCTGGGGAACTGTGTTGATGGGGGTATAGTTCTGTCCAATATCAGTAATTTCTACTCCCTGTATCCCTGAGAGTTGATACTGGGTGTCCCAGTCGGGGGAGGGTAAAACGGGGAGAAAGTTTTGAAACAGGTATTGAGTTTGGAAGCCGTTGGCTACAATTGTCTGGTGATTGCCTCGCATTGACCAATAGCCCCATTTTCCTTGGTTGGCTTTGGGAATCGCTGTACTTACAGAAGATGCTGGAAATGGGCTGTATTGTCCGGCCACTAAGGGATGCCAGGTGACTTTCTCCCCTGTTATGGGGTTTAAGCCTAATTCCATGGGTTGATAATGGTGCGGTAATAGGGCAAAGACGGTTTTGTTCGTTTGGGCAACTAATTTGGCTCCCCCATCGATGCCAGCAGCTTGATAGGGGTTAGTCAAGGTGGCTTGATAGGTGGTGGTCACCAGGTACATATTCTGTACTTGGTAGGAGATTTTGGTGCTTTCTAGAAAATTAAAGGCGTATTGGCCGAGTTCCTGGGCATAGCTTTGGGCAGCACTATCTCTGGCGGTTTCTTCGTCTTCGAGACTGTTGCCGTTTTCATCCTGGTTCGGGTAATAACGCATGACGGGGACGGGGGCAACGACAAACCAGTTTTTGCCTTTTTGCTTAAATTCTAGGTAAAAATAGGGATTATTTTGTGCGTCAGTCCCATTATTTCCGTTATTGGACGTATCAAGGGTGACGGGCTGCACTTGCTCTTTGGCATAAAAAACGGCAAAGTAAGTATGATTGCTCTGTTTTCCCGCGGGATTCCAAGCTCCTTCTTTTTTCGTTACGCCATCAAAGTATTTAGGCGAGACTTCCTGATAAAACTGATTGGGATTGGTTTGGTTGCCGTAAATTAGCACAAATTCAATACCTGGAGCGTTAGGAACGGTATAAGTCCCCAAAACTCTAGGATTGCTTGGGTTAGTCTCTCCTGAATCACCAATCTGCCCTAATTCGTTAGTGCGGATTAAATTATAGAAAATGCAGTGATCGTTACCATTAGTTTCACACCAGACAAAGGGCGAACCCTGGGCAACGGTCATTTTTAGGTATTTTCCTTGTCCTGGTTGATTAAAAGGGGTGTATTTATATTGATTGGTTAGATAATCGGGATCATCTGGGTTAGTTCCTTCCCAAACTAAGTCAGCATCCCAATCTCCCATGCGATCAACTTTAATGTTCCACGGGGTTTGCTGTTCGGGGGAACGATTATCATCCCAGACGGGATAGGGAAACGGATCTTGATTTCCTTGGAAAGTGCGATCGCCATTTGATGAATTATTGTCGAGCAGTTCGACGGGTGTTTTGTTACTTGGAACTATCACCAGGGTTTCAATAGGCTTACTTTCTAAGGTTAAAAAAGGTCTTTGCCACGCTTGGGATAATTGATCATTGAAATCGCCAAAATTACATAAATAGGGGAACACTAAAGAAACATTAATTCCCCTAACAATTTTTTTATCTTTCCAATAAAAAACAGCAGAACCAAATTGACTTAAAGGCTGTTGTCGAAACCCAAATTTTCCAGGTGGCCAATTATAACTAATACGCAATGGATCTAAATAAAGCGGTTGTTGATCCATGCGGATTGGTTGCCATTGAGATTGAGGATCACTACTCTTAGACTGAAAGCTAAAATAATCCCATTGTTCTTGATTGGTTTGAGGAGGATTGATCCCATCTCCCCAAAGAAACCATCCCATCCAAGAACGCCGACGAATTACTGAATCTAGTCTTGATCCTTGTTCTGGTGTAGTAATAGTTACTAATTCTGTACGCAAATATTGCATCTAGAATTAGCTTTGTACGCTTTGACCCGTACTGGGTTAACTACGAACCTCTCTATCGGATTCCCGCTAAAGGCGGCCTCTCCGACTACCT
>Ga0315905_10001204_pt1 | contig 27770 bp, 40 predicted proteins | sample LakEriMetagenome_5_FD_203522 | JGI IMG/M metagenome (GOLD analysis project Ga0315905, IMG submission 203522) | Freshwater fungal communities from buoy surface, Lake Erie, Ohio, United States - Buoy 4 MA121 | ecosystem: Environmental > Aquatic > Freshwater > Lake | place: USA: Lake Erie, Ohio...
TGCCATGTATACTATTTCTAGACTCGCCACCATCACCGTCTTCCCACTTACCCCAAAAGTTTTTAGTTTGACCGATATAACGTACTGATCCATCAAAGTTAGTTCTTTTTACAATTCTTTTTTCTCTGCAAAACATAATTATTTGGTTTTTATTTGTTTATATTTAGTAGTCAGGACAGGATTCGAACCTGTAAGTAATGGAAGTTCCTCAACCTCTCCCTAAGTTCAGTGTCTTCGTGCCCTGCCCTTTGTTTTATACTTTGGCTACCATTCCGCCACCTGACCATTTGTTTACTTTATCATTCCAATTACAATGGCTACAATTTCTAACCATGCAATTATTCCAAAAAATATGTATGGTAATCTAAAATCATCCCATGTAGGTTTTTTAAATAACAAAAGAACTTTTAATGCTTCAATCATAACATTGTTGTTTTGGTAGCCGGGGCGGGAATCGAACCCGCACGAGCCTCACGGCTCACAAGATTTTAAGTCTTGCATGTCTACCTATTCCATCACCCGGCCATTTCTTTATTTCTAATTATTTCATAAAGATAAGTACAATATCTACTCGATCCTAGAAAAAAGTTAAAAATGTTACTTTATGCCACTATACAAGCCAACACTGTTAATACCATCATAACTCCTAATGCACATGCCGTGCCTTTGTCTAATTTGAATACCATATCTTTTATTTTTAATTATTTCATAAAGATAAGTACAAAATCCACCAAATCCTAGAGAAAAGCGAGAAAAGTTACTTTTGCTCCTATAACTCATTGATACTGAACTAGTTACCGGATCATCTACCGGTATTTATGGTATTTATGGTATTAAAACCACCTTTTGACGGCCGCCATATACATTTTTTACCTGTAAATACGTGCAATTATAACATAGGAACCGTATATTTTCACGTCTATGATCCTTGCGATCTCCATTCATGTAATCCAATATAAGAGGTACTGTATAATCAGTTATGCGTCTTTCTGAGAATCCACAACAACTACACTTCTCTTCGAACTCTCCACTTCGCAATAAGCGTTGCTTGAGCTTGACTGGATCATAACTAGGATGTTTACCTTCCAGTATTTCTGATAATGGCTTTTGTAGTTTCTGTACGGTACGAGCTGCTTTGTAAATACCTACACCAGAAGGGTTCTTTGAAAGTTCAAACAAAGTCTTTCCGGTTTCGGCATCCACATACATTTTGGCATACTTACGAAATGTATCATAAGTAACATTCATGAACCTGGCACATGCTCGAGCTGATTTTGCATTGCTCATGGCATAGCGTATCTCAGATTCTGATATGTTCATAGGTTGTCTTCCTATACCAGGTACAAATGCCATGTAATTATCCCTTTAATAATTGTTTATCGTTCACGTCCTGTTCTGTCATAGTCCGTGGTTGGATTGTATATTCAGACAAAATGGAGTTCAATAAAGTAACGGTAATAGGGTCAGGCTTTGGTAGTCTGCCATAGTCTTCGGTATTCATCATATCATACCAACGCGTGATAATTTCTACTTTTGGATCTTTCATTATAGTATTGTTTTATAGATTTCTGCTCCATCCATCCCATCTTCTGAAACCATAACTCTCTCACAGTCAAAGTATTCCAATAACTCTCTGGCTATCATTTCACAACTCCTTGCTCCGAACTCCAATGTTCTGCGATAACTGTCCGAATAACTCTCATACAGATAATTGATAACATCACGTTTAAAGCAAATGAATTCAACATCACGGTCATCATGATTTACTTGTTTATGTAATTCAAAATGAAACATGTGTCTATGACGATCAGCCAGGAAAGCTGCTTCTGGGAATAGTTCAGCTGCCTTTGGGAAATTATGCATTCCATCCAATTGGAAGCGAATAAAGATATTTGTTTTTGTAACTTTCATATGATTAATATAATAACTATTTTTCTATTTACCAAATTATTTTTTAACAATGGCATCAACATGTAACCCTTGTTTCCGTAAAAGGCTGTACATTAAATACACTTCCTTTTCACCTCCACTATATATAGGACATATACCAGCAGCATCTGCCGTTACTGCCATTTGTGATGCTCTAAGACGATTACATAATGGAATATGATTGTGTAATGCTTCAACTACATGATCAAAACTATTAACTGTATCGTTTAATAGGTATAATTCATATTTACGTGCCCTAGCCATTACTCTATATGTTCAATGTTAACTATATACTGTGATCCATATTTGGCAATTAATTGTCTAGTAACTGCCGTACGGTCTATGATACCATATGCTATTTTCATGTCTATAACTTCTCGGTTGGCATTCAACACTTCTACTATGTAACTATACTGATGATCGGTATTAGTTATTTCGTGCAGATCCAATCTTTGACTTCGGATTTTCAAGTTCATCTATTTGTTGTTTTAAGTAAGCACATTTTTCAAATTCTTCTTTACCTTCAAAGTAATTGATAAGGCCGGTAAGCATATTAACTTTACGTGACATGGTGAATTCACGAGGCCAAGGAGTTCCTGATCTAATTACTTCATAGACCTCTTCAATTGCGAGTCCTATGTAATTGTCGCTCATATTTTTATTTCTTCTATTTTAAAATCATTATTTAATTTAGCTATAGCTTCACCTGTGTTACTTACTTCTGGTAAAGAGGTATCTATCCACCAATATTCATCAGGATCACTTTTATAAAGAGCTTCCAATTTATCAAAATTAGAAGAATACCAGTCTGATAAACTGTAATATTCAGATATTTGAGAAATTATGATTGGTTTTTCACTTGGATCTTGTGCTACATATGGTAAAAAATATTTTATACCACTTTTAAAATCAGAAAAAGAAGCATATCGGTCTGTGATTTTATTTTGAATATAACTTTTAACATTAGTTATGTCTTTAGGTACAGATACAGCTCTATATATTTTACCTCGTTTTTTATAAGGTTGTAATATCTGTAGGAGTTGGTTTATATTAGTATCGGGATTATATCCAACTGAGGCATTGTAATCATCTACTACCCAATCCCTAACTGCTTCTAAACCGGGTATATTAAAATTTTCGTTTAATAAATCAATTAATTTTATCATAGTGTGTGTTTATAAATCGTCCCAATCTGCTGTTGATTTTGAATAACTTGTTATTTTGTTAAATTTTGTATTGATGTCTTAAGACGGTCTTCAGCTGAATTCCAACATACTAGTTTAAAAAATGCATCGACATAACGTTCACGATCACTTTTGTATTTCAAGTAATAGGAATGTTCCCATACATCCAAACCAGTTAAGATGTCTCCTGGTATTCCAGACCCTGCCATATAAGGATTATCTTGATTCGGTGTTGCAGCTAGGAACAATCTTCCTTTATCATGCATTAACCAACACCAACCGGATCCAAATATATTTAAACTAGTTTCTTTGAAAGCCGCTTTCATTTTATCAAAGCTACCAAATTGCTGATCAATCATTGTTGCCAGTTGGCCGTCTTCAATTTTACCTTTGCGTTCTGGGTTTAAGCTGTTAAAAAATATAGTATGGTTGTAGTAGCCTCCGGCGTTGTTACGAACGATTGCAGGATACTGTGATACTGAAGTAAGTATAACTCTAGCTGCTTCAAGTGGTGTATCACCAACGATGGGAATGTTTTCATCTCGAATTGCCTTGTTTAATTTTTCTATATAACCTTTGTAGTGTTTGTTGTAATGAGTGCGCATTGTCTCTTCATCAAAATGCGGCTCATAGTCATTGAATTTAAATTCCAATTTAACTGGCTCAAATTCTTTGATGCCAACAGATTCATTTAATATATGTTTAAGTCTAATCATGCTATTACTTTTCTTTTCTCCAACCACCGCCAGCTTTTTTATACATTTTGGCAGCCCAAGCATTGGCATAGGCTGATGGATATACATCAAACTTCTTTTTGGCCTGTGATTTGTAGTATGACCATTTAGTTGGGTTTGTTGGTATATTCTTTTCCAGGAATAAATTTAAACGCTCTTCTAACTCTTGATATCCGGATCCATATGGAGATGATTTACCAGTATCTTTAAATGTCCCTGGTTGTAAATTTTCATTCTTTCTACCACGTTTCATATTGAGATTCCATTGTGCCATACGACGTCGTTCGCCGGTAGCTGTTTTTGCAATTTTTTCTAATTGAGCGATACTCATTTTTTGACTGATACCAAACCGTTTAGACAATCCTTTACGTCCAGGCTTCTTACCGTCAGCAAAGTTTTCATCAAATGGTTTAAAGTCCGAACTATGCAATTGATACCAATCTGGTTTATGTCCTCGTGAAAGTTTGGAGTGATAATCAATTTCTTTAACACTGGTACGAACTTTGATAGGCTTTTGTCCTTTTGATTGTTCACCACCTTTCTTGGAATCGCCGCCTTTGGATTGAGCAGAACGCTTACGTTTTACAAAAGCAGCTCTACCAGCCTTACCTAATTTACGAGCCTTTTCTTTGCTTAGACATGCTGCATAAGCATCACCTTCTTTGGCATCGCCACATTTTCCAACTCGATCACCATTGCTATTGTAACGATCCCATCCGCCTCCTCCGACACCGCCTTTACCGCCTTTACCAAACCAGGCACGTAAATCTTCTGATATTAGATCAGATAATTTAATCCTCATCCTCGTCGTCATATGAGTTATATTCATAGTCATCATCATCGTCATCATCATCGCCGCTTACAATATCCCAATCATCATAATCACCTGAATCATAATCATCATCTTCATAATCATCATAATCATATTCTTCTGCTCCATATGGTGATAATTGATCCATGGTCTTGGTTAAAACATCGCCAGGTGAATAAGTATCGCCGTTATTGGTTACTGTGTATTTAACTAACGTTCCCATTTCATCTGGCAAGTTGACTAAACCTTTAACGATACCCATACTACCATAATGCATACAATCTGGGTTTACATTATGAATGATATCACCTACTTGAAAAATATATGGTTCTGATATAGTATCAATACCATCAATGTTCTCAGACATTTTTGCCATCTTCTCTTCTTCTTTAGCAACCGCGGCAGCTGCTTCTGCTTCTTTAGCAGATGCTTTGGCACGAAGCTCTTTGGCTTTTTGCAATTTCTCTTGAGCTGAACCTAAGTCTTCGTTAGTTTCTTTTTTCTTCTCCGGAAGATCTTTATGCTTAGTACCAGCAAACTTTGCTAACTCTTTATCTGATAAAGATTTTGCTAACGTAACAACATCTTTAGTTACTTGAGATTTTTCAGTATCACCACGTTTAACACTTAAAGCGGCACCAAATAACTTTTGTTGAGCCTTTGATACTGCTTTTTCAATCATTGGTTTTAGTTTCATATTTCCTTTTGATTCAAATGGATTACCACCTTTCTTTTCTTTTTTATCCTCTCCACCTTCTTCCTCTCCAGTGTCTTCTTTTTCATCTTTAGCATCCTCTGGCTTTTCTTCACTATCCTCGGCGCCCATTGCTTTGTTATACTTATCTAATGTTATATTGTTATTTGCAACAAGTAAATGATCGACATAACGATAATCAAATGGTACCATACCACCGTTTTCATCCATACCAAATCCAACCATTGGATCCTCGATATCATCGGCATCGGTAATAGTTAAATACTCACCATTAACATATACACGTACTGGTACATTTGTTAATGTAAATTGACCTAATATAACGTTATCAAAATACTTTACTGGTTTCATGTAATCCTTATTTCTAATAAATATCTGTTATTTCCAAAAGACCTGAAGACATACAATGATAACTGCTAGTATCAATGTCACAATGGTTTTCATGGTCATTGGTTCTTTAAATAAAAGGTATGACAGCAAACTAAATACAATCATACCTATACCAAAACCTATAAGTCTGCCGGGCCATAACTGACCTTCGGATGTTATATAAAAGTAATGAGTTGATTTGGTAAACAACCAGGCAATTGGTATTGCAGCTAACAATACTGGTATTGGGTTATTTTTAAGTACTTCGTAACGGTATGGTCCTTGTAGTTGCAAAAATGTTATTACTTGCGCTAGGAATCCGTAGAGTATGGCTATTACATAATTCATACTCTAAATATAAGATCATTATTTCAAATGTCCAAATCTTTTTTCTTATGGACTACTAAATGTAATGCACCAGTACCTTTTATAACACGATGTACTACACCTTTACTGATGTAGATAGGATGACGAAATGATATTGGTAAATCATTGTCAAATTGAAACTGCCAATCTGTGTTATGTAAAGCTTCCACTATGCGATCCTCGGCATCTTGGTGCCAGATCAAATCTTCTTCCTGTGTATCTTCTGGAAATATTCTATAAGATAAATTTTCTACAACTCTTTCTAAATACGGCATAACATTACCAATAAGTACTCATATTTTGACCCATACCTAATGACTTAGCATATCTAGGCATATTACATGCCCAGTAACCAGCTTTAGTACGATCTTTCTTTTTATCACATTGATGGCGAGCAGCAAATGCTTTACGTGCTTCTGGATTACGTATTTTAGCACTTAATCCAGTCGTATCACCAAATGATATTTTTTTGACATTGCCTGACTTAGGATTACGTACATATACATAATACTTTTTACTCCCACCACGCTTTGGTTTATTCAAGTCAACATCTTTACCTTGATATTCAGCTTCTGTCATTGGTAGATCCAACGGAACTTGTACGCCTTCATACAAGCCAAACTCTCCGATATCAGTTGACAATACTTCTGCATCAAAAACATCGGCGCTAAGCTTGCCCTCACGAAATAAACGTTTGGATTCAAGCATTAGCGCACAATATGCTTCCGAGCCATATCGAAACACGTTATCATGTATTGATATTTTGTTATCTAGATGATACTTCAAATGTTCACTAATGATAACTTGATTCGCTATGTCAGTTAATTTAATCATATATTACTTAATATCTGAACTTTCTATTAATGTATAAGTAAATGAATTACCATGTATAGCAGCTGCCTTTCTCATGACTTCCATAAATGCATTGAAATCTTTGGCACGCTTAAATACTTGACATCCTTCAGACCAGTTCTCAACATAAGTTGAATCTTCACCAGCCTTATGAATATTAATTCCAAATACTCCTTCTTGTATCTTAGTTTCATCATATGTCATGTCACGGTTAGCATCGCGATAAACTTTAACATTTGCTTTTTGCTTTAAAGCCTCATACTTACCTTGGTGCAAACCTAAGTGATGTGAACCACGATATTGACCTTCTACCAAACGAGCTACTCCAGCAGCGTTATGAAATTGTTTAACACCTTTAGTTCCTGGGTCAGTTGTAATGATCCATTCCTGAAAAACCCAATTACCATTCTCTTTATATGATACAGTAATACGATCATCAAATACATTTGTTACTGCATTGCCGGTAGCAGAGTTACGAACACCTACGATATTAACATCAAAACCTTTATTTCCAGCATCTTCAAACCAAACATATCCTTTTGATTTTACAGCTGCCTCAATTTTGTCCTTAGAGTAATTCATTCTAATCCTTTTGAAATAAATATTACTTCTTAGGGTTAGTTTTACTAGTTTTTTCAGTGTTTTGATCATCTGTATCTGGTTTTTTACGTTTCTTGATCTTTTGATGATTGATAGTTTCTTCTTCGAACTCGTCGAGATGATAGATATTAATCTTGCCCATATGTTAATTCGGAATCCTGATTTTAAGTTTTGATATTTTATCTAGAAAATCTTCTACTGTTATATACTTGCCACGGTCTGTTACAATGGTAAAATGGTTTACGATATCATGTTGTTCATTGATTAGTTTACTTAAGATACGATAGCCGGATCCAGCCCAGAAAACTCCAAACCCATTATCTTCGCCTAACTGATTGGTATCTTTTATAACATCATCCGAGGTATCACCTGGATATAAAATGTAGTAGTTCATTCTATTAATATATATTACTTATGACTTTAGATCTTTCTTATACCGTTCGATAAAGGTTGGTAAATCACCTTTAGGTTCCCAGCCAAACTTTTCACGTAATTTACTATTATCTGCCAATGTACAGTTAGGTTCAATTCTATTCTCTAAAAATTCTCTCGGTCCACCAAACATATCCATAACTTCATTTACCGAGAAGTTATCACCATTACCTACATTAAATACATCGCCATTTAATGGATATAAATTATCACCTGCTAATATGTTAGCAGCTACTACGTCCATTACATATGTAAAATCTCTACGCTGTTCACCATCATTTGTATATGTTAAAGGTTTGTCTAGTTTATATTGTTCTCCAAAAATACTAATAACAGTACGGTATGCGCCTTCCAATGGCATTCCTTCTCCATATACATTAAAATAACGAAGCGACACCGTATCCAAATCAAATATCTGGCTATATAATTTACAATACTGTTCTCCGATATATTTTTGTAATCCGTATGGACTCAATGGATTTTTTTCCGTACCTTCTTCTGGTGTTGGGAATACATTAGTATCGCCATATGCACTACTCGAGGCTGAATATACCACACGTCGTACTTTTACTTTACGACATGCCTCTAATACATTAAGTACGCCGTTAACATTGACCTTATTAAACGTCACTGGGTCGACCATCGAAGGCTGAACCCTAGCTAAGGCCGCCGTAAGATATACCGTATCAACGCCATATAATAAATCTGATATAACTTTAACAGCCACAGAATCTGTAATATCAAACTGATGGAACTTAGCTTTTTCATTTACATTTTCACATGTACCTGTACTTAAATTATCAATCACGATGACGTCATCGCCACGTTCAATTAATTTGTTAACAATATGATGCCCAATAAATCCGGCACCGCCAATAACTGCATGTTTCATTTTACTTTTTTATTTTAATTAAATTATGTTCATATGTTTCTAAACTATTGATTATTATAGTTAAACAATCAACTTCAAATTCCCCAACGTCATTTGTATCCGTTACGATATCAGATATATTCTGTATCATATAAAATGTTTGTTCTGTAACTCTATTTGCATCAAATACCACAACCACATCATTTTCTCCTTCTGGATAATTGTTTCCAATATATAAAACTCTTTTACGTAAATCAAATTTAGTATTAGATTGTTCTTGTTCTATATAGTCATGTGCTCTTCCTATACTAAATACTTCATCAACATAAATACGGTCACACCATGGTTCTAAAGCTTCGAGTAAAGGTAAATTACAATTCTTGACTACAAATGCAATATTACGTTTATGTGGTATAATAGGTTTCATTAATTCATCATGTTTAACAAAGTGTCCCCATTTACGTATAAATTCTTTGCCGTTACGTGTAGTCGTGTAAATCCATTCATTACTATTTTTACCAGTATCACCACCGGCGTATTTATTAAATCTACTGCCGCGACTAGTAAAATGATAAACTAGGCCATCCCATGACTGAATAACATTATATCCAGCTAATACAAATCGATTGAATAAGTCAGAATCCTCTTTACTCTGTGGCGCAAATAACTCATCATGTCCGCCTACTGCTAAATAATCTGATTTATACATGCACCATGGTGCAAATATTCCTTCTGTCGTTTTATCTTTATGTTTATCTTCAAAAATAGCAATTGAACTTATTATAGAGTCAATATTAATGTCGTTAGCTTCATTTCCCCAATTTTGAGTAATTTTTTCTGGCCCAGGTGGATGGAGCGGCGGTTCAATTCGTGTCGCACATACTACTGTACCTTGTTTAAGATGTTTAAGTATATTAACATCTAAATTAGGGCCAGCTATCATATCAGCATGAAATGCAAATATAATTTCCGTACGTGCCATTTCAATACCCTTATCAAACATTCCGACAATTCCAATACGGTCTGGCCCTGGGTTGTAGTATGTAATTAGATTATCATCATTTAATGATTCTAGCCATTCTCTTGTACCATCAATGCTATAATCATCTAATATTAGTATATCATGTGTATTAACAAGATTTCGTATAGAACGATATGATAGTTTTAAAAATTCTAAGTTATTTCTACTCGGTATGACAAATGTTATTTTTTTCATTTTAAAATTTCTTTAATGTTTTTAATAAAAACAGTTTCACTGTATAGTGCATTATATAATTGCTTACATTCTAAACTACACTGATTATAAAAATCAATATCAGTAGTTAATTGTTGTGCTAACATCCGTGCTGAATAAACATCGCCTACATCAACTGATAAATTGGGGTGTAATAGTCTTTGTGTATTAACTTGATTATAACCTATACATGGTATTCCTAGATATGCACAGTTTAATGGAAATTGTCCTGCTGATGTCTCATATGTCTGCACCCCATATTTACATTTTGATAATTCAAACATAAAAGCTGACCAATCCATCCATGGGAGATACGTCATACCAGTAACTTCTTGTTCGCCGTGACGATATTTACCAGCTTTAAAACTATTCATTGGCAATCCAAACTCTTGTCCTATAATCCAAGCATCGAAACCTCTATATGTTTGATGCCAGTTACCCGCTACAAATACTTGATCATGTTTATGTTCAGATATTTTTATATTATCTTCTATCATTAAAGTTGGCATTACATAACACGGCTTATTAGTAAGTCCAGTATAATACTTAACATCAATATCATTATGACATAATAACAAATCTGCTTCTAGTAATTGATTATAAAACCAACACATTGTATTCACTGAATCTTCCATCCAGTCCCAATGTGTACCTTCTTGCATTATAGCTATTTTGTTACATACCTTACGTAGATTTGATATCAATGGATAATTTTGATTAGCTAATTTTTCTCGATTGTGTTCTTTAGGAATAATAATAATGCCAATATCGAATTGTTCTGATGGTGTATGCATTACATTAAAATGTATGGCATCTAATGCGCAAATCCAAGCTTGGTCAGTACGCATATTAGTATTTGTCCTAGGCACATTACCGTTATAACCAGCTTCTGTAAAAAATGCTATTTTCATAAAATATATTGTAGTGTTGTATAATAATTTTTAACATCTGGGACAAAATATGTAACTGGACATGTGAAAATATTTTCATCTAAATATTGTTTACCGCCAATGCCAGATATATACTCCGTCGCGTTTAATTGTTTACATATTTCGGCTAATCGCTGTGATGATACACTATTGATATTTAAACTAGAACTATAAACTATAGGTGTCGTTATATTCAATTTATCTTTACAGTACTGTATTGAAGCAATATTAATATCGATTAATTTTTCATATTGATATATTTTTGACATGTCAACATGAAAATTTTGCTGTAATTTTTTTATTATCTTTATTTTCCATTGCATATTGTCACTAACATATATCTCATTAATTAGTTTTTTATTAGCATGACGCTCTAACTCAACCGTAAACCACTCTTCTATTCCATTACTATTTAAAAATTTATTTCTATTTTGAAAATTACCCTTTGTATATTGCACATCATCGAGAATTACAAACAAGTCAGCTGCTTGCATTTTCTGAAAGAATCCTAAATATGGAAAATGTTCTGGTTGATGTATTGCTATTTTCATCGCTGTAATTTTAATAAAAAATCTTTATTACTTTTATGTATCAATGTTACATTATTAGTAACTTGAAGAGCAATTTCAAGTGTCGATGCTGGAGAAAAATATTCTATATTATGTGATCGTATAGTAGCCCATGTACTAGGAAAGTTAACTAACACGTTATTAGCATGATTGATCATTAAAGTTAGATATTGCTTTAACTTGGTTGGATGATCTGCTGGGCCTCCTTGATTACCAGCTACGCCAGATGATATAGCCAAATCAAACTGTTTATTGGTATTATATAATAAAACATCTGATTCGATAAAATTTATAAACGGATGTTTTTTTGAAGCTAACTGTATAAATCGAGTATTTATATCTAGCCCCGTATATTCTTTACATGTAAATCCAAAATCAAAAAAAGATCCCCAGCCACACCCAAATTCTATAATAGAGTTATCTTTAAACGATATTTCATCATTCATTTGTTCATATCGTTGCCTAGCAGACCCACCATCCTCAGATCCCCATGTTAGTGATCTAAAATCGGTTTCTCCATATGTGTTCAATGAATTGTTATACCAATCCATCATTTTTTGTTGATTATTCATACTATAATTGATATCCAATTGATGTTGTTAATATATTGATTAATTTTGAAATTTCCTAATGTATTATCTAAAATATGTAATGGTACATATGGCATACGAGTTGATATTTTTTTAGTATAATACATTGCACGTAACCAAGAACTTTCACTTCCAATTAATTTCAGTCCGGACTCTTTTATTTCGTTAGCTAGTTCAGTTCTACGAATTAAGTTTTTATTAATTGTTTCTATATGCACCGAAAAATCATAACTTAATAAATTTTGTATTGGCATATCACTAAATATAAGTCCGCCGCCGTTCTTATCAATCCATTTGCTCTTATTTGTTGATGATACTACTATATCAGCATATTTACCTAAATTAGATAATCCATGACACTGACTTAAATCTTCAATTATTTTTAAGTTTGTATTTTTTTTAATTTTTTTAACATCTGCACGTATGCCAAACATATGAGGAATTATAACAGTGTCATAGTCTTTAGCATATTTAATAACCTCATCAGTATCTATTTGAAGTTCTAAATTACAATCTACTATCAAATATTCACATCCATATGTTTGTACGGCCCGTAAAATATCTGTGCATGTATATGTAGGTATGATTACTTTTTTAGTATTTAACTGATTCATTGCAAGTATTAATGCATCTGTACCAGATGATATTTCATATGTATATTTTTTATACATTACACAACCATTTTTAATATATTAAAAGCTTCTGCATATGTTGTGCCTGATTGTATACCTCGATATTTTGCAAGTGTTTCAATATTATCTATCATACTAAACCCATGTTTATAAAACTTATCAATTTGACTTGTATGACATTTACATACATGTAATTTATCTAACATGGTTTCAGTAATATCTACAATATAATTTGCTATAGGATATGTTGTTGTTATCCTAGGCAATGGTACTTGTTCATAGCATAAAACATTTTTTACTAAACGAGCCGCGGCCATTGTAGACGATAGTGTATTAATATGATCTTGATGTGTATCACCGCCCCAGTGAGTATACACCGTATCAATATTATATTTTTTTATAATTCGTTCAATAAATGCAACCGATTCTCCGTTAAACGGTACTTCGGTGTCACGAAATGGTCCAATTATTAATTCAGCTCCTAAATATTTTGCGCTACATTTAGCTTCTGATAAACTAATATCAGAATTACGTGTAATTTCATGAGTATATGCATCCAGTACGTCACTACTTGTCATAACTAACATAATAACACAGTCGCCGTCGTTAATATGTCGTTTAAGTGTACCAGAACACCCAAATTCAATATCATCTGGGTGTGCTCCGATAGCTAAAATATTTTTAGGCACTGGCATGATTCATCTTTATATCTTCAAACCCTTCATTGTAGATTTTAACCATTTCATTTTTATAACCTACACGAATTTTATTAAGTTCACGAATTGCAATTGCACGTCGACCTACTTCTTCTAATCCTAATTCGGCTTCTTTTCCTTTTCTAATATCAGATTCTAAGTCCCAAATTTTACCATTAACTTCTTTAAGCTTATGTACAAATTCCATGGAACTAGCATAATTATCTAACTCTGTATATAATGTATCAAGTTCTACCTGATTATCTGCATTAGCTCTATCTCGTTTTAGCAATGCAATTGAATAACGATCTGCAATTTCACTAATTGGCATTTTCATAACTATTTTCCTTGTTTTATTTTATTAAATACATCATTCATGGTATAGGGTTTATACTGATACCTTAACGATGCTAGATTTTCTTTAGACATATCATGTAATATGTTCCACCAGTTTCCTTTTTCAATACCACAAAATCCACGTGGATTATTTTCATTACTAATATATAAACGTTTTTTAGGATGTCGACGATTATGTACACGTAATATATTTTTAATTACAAACTGTACAAATTGGTCTCCCAACAATAGTTTTGCCATATCCGCAAAACTAGTATCTTCACCCGAACATAATAATGATTGCGGAATATTTACACCTGATTTAATCAGATCTGATTTAATTACTAAACATGACCCATCAAATTTAGGTGTTTTTAGTATATGTATATCCAAATCATCTGCCCTATCATTTATATCATACATCTGGTCCAATGTCATATATGATTTACTTGATGCCCAATGGTTTATATTCCATTCAGGTGTATCAATAAATTGCTCATTTGTAAAATCATTATGTTCAATTACCTGCCATGACGGATCCCACATTTTACGTTCACTGAAAAATAGTATATATTTATGTATCATGTGTGATATTGCATATTCATTAATATTTTCAATGATCTGTAATGTCTCACGTGGCCATAATGAATCTGTTTCCCCCCATAATATAAAATCAAATTGAGTACAATAATTGTAATTAAGATCTCGTCTATAATCAGCAATATTATATACTGGCATGTCGTTATTTTTTACATCGACTATTAAGTTACATCCAATACGTTCTATACGATCTACTTGTTGATAAAATCTATTATTTAACTCTTGTAGTGAAATAATTGAGGTGTCAATACTTTCAAAATATTCTGACACGTTCCATGTGAAATGAAATGTTATGTTTTCTTTATTACTAATAGCATTTACCATTCCTATACATGCATCAATATATTCTGGTAACATTTCGATTTCATAGAACATGACATGTACGCCTATGATATAGTTATTGGTTAATCTCATAGAATATATCCAGTAAATTGATCGACATGATTATATGGCTTACCTAAATATTCAGACACTTTAACCATTAGCGTATATTCGGGTTCTCGATTTATATCATCAAACACGATAGGCACATTGTGATTAAAAAGGTCTATATGTTTTAAAAATCCGCCGCGCCCAAATGATCCATTTGGTCCATCAACTAAAATTAAATCATACTCTGTCGGCAGTCCCTTTTTAACTAAATCAGGATCATACCATCCGCTCTGCAAACTACCATGCTCCCCAGGTACATCTGGTGCTGGCCAGCTTTGGTTATAGTATTTAATTGGAGCGTAAATATATGTAGATTCGTATTTATCTAACCAATCTGTATAATTTTCTATAGAGTACATTTTAAAATGTTTACTAAGGTGATATGTACCTATACCACTACCAAGTTCTAATATAGTTGATCCTTCTGGTAAAATTTGTTTAATAAAATTAAAACAAGATTCTTGAATGGCCCAACCGCCAAAATCATTTTTAGTCATATTATTTCCAATTTATTTTTGTTATTAATCCCTCAAAATCGTTTAAAATTCTATCATTGCCACCCTTTCCAGCATTACCAAAATTATATCCAGGAGCATGCCCTATAGTTTTAATTACAGATATGTATTGTTGCTGTACAGCTTCATCAATCGCACGTTTAACGGTCTTTTCATGACATTCTGCTCCATAGTCATCGAATATAATAAGACAATCTTCATTACAATTCATGGAAAATACTCTATTAATATCACTAATAACTTGCATATACTCATGTCCAGCATCAACTAAAAATACATCAATGTTATCTAATATATTAAGTTTTTGGTTAGAATACAAATCAAAGTTTAAATAAATAATATTATCTCTATCAGCGTTTAATTGTTTAGCTGACTCATTTTCGTTATTATTAATTGTATATACCGTTTTAAATAAAAAAGAAAGTATACGAGTAGTTTGCCCTTTATGAGTTCCAAACTCAACTGCAATTTTATCTGTACAGCCTTGAAAAAAATTCCATATATCTGTCTTAAACTTAAATGATGTAGTAGATAAATTTTGTGTCTTATCTTCTTTAATTTCTAATAATAGTTCGTCAATTGTTTTCATATAAATACTTATAAGTTTTTTCCATCCAATACTGTGATGATGGCGGAGTACCTGCATTATAATGAGAAATATAGCCATAATGGGTATGTAACATATTTTCATTTAATACTTCAAACCTCATCATATCCTGCATGTTCCATTCATAGTTTAAAATTTTTAAATCTTCTGGAATATCACGGTTAATAAAAAAGTTAAATACTGGCTGATCATTACCAACGCAATATGTATCTTGCATATACAATAATAACTCTCTATTATTATAATAAAAATTTTGCAATGATTCAAATATTTGTTTATGTTTTTTATTGAAAATCATTACACCTGAATTAAAATAGTTATAATATGGAAACATAAATCCTTCGAACACATACTTTGAATAATTTTCAATACTCCTACATACCCAATCCATATCACCAAAATTACGAACTGCACAAAACTTATGCTCTGAGATATCAAAAATGTTAGGGGCAGTTGGCGTTACAATTGTATCATAATCAACATATAATACTTGATCATACTCAATTGAATTAGCATCTAAAATATCAAGTATAAACATTTTATACCAATTTGGTTTCATATATTCTATATCAAACAAGGTCTCATCTAACACAAAAATATTTGCATTACACCGTTCTGCATAGCGCTGCCAACTTTTGAATGACCATTCAAAAGCTCCATTTAACGTGTTGCCGCCGCCTTTAAATTTTTTGTCATGCTTGACATTAATTAAAAAAATAATATTTTTACTCATAATTGTGTTTTATAATATTCCATGTTTGACTCATTAGATTATATCGCTGCGTACGGTCAAACCCACTAAATACCCAGATATTAGCATATTTGATAAAATATGGGGTAGGATCATCATTTAGTTGCCAATTATAATGAAACCAATTAAAACGATTCATATGCATTAAAAAATAACTAGTAGGTAAACTATCAAACGCGGTAGGTATATTTTTAATATCAAATAAATAATTCAATATTGGCTGATCAGTACCGCGCCCTATTTCGTTTTGCAACTCATTAATTTTTTCATAATTATCAAAATAAAACTTTCGTAGATCTACTAAAAACTCTTTATACCATGAGCCAAATATTTGGAATCCTACGTTTATATATTTTTTTAAGTCTAATTCATGTCCAGCAAATATATCCTTATAACCCTGTATCGATTCGTTAACCCATGATATATTTTCTAAACTACGAAAGCCTATTAATTTATCACTTGGCGCGTCAGATAAAAAATCTGGGCAGTCCCACTTTACCATTGTTGAGGCATCAACCATTAAAATTTTATCATATTCGATTCCAATAGATTCAACATAATCAAATAATTCAAACCAACGCTGCCAATTTACTCTATGAGCTAACGTGTCAGGCAATGCTGTTTTATTATATTCGATAAACACATGTCCGTACTTGTTACAAAAATGCTGCCATGTAATTTTTGAATATTCTAAATAGTCAAAACCTCCATGTTTAGTTTGTAATAAACTTGATTCAGACCGAACGCCTGGCCAGAATACGATACTCTTTTTCATATTTTATTTATAATTTTTATTAATAGCTACAAAATTAGAGCAAGATTTTTTATTTTCGATCATTGTTTTGTTAGATGTATTATAAGATATTCTGCACGTTTTCGTGATGTATGATGTTTTAGTACATTATCGTAACTATTTTGTATAATATAAGAAAGTTTTTCTTTATTTCCTAAATAAATACGTATTTTATTTTTTAAGTCTTCTTTATCATTCCATGATACATAATGATATCCATCGACTAATTTTGGCATTACAATATTATATTTTTCTGCGAATAAACATGAATGATTTGCTAATATTTGCCATGTACGTGCATTACATTCACCACCGCCATGTGCGTCAATTGTTATCCACGATCTATTGATATATGAATAATAATCTGTGACATTATCAGTTAAAATATGATATCCTTCTTGTTTTAATTCGTTACATGCATGTATAGCTATAGCTCGTTGACCTGTCGATGTTTGTCCAAAAGTACATAATACATCGATATCTTTTTCATGTGTTTTATTTGAAAAATATGAAAGATTTGATGCAAACGGCAACGGTATAATACCCATGTCGACATGTTGTGGTAAACATTCGCGTTTAAAATAAAACTTACATTTATATAACATATCAGGTCGCAATAAATCTGTAGTTTTACCTGGATATGCTGTCCAATTATATTCACTACCGTCGATATAAGCAGTTTTTTCTGGTAAATTAATTCTATCCAGTAAATAAAATTTTGGTTGCGGACGTGTAAGTTTTTCTTTATCAAAGAATACTAAAATATAATTTACTGTTTTTGATAATGCTATAGCTTCATCATCAGACACTAAATTAGTACAAAATCTATCAGGATTCGTAAAATATAACTTCACGTCTAGTTGTAAAAGACCTTCTAATATATCCCTATATAAATAATCTGGGCTATCATAAGGATTAATTAAAAGAATTTCCATGTAACTCCTTATCTTTATTTTTAGCTATCCTATACGAATATCTTGTATCTAATTGATGATCAATCCAACATGTACCTACAATGACACACCGAGCCCCCTGTTCTGCCCAATACATTACATTACCCTCATTACCTCCCCATTTACCATCTCCTCCATTATACGGATTATTAATGATAAACAAATCTCCGTTTTCACTTTTCCATCGATGATAAAATTCTTTAGTAAATGCATACATATGTCCACCTAAATGGTATGGACTACTAATTCCAGGAATTTCTATAATTTTGTTTGTAGGATGTTTTGATGATTGTAATGGCACGGTTACACCGTTAGCTACCGGACCGTATATTGAATTTTCTCGTTTCGGATCGTTTGATATGTACTCGATAAGATTATTGATCGTGGTATCAATAATTACATCATCTGTAGTCAAAATAACTATATCACATCCATCTGCAATTGCTTGTGAAATACCCATACTCCATGCACCTGTTATGCCTTTTTCGTATTGATTTTTTACATATGTATAATTCATATTAGAATATGCCGAAATATCTATAACTTCACTAAATGAACTACTAGGCATTGACTGATTATCTATAATGTAACTATAAAATTCCGATTTAATACTCGAGTATACGCTTTCTATGTTTTGTACTAAAACTTTTTTACCGTTAGGTCGAATATCACTCGAGTGATGGAATGTAACTGTATATCCGATTTTCATTTGTTTAATGTAGTTTTAAATGTATCAATATCAACTATATTTAATAGGATTGTTCTATTAGAATTTAGAAAATTCCATGTATACTCTATCGGAGTATCATACGTTGCTTGATAACCGAATCGTATTACACCGACGCCGACAGGATCTACAGATGTTGGCATTACATACATCTGTAGATCATTACGTGTTGCTCTTAAATCTGCCCATGTTTCCCATGCTGAACTACAAAATCGTTTAACTAGATATTTTTCTTCTGGCGGACTAACATCGTGGCATATAATACAGCCATTAGCGCTTAAATGCTTCAGAGAGTTTTCTATATCACGCTTAACATAGTCTTTGTCATGATTAGCATCGATAAAAATAATATCCCATTTATCTGATTCATTCAATCCTTTAAAAAAATCGTCTGTTGTCATAACGTAATTGTTACCGTTACGATTAACATCGACAGAATCTTTATGTTTACAATTTACACTATCAATTGATAGCTTTTTAAATTCAGTCATACGACATCCTAATTCTAAATATCTTTGATAATTAAGTGTATCAATTAGATATTGAATTAACTCAAATCTAGAAACCATTTACATCTCCTTAATAATATATTTTTTTAGTTCTATTAGTTGACTTTGTATATCTTTAGCATTAATAGATCCAGTCTGACATTTATTTATACCCACACCTGTCATTTTTGAAATTTCTATTTTTTTATTAAAAACTTCTTTTATTATTGACAATAGTTCATATTTAGAAATACAAATACTAGAAATAATAGTTTCTGTATTATAATATTGCCAATTTAACATTAATTGTTCACATTGTTTAGCCCACTCATACGTAGTAACTCCGTTCCATAATGCATCTGTATACCCCGTCACGGGCGAATCAGAATTTAAAAACCATTCCATTAAACTAAATTTAGAATTTAACTCAGGCCCTATAATAGAAGCTTTAAGAATTTTAGTATTTTTACCTGTATGTTTAATATAATCACTAGCATTACGTTTAGAGATTCCGTACGGGTCATTATCTATTTCACAGTCCGTGCCCGGATGTATTATCTTACATGTTAAGTTAGAATCTAACCAAATTGGTAAGTCTGTATTACATTTGAACTGTTTAGTTTTTTGCGGTATAGCGCCTATACAGTTTATAATATAATCTCCTGTATATGAACTAACAAATTGTTTGAATTCTTCATCAGGAAATCTTAAATTTGTAGTACTGATGTTAAAATTTTGTTTGTCAAAATATGACATAACCATATGGCCTAGCATGCCGTTATGACCTAGGATTAAAATATTCATAAGCCTCCAATAATTGAACTAATTCATCTTTTGTTACTGCTACTTTATCACTTGTAAATTCGTTGAAAGGTAAATTTTCATTATACGTATTTTTATAATGCATGATAAAATTATCATTTAATGATTTTATTCTAGCACTCTCTTCTACGGAAAACATCATCTCATGTATTTTTTCCGAAATCCTTGGAGTTCCAATATCGTACATTAAACCAAATTTTTCATGAAAAATTTCAAATATATCTATTACTTTAAATGATTTAATATTAGGTATAACATTATATCCAGATAATAACAATGATTGTTCAATTAAGTCAATAGCTTTATCTATAGTAATCATGAAACGTGTCATACTAGGAGAATATAATGTTAATTTATATTTTTTATGAATAGCGTCCCATATTAACGGAATAATACTACCGGTAGAATTTAATACATTGCCATATATAGCAGTAGATAATTTTACATTAGAATTTTCTGAATTAACAATAAACGATTCTCCAGCTACAAATTTCATTGATCCGTATAGAGTTGTAGCAGCTCTACTTTTATCCGAAGAAATAAAACATGCAGAACTAAAATTATTTTCTTCTGCAATTCTACGAGAATTAATAGCTCCATTGATAATTATATCAACCCCTTCCGTTACGTTTTGATCGACAGCTTCTATTTGTTTTAAACTAGCTGCAAATATTCCTATATCATGGTTGACACTAGATCTTTTTAGTAGTTCATAGTTACGCACGTCGCCGATAATACAATTAATTCTAGGAAATTTTTTCTTTAAATAATAATGTTTAGATTCATCTCTACTATAAATTGTAATATGATTATTATCGTAATAACGTTCAATTAAATTACGTCCTAAATAACCAGCTCCGCCAGTTATAAATATTTTTTTATTAGTTATCATAGCAAATTTAAAGTAGTTAGTGTTTTACTTTTTATAGAATTATACGAGTATATATCATTAAGTTTATCAAATGCCGACTGAATTACTGCTAAGCGTTTGTTATAATCATTTAAATACGTACTAAAACAATATTCTAATCGATCAAAATCATTCGTAGCAGTTTCAGGCCATAACATTTTATGCGAATCATTTTCCCCCCCTATATGTATTACTCCTAGTGCAGCACATTGCATAGCTTGCTGACCTGGAAACATTGGCATAGGATCTAAATTAAAATGAAAAGTACATGGAGTCCATAAATTTAAAAAATCGTGCCATTGATTAGTATTATTATTAGTATGCGTACGTATATATGGGATGTTATATTTATCACTTATATACTTAGTAAATTCTTCAGTACGTCCAATACGCGAAGCGTTCCAAACCGGTAAGTATGAAAAGATTACTTCATCACGTATTTCATTATAAAAATGATCCTGCAAATAATTAATATTAACTGGTTGAGGCATATAAGATACTGGCGTGGTACATTGCGATAACTCAGGTAAATACGTTTGGAAGTGTCGTTCACTTACGCATGAAAACACATGATCACATTGATTATACACTTGTAATCGTTGCATACACTGTTGATTCCAATTCCATGTCTCTTTTATTACTGCTACAATTGTGGCATTTGGATATGTGCGTCTCAACTCCGCAATAGTATATCTTTGAAAATCTGATTCAATGGCTACAAATATTAAATCTAAATTTAAGTCAGGTAACGTATTCCATTCAGACCAATTTATAAAATGTCCGCCGAATACAAATGGATATCCCCAAAATCCAATAAAACATTCATTGCCTACTGAATGATGGAATTGGTATGGTAACTCTGGATTAGATAATTTGTATGCCTTTTTATCTCTTACAATATAAGACTCTACTTTACACTTATCAACAATTAACGCAAAATTCATAAAGTTAAAAAAGTTTTAAGTTTTGAAACATCCATCGACACGTCAGATGGTATTTGTGTATTAGGAATAAATGAATATGACGAATTTACATTTGTACGTTTAGCTAAATCTAACATTGTCTTTAGATCAGTACCGACATTGAATAATCCACATGCATTTCTATTAATCAGTTCTATGTATAATTTTGCAATAATATCAACGTAATCAAAATTACCTATCTGATCTACCCAAGCGCTATCATACGGAAATGGCGTTTGCTTATGAGTACCCCGCAAAACTAAATTATTTGCATTTAATTGAGCATACCCATCACCTAGTAGTTTAGTATAACTATACCAATTATTACCATGTATTGGAATATCGTCTTCGCTGGCATTTGTAACTGAGTTTGTATATACATAGTCGGTTGATATTTGTACTAACTTGATATTCATATTTGTACAAAAGTTGGTTAACTGTACAACACTTTTAAAATTAATATCCCAATGTAATTCTTTATTATTAGAATACGTGTTTGTATTAGCTATACAATTTACAATTGTTTTATATTTTGGCCACCATGCTACAGAATCATAATTTTCTAAAAAGAAATCATAATATGTTTTTTCCTTCCGAATATCAAAATTATCTTTTTTTCTCGATATATAATTCCAACCCGTCTGCTTGACTAATTCGGTTCCTAATAAACCATCGCCCAAAATAACTATATTATCCATATTAAAACTTTTTAATAACTTCTTCTATATAATTAAATATTTCTTCGTTATAATGAGGCGCTGCTCCGATAAAAAATACTTTATCTAATACTTTATTTGCTTCGGGATACTTTGATGCATCATCAAGAAATGAATATCCAGGATGTAATAAAATATTTCCAGCAAAATAGTTTCTAGTTTGAATTTTATTATCTTCGAGATATTGAACTAATCTATGTTTTAATCCCTCTTCCTCACATATAAAAGGCGTTCCAAACCAACATGGGTCTGATTTAGCTAAAGTGTCTGGTACTCTTAAACCTGGTATATTTTCTGTAAATATTTTTTCTAGACGTTCTTTAGAATGTTTTCTGTTCGTTTCTATTTCATCTAATTTACTTAACTGTACTATACCAATAGCTCCTTGTAAATCTAACGGTTTTAAATTATACCCCATATTAGAAAATACATATTTATGGTCAATAATACCATTATACGAATCTAACCACATATCAAATCTTTTACCACATGTACCACATGACATTAAATTAGCAGCTCCCACGCAGTAACAATCTCTTCCCCACCAAGCAATACTCATCATGAGCTTTTTTAATTCTTCATCATTGGTACAGACCATTCCTCCCTCACCCGTTGAAATATGATGTGCTGGATAGAATGAGTTTGAGAATGCTACATAGTACTCGTTAAGGTATTTACCATCCCATTTGCTTCCCAAGCTATCACAATTATCACCAACAAGCTTCAATCCATGCTTTTCACAAATCTCTAACAATCGATCAAAGTTAGGGGGATTACCTAATACCGGTGAAACAAAGATAGCCTTTGTCTTCGGGGTTATTTTAGCTTCCAACTGATCCAAATCAAAATTCAATGTTTCCCATTCAATATCAATAAACACAGGCTTTAATCGATTTTGATGAATAACCGATATTGTCGTAGCAAAGCCAACTGGCGATACAATTATTTCGTCATCGTCCATCCAATTAAATCTTTTCTTTAAAGCTGCTATTAGTACTAAATTAGCCGAAGAGCCAGAATTGACCATAAGATTGTATCTAGAACCGAATCGTTTACCAAACAATCTTTCAAATTTATATACATTTTCCCCAGTTGTAATCCATTTACCATTTAAAAATGCATATATTGCAGCCTCAGCTTCTCGATTGTCCCAGTATGGGCCTGAATAATATATAGGAGTCGTTCCGGCTACAAATGACTTAGCATTGTAAATATACGGGGATACATGGTTACCTATCAGTGCATGAATATCTTGATTTAATATCATATAGAAATTTGTGTTAAGTTTTTAAAAATATTATGTAAGTGTATTGCTAAATAATGCGGATGCATTTTATCTAAAAATGTCTTCCTAGCATTTTCGATAATATATTGATAATCTTTATAATTTCCTAATATTAATTCTATTTTTTCTCGCAGATCACTAAAATCATGCTTACATGTAATATACGTTTCGTCTGGAATGTATATATTAGGTATAGTATCAATATAACTCATATCCGGTTTAATTAATATTGCACCAAACATTGCAGCGTCTAGATCACGTATGGTCATTTCGCCATACCCATATGGAGCTAACATAATACGTGATGCCATTATGCGATTATAATATTCATCAATAGATACACGTTCTCCGTTAGCTAATTTAGCTACATTGAATGGCAACTGATTAATAATATCAATAACATTTTTACGATTACGATCATAATGAATACTTTGTTCATGCCCATGTTCATATACCATTTCTTTAGTAGGATATTGAAACATTGCAGATATATCGTATTGCTTTTCTAACTGATACCACTTCGGCTGTATTCCTGCCCAATGAGTCATTAACCAATTTGTACCAGAAAGTACTATACGATCCGAGTACATATCAAAGTCCTCTAATTTATAATCGCCAGACCCCCAATAATATCTACCTAATTGCCATCCTTGTTTATATAAAGTACGATCTTTAAGAAGACTATTTTTTAGCAATAACAAGGCGTTAGATTCTTTAAATACTTCATAGGCGCCTATTAATGATGTCGAGTCTTGGCCATCAATTAACATATAGTCACCAGAAATTTTCGAAAGAAATTCTAGTCCATCATTAATTGATTGCTCTAATGATACTTTTTTATTAATAAAACTGGCCTGAGCTATCCATGCATAGTCATATGAATCACCAGTTGTAAACTCAATTCCAATTTCGCGTATACTATTATGCGCGTATAAGAATGGACGAAAAGTACATTCATTACGATGTTTTTCTGACTCGTATAATTTTATTTTAATCATATTGTTGTTTAAATTTCATAATGTATTATAATAATTGTTTTGTTTTTCTTGTCTTTCTATTGTTTTAGGATGATATAAAGATAAATCTTCATATGCTGGAAGTTGAGCCATAGTTTTATATCCATCTAATACTTCATGTACTTTATTTTTCCATTTAACATCAGGAGTATTTTTATATATCCTCCATTGATAATCTGGCCAATTTATCCATCCATTTTCATTAACATGCCATCCCCATTTTTGTATATGTTCTTGAGTTAAACCTTCTACTGTATTTACTCTAGGTACAACATATGCTTCTACTTGAGAATTTGTTTCTAATATTTCGGGTAATGATTCAATTAGGTACTCATTGGGTATTTCATCAGCATCAATTTGGAAGATGTAATCACCTTTACAAATTAATGATAATTTGTTTTTCCAGTCTGCAAAATTTTTATTGAAGTAATCTTTAAAATGTCTAGGTTCAGGAATACTAATCACATATTCCCAAACTTTAAGATCACCATTTTCATCCCATAAAACAACAATTTCATCTTCAGTACGTTTATGTTCTAAAAGAAAAGGAATTAGACGTTTAATTTCCTCCAATTCGTTACAAACTGTTATCGCATAACTAATTTTCATATATCTTAATATAATAATAAATTATACATTTTCCAAATTATATCGAAACATTAGCATATAATTTATCCATGGCTTCCGAAAATGTTATAAATCGTTCTGCATTATCAACATCAATACGATACTGAAAATATTCATCTGGCTTACCTGGGACTGGGTATTTTTCTTTCTCTGAAGCTTCGACTGCTACTATAAATGCAACATCCCATTCTAAATCTGCTTTACTAGTACCAGCACAATACAATACCATATTTTCAAATTGCATATATGCCGGATACCATACTAACCCACGAGACTCATCAATATATTTTACATCACGCATTAATTGTGATAAGGTTTGCTCATGTTGTTCGACTATTTCACTGTCTACTTTAAAATATTCGTTACTAACATAACCCGATTCCATACATATGTATGAATTCATGCCGCTATCCATTGCTTCGACTAACACACAAGTATTACCTGTAATTGGTGATACTTCATCATACTCTGCTTTTAATAAACTCATGCTTCAACCTTTTTAAGTTTTGGTAATGTAATCTTTGGAACCTCTGTAGTCTCTCCAACTTTCTTTAATTTAGGTAATTGTAATTGTACTTGCTTAGGAACGCTATTAACGCCTGCATCAACATACTCACAAAACTTTTCTGCCATTTTATCTAGATTAAACTCAGTACGAGATACATATGCTTGACGCTTCGCTGTATTAAGATATGTTTTATAGTTATCAATGACGTCACGTAATATTGATATAGCATATACGTAGTTAACAGTAAACCATTTACTTCCTTTGACAATCCAATTATCTGTCGCGGAATGATGCACTTCTTTAATCTCTCCAGGTAATAAAGTGGCATGCTTTAGGAAATCAATATGACCAGACCAGTTACTTGCAATAACAGGCTTTTCAGATAATGTAAATTCTAATAATGGACGACCATACCCCTCACCATGTGTAAATGATACCATAGCTTTAACCTTTGGATGGTTATATAGACTATTCATCTGATCATCAGTTAAGTCACCATGTAATAAATAAATACTTGGAGCATTGTTGCCATATGGAGCAGTTATTATGTTAATCTTTTTCATAATTTCTTCTCGGTCCATAATACTAAATGTGGCATGACTAGTCTTAATAACCAGGCCTGGTTTGTTTTGCGATGACTTATTTTTAAATGCTTCACAAAACGTTTTAATAAGCATTCCAATATCTTTACGATCGGCTCCAAACTCTCCTTTCAACCAATGTCCTACAAATAAGAAATTGAACCCTTCTTTTATTGAATTGAGTTCATTTAACACTAGTTCATTGACATCATTGGTCTTTGTATATAGATTCAAATCTACGCCTTCAAAAAGAACTTCAATTGGTTTTTCTAAACGAAGTGTACCTAAAGATTGATTGGTATTTTTATCTCGTTTCTCATATGTTGAATTTAAAAAACCTTGCTTAGAATGTTCAGATGTTGTAAGAATTAAATTCATACGATTACAACCTTCGATGAACTCAGCTGATACTTGATCTGTTTCAATACCAGCGGTAACGCCAATATTATACTTACCATGCGGTTGAAACTCATTTGGAATAGATATCTGTATAAATACATCAGGCTGTCGTGTAATGTTTTGTACAGCAACGCGTTTCATTATTTCCTGATGATCAGTGTTATTAGGTTCCAATGCATCCATAGGAGTATTTCCCCATGGTAATGAAACAATCTGAATATCATACTTAT
>Ga0315905_10001205_pt1 | contig 27770 bp, 23 predicted proteins | sample LakEriMetagenome_5_FD_203522 | JGI IMG/M metagenome (GOLD analysis project Ga0315905, IMG submission 203522) | Freshwater fungal communities from buoy surface, Lake Erie, Ohio, United States - Buoy 4 MA121 | ecosystem: Environmental > Aquatic > Freshwater > Lake | place: USA: Lake Erie, Ohio...
TTGGACCTGTAGTTCCACTCTGCATACAGACTTTATAGGATTTGAAAAGCTTGAAAGCAGCTTTACTGTCGTTCTTGATCCAAACCTCTAACTGACGTTCATACTTGAAGCTTCTAATATAAACTGCAGCTGGAGGCCAGTTGAGTTGAGAAGATTCAAATTGTTTTTTCAAGGAATCCTCAATCTTAGGCATTATATCTGTAATCAACTTAGCTGACTTGCCGGGAGGAGTGTATGCATTTTGAGCAAAAACATTCAGCAAGAAAAAAATAAAAACAAAAAAGAAAACAAGTTTCTTCATGTGAAAAATGGATAATGATAACAATTAAAATTATAAATTACCTCTCAAATCCTGTTCACGCTCAAGCGCTTCAAACAGGGCTTTGAAATTACCCTTACCAAAACTCTTCGCACCCTTCCTTTGAATGATTTCAAAAAACAAAGTTGGTCGGTCTTCAAGTGGTTTACTGAAAATCTGCAAGAGATATCCTTCGTCGTCACGATCTATCAAAATACCCAAATCCTGAAGCGGCTGAAGATCTTCGTCAATTTTTCCTACCCTTTGCAAAACAGTTTCATAATAAGATGTGGGTATCTTAAGAAATTCAACGCCCCTATCTTTTAACTGGGTTACTGTTTCTACAATATTATTGGTAGCTATGGCCACATGCTGAACACCCTCTCCATTGTAAAAATCCAAATACTCCTCTACCTGACTTTTCTTTTTCCCCTCAGCAGGCTCATTGATAGGAAACTTAACATACCCGTTTCCGTTACTCATCACTTTACTCATTAATGCAGAGTATTCCGTTGAAATATCTTTGTCATCAAAAGATAAAATGTTTTTAAATCCCATTACCTCCTCGTAAAATTTCACCCAAACATTCATCTGATTCCAACCAACATTACCCACGCAATGATCTACATAAAGTAATCCTGTTGAGTTTGGATTGTAAGCTGATTCCCATTTTCTAAAACCTGGCATGAAAACTCCATTGTAATTTTTTCTTTCTACAAAAAGATGAACGGTATCTCCGTAAGTGTGAATGCCTGACAAAACTACCTTACCATCGCTATCAACGAGCTCCATTGGTTCAAGGTAGGTTTTTCCACCTCTTGAAGTGGTTTGTTTCCAAGCGTCGGTTGCATCTTCAACCATCAGCGCCAAAAACTTCACGCCATCCCCATGTTTATAGATATGGTCGGCTATGGCATTGTTGGTTTTTAAAGGTGTAGTAAGTACAAAAGTCAATTTGTTTTGACGAATAACATAACTCACTTTATCCATTACCCCAGTTTCAGGACCGGCATAAGCAAGTGACTGGAAACCAAATGCAGTTTTATAAAAATGAGCGGCTTGTTTGGCATTTCCTACATAAAACTCAACGTAATCTGTACCGTGTAAAGGGAGAAAATCAACCGTTTGAGGCATTACTTCCGAAGATAAAACATTTGACATATTATAATTATTTTAAGAAGCTTGAAAATGAACTACAAATGTAGCCAATTTAATAAGGAACAGCACCAGAAGGTGGCAGGTTTTACATTTGAATTCCTATATGTTTATAAACTGTTTATTATTTAACATTTAACTTAAATAAGTCACCCTATTTTTGCGCAAAATAAAAATCTTATGCCAAAATTTTCTTTGCTGCTTTGCTTATTATTTGGGGCAAGCATTTCTTTCGCACAAAAAGTTGCGTTTACCGAATATGACCTAAAAAACGGCCTTCATGTAATCTTACACAAGGACAACAGTGCTCCTGTTGTGGCCGTGTCAGTAATGTACCATGTTGGAAGTAAAAATGAGGAAACGGAAAGAACCGGGTTTGCACACTTTTTTGAGCACTTGCTTTTTGAGGGAAGCGAAAACATTAAGCGTGGTGAGTTTATGAAAATTGTAAGCAGTAACGGAGGCCAGAATAATGCCAACACATCTCAGGACAGAACCTATTACTATGAAGTATTTCCATCCAATCAGCTGGAAACGGGTATTTGGCTAGAGAGCGAGCGTATGTTACACCCTGTGATCAACGAAATAGGTGTAAAAACGCAGAACGAAGTGGTAAAAGAAGAAAAAAGAATGAGAGTTGACAATCAACCATACGGAAATTTTCTTGGAGAAGTGATGAAGCGGTTATTTACCAAGCATCCATACAATTGGGTTCCCATCGGAAGCATGGAACATTTAGATGCTGCTACGCTTAGTGAATTCATCGCTTTCAATAAGAAATTCTATACACCGAACAATGCAGTACTTTCTATAGCAGGTGACATAGATATTGAGAAAACCAAAAAAATGATTGAAGACTATTTTGGACCTGTTCCTTCAGGAGTACCTTATGTAGCAGTGAATATTCAAGAAGATCCCATAACAAAAGAAATCATTGACACGGCTTACGACAACAACATCCAAATTCCTGCCGTAATGATGGCCTACAGAACTCCGGGTGAGACCAGCAAAGAATCTATTGCATTGGAGCTTGCATCAAGCGTTTTGAGTCAGGGAGCCAGCAGCCGTATGTACAAGAAAATGGTTGATGACAAAAAGAACAGTTTACAAGTTGGTTGCTTCAACTATGCTTTGGAAGATTATGGCGCCTATATATCTTATGCCCTTCCAAACAACGGAACAGCATTAGATACATTAATCAAAGACATGGATGATGAGATTGCAAAACTTCAAAACACGCTAATCAGTGAAGATGAATTCACCAAAATCAGAAATCAATACGAGAATGATTATATCGGCAAGAATGCGAAAATGATTGGAATTGCAGAAAACCTGGCCGATGGATATACTTTTCATCATAAAAATACCAATAACGTGAATGAAGAGTTAGACGAAGTAAGAAAAGTAACTCGTCAGGACATTCAAGATGTTGTAAAAAAATACCTTAACAAAAATCAACGCGTAGTGGTATACTACTTGCCAAAAAAATAAACATTCTTCTATTCCACTGATAAAAACATAATCATCATGCGTAAATTACTTTTAAATATATTGTGCGCCTCCATCAGTTTGAGCGCAATTTCTCAAAACATTGACCGAAGCAAAGCCCCTAAGCCAGGTCCTGCACCTGCTGTCACCATTAACGACCCAGCTATTTTCAATCTTCCCAACGGAATGACTGTGCTTGTGGTAGAAAACCATAAATTCCCAAAAGTAAGTGCCTCCTTAAGTATAGACAGAGGTCCTGTTGTGGAGGGTAACAAAGCAGGTGTAATGGAACTTATGGGACAAATGCTTAACGAGGGAACCACCAAAACTCCGAAAGACAAATTCGATTTAGCTATCGATCAAATGGGCGCCAATGTTGGATTATCTGCAGGAGGCGGATTTGTATCTTCACTATCCCGTTATTTTGAAGCCTCTTTCTTAATGATGGCTGAAGCATTGAGAATGCCTGCATTACCAACTGAATCTTTCGATAAAATAAAATCCCAAAAACTTACCGGTTTAAAATCAAGCGAAAAAAGTGCATCAGCAATTTCAGCGAGAGTATTAGGCGCATTGAGCTTTGGTAAAACAAGCGCAAAAGGTGAATTCGAAACAGAAGAAACCATCAAGGCTTTGAATGTAGAAGACATCAAAAAGGCTTACAAAGAGAGTATTACTCCATCTAGAAGCTATCTTACTTTCGTTGGTGACATTACACCTGATCAAGCAAAGCAATTAGCTGAAAAGGCATTTGGTTCTTGGAAAGGTGTAAAATTGGAATTGCCAGCTATCCCCACTATTGACAATCTAAAACAAACCGAAATAGATTTCGTTGATGTACCAACAGCTGTTCAGGGAGAAATCAATGTTACCAATTTAATCAATAACCCGATGAGTAATCCTGATTACCATGCGTTGATGATTGCCAATCAAATATTGGGAGGCGGAGCAGAAAGTAAGCTCTTCATGAACTTGAGAGAAAAACACGGCTTTACTTATGGTAGCTATTCCAGAATTGGCAGCGGCAGATTCCAATCGCAATTTTCTGGTAATGCACAGGTAAGAAGCGAAAAAGCTGACAGCGCTGTTGCTGAAATCATGAATGAAATTAAAAACATGAGAGAAGGCAACATCACTGAAGAAGAACTCAAAAATGCAAAAGCCAAATACAACGGCTCTTTCGCGTTGGGTATGGAAGATCCTGAAAGAACAGCATCATATGCATCTAATATCCTTATCAACAATCTTCCTAAAGATTATTACAGAACATTCCTTCAAAAAATTAATGCTGTATCCATCGATGATATCAAAAAAGTTTCTCAAAAATACTTGTCAGCCGACAACAGCAGAATCGTTATTGTAGGAAACGCAGGAAAAATAATTCCTAATTTGACAAGATTGGGATACCCTATCAAAAAATTCGACAAATATGCCAACCCTGTTGTAGAAAAGTCTAACGAAATAAATATTAAAGAATCTGAGAAAAACTCCGAAGCTGTTTCCGCGGCCTTAATCATTGACGGCTACCTTAAAGCAATTGGCGGAAAAGCAGAGGTAGAAAAATTAAATAGCATCAAGGCGACCTTTACCATGGATTTGATGGGTAGAAGCTTTGAAGGTACAGACATCAAAATGGCGCCTAATAAGCAATACACTGAAGTGAAAATGGGCGAAATGAAAGTCATGCAAAAAATGTTTGACGGCACCAAGGGATACCAGGCGCAAATGGGACAAAAGAATGAAATGGATGAAAAAGAAATCAAAGAAGCTAAGGATGACAAGGGTTTAATTCCTCAGGTATTTTACCTTTCATCCGACTATAAATTAGCGTATCTCGGCATCGAAAAAGTAGGTGAGGAAAATGCCTACAAACTCAAAGTAACCAAACCCAGTGAAAAAGTTGTGGTTGAATACTATTCCACTTCAACAGGATTATTGCTTAAAGACGAAAGTACTATTGATGCGGGAGGTAACGAGATGACCATTACTCTGAGTTATGCCAATTATAAAAGGACCGGAAATATTTCACTTCCTTACCTCATCACACAAAGTGTTGGTGAGCAAGAATTTGCAATGAATATCTCAGACATCAAAATTAATGAAGGCGTAACCGATGCCGACTTTAAAGAATAAAACGAAATTCCTTTTTTTAAAATAGCCCCAATCGGGGCTATTTTTTTTGCCGTTTATTTATTTTCCGAAAAACAGAAATTCCTTTCTTCCTTTCCGTATGGGTCAAACAGCTACAAACCAAGGGTGTCATAATTTCTATTGTGGTTTTGTTCTTAGAAATAACATTGGTATTACTGTCATATAAAGTGGAATAAAAAAGCACCCTTGAGCTGTCTTTGACTTCAATATCATCTATAAACCAGCCCTGCATGAAGATGCTTTCATCAGTAGCCAACCTGAATCTAAACAGCACAGATTGTCCTGCCCAGTTTGACAAATCAATTCGGACATGTTCAAAGCCATTTGAAATACCTGAAAAAGCGAATCTACCAGAAAGGGGACTTGCACTGGTTTTTATTTTTGAATTGTAGCCGCCGTTTATAAAGTAAGCACCAAGGTCTGTCCAAGTCAACCCGCTGTCTGTTGACAACTCCACAACTCCCCCATCCCATCCTGTCTCTAATTGAAATTGATGTACAAATGACAATTCTGCTGCAGTGGCACTGGGTAAAATTACGGGCTGCTTAATCGTCAATGTGTTGTCTGTTGAAAAGGATAGAGAGGGTGAAAAAAAAGAGTATGGACTGGAATGAAATTGCTGATTGCTGATTTGCCAGCGGGATGCTGAATTGCTATATGATATCCAAAAGCTGTCTGAATGATTTAATCTAACCGAATCAATAAAATATTTTGTTACCGGAAAATAACTTCCTTGCTTGATTTTAAAAATAAATGAGTAATCAATACTATCTGCGGCTTCAATATTTACTGGAAAGGAAATTACGCTGTTTAGGCTATCGAAATGGCCACCACTTTCATAAGTTGCATTTACAGGGAGAGTATCAATTAATGTAAACCCCAACATACTTTTACAAGGCCCTGATTTTACAACATGAATTAATTTCACTTCCATACCATCGTGCTGTTTTACGAAATTGGATTTGGTAATCATTTGAATGCCCGCGCAATCATTAAAATCGGCTACCTGATCAACAGTATTGTTTGAAGAACCCTGAATAGCGTTAATACCCATGCCCCTTCCGGCAAATGCTTTCCATATCAAGCAACTGTATCTGCCCCGAAAAAAAAGGGAGTCAGCTTGTAAAATGGCATTTCGTGCATCAAGGAATCCCGGCCTGCATGGCTGCAAGCGTAATCCTTCTAAAACAAGCTTCATAGCAATGGTATTTCCTCCAACTAGTTGAGTATCCATCAAGTTATTGTCGATACCATATTGACCAACAAGCAGCCAGGTAAGATCCCACAAAGCCGAGCACCAAACTTCACCAATTTTATGTGCGTTGCCATCCATGGAAGAAATCATCCCATAATGCAAAGGATTTACAAGCATATTTGTAGCGTAATAATAATCCCTGATACCTTTTCCTGAAAGTGGTTGCCCAAGTACATAGGTTCCAATACTTCTGGGCAAAATACCATCAGTGACATTAGAGGTACCCCAGTTGGTAGTTAGCATCAATGCGAAATAATCACTCCACCCTTCTCCAGGTTGCTCGGCATTGCCTAAACATGTTGTTGTTGAAGGGCCTCCTGTCAATCTATTAGAAACCCCATGTGTATATTCGTGTACAATTATCCCATTGTCCAAATCTGCATCTCTGTAGGGGTTGGTTTTATTGAAAAGATACAATTGCATTCTGGGCGAAATACCATCAGGAGGAGTAGTAAAATTGGCATTATTAATTCTGCCGGCATCTTGGGCGTCAGCAATTAATCCGTCATTATCAAAACCATTTTGGAAATTGTGAAATTGAAAATTTCCGGATGCTTCATCAAAAGCTAGATTGAAAAAGAAATCATGCAAATAATTACACCAATAAAAAAGATTAGTGATAGCAAATTGCGAATTGGTTGTTTGTAATGGCGACAAAGTAGAATCAAATGCATATATAAAAGACAAAGATGGCGGTATGGATTGAGACAAAGTACACCGACCCTTGGTGTTGTTGTTATTGTCGTGATCTTCTTGCGCCCATACATTGTTCCCTCTTGTACTGTCATGTGTTTGTAGCCCATCAAAATGCCATAAAGAATTATTTAAATCAACATTACTGTTGCCTAACCATGGATTGAATTGAATTCCCGTAGTTTGAGCAACATTCTCAGAGGGGAAAGGAATAACATTGTAGATGGCATTGACTATAGAAGGAGGACTCCCTTTTGCTTCAGAGTGCAATGTTGTTCCTTTTGAATCAAAACTAACTAAGGACAAAGTTGTATCATCATTTACCAAAGGATCTTCCACCGAATAATCTGATTGAGCTAATAGATCCAAACTAAAAGCATTAATCCAGTATATTGCTCTGCGTAATGAAGTGACTGGTGTCAGTTCAAATTGCCAGGACATTACAAATTCATCATCTTTAATTGGATACCAAACTTTTTCAGCTATAATGGAAGTTTCTGAAACGCCCATCAACCCGAAACTAAATTTATTTTCAGTAACCCGAACAGGTTGAGACCATTCAACAGCAGATATATTAAGCAGATTAAGCAAAGTACCTAATGCAGTTTGGGAATCATTGCAAATACGACCCTTAAACTCCTTAAACAACAAATCGCTTCGGTATAAATTACTTTTATTAACAACCAAATTATTTTTGGTAATAACCTTCGTTTCTATTTTCCCAAAGATGGGTATACCCTTATAGGCAAGTTGAAGAAAGTAAATACGACTGTTGTTCTCCTTTAAATCATATTCATCCTTAATAACGAATGAAAACAAGCTGTCATCAGTTGTAAAGCCTGTTTTTTTATAATCAGGTAAAATTCTGTGAATTTCATTTCTATTGTTATCCTGAGCTGCTGTTGTAAGGTTTAAAAAAAAATAAGAAAAGCAGAGAAGCGACAATTGTAATAAACAGATTCTTTTCATAATAACCCCCGTTTTAAATGGAGACGTTGCGAAATTATCTGCAAGAATGTTTGATAATTAAAAAATCTATTGAATTAAATTCAATGTTGGATAATTTTTTTCAGCGAAATTATTTATTTGCTTCGAGCTGAGCCTTTAAGCGGGAAATGGTATTGTTTGCTTCTATTAGTTTAAGCTTGAGGTTGTATAGTTCGGGCTGAGTAGTTTTGATCAATGCTTCGGTATCCTCATTATCTTTTTGCAAAAGCAAAATATCATTATCCATTATTTTAATTAGCTGCTCAGCATCGGAAATTTTTCTATTGAGTTCGTTTTCAATGTTTTCTTTCAATTGAAATGCCAAAGCGGAGTCTTTTCTGTGCTTTTCCTTAATCAGCTTTTCGCTTTCTAGAAAACCTTCAGTACTTTTTAATTTTCTTTTAACCTGAAGAAAGGGCAATCCAATGGCAACAGAAGCAGCTACGAATCCCAAAATAAAAAAAACAAGTGAAGTAATAAACACGATATTAATTTTTGCAAAAATATCAAATATTGAAAACAACTTGTTTATTAAATTAAAAAAACATTTTTGAATACAAATGGATAACTTCATAAAAAAGCAACCAATTGTCATTTACTGAAATCATAAAAGAACGATATTCCTCTATGAGTAATCAGCAATTGCTTATTTTATATAATTATGAGATTGCCGAATTAACCACTGAGGCAAGAAGCTTATTGATATCGGAGTTGGACGAAAGAGGGATAAATCCTGTTAATGATTATAAAGCCGAAGATTCATTTTATCTATCTTCTGTTAACTCCATTCAGCAACTATCTCCAGAAATTCGCTTTTTTATTGCAGAAATACTTGAAAAGGGTTGTGACCGTGGTTATTTGACCGGCGGATTATTAGAGCGAGGTTTAACAGATCAAGAGGCTGAAGATACCCTAAAACTACTTTCCCCTTACTATCTAAAACAAACCCGTAATAATGGAGATGCACTTTTACGAGGAATATTTATATCAACTGCGGGAATTGCAATGCAAGCGCTGCCTTTAAACAAAGAAAGTCATCTTGCTATTATCATTTTTTCTTACGTTATCACCTTGTTTGGAGTACTATCATCCTTTCACCAACTACAATTGAAAAGGAGGCTTCAAAGCATATTGAGAACCCTCAAAACCCTTGACCTTTGAGTTAAGACATACCATCTATAGGCCAAAGCAACTGTTTAAATAATTATTTACAATGTAGGTTTAATTTTAATGTGAATTATTTTATCCTTGCCTAAACAATATCCACCAAGAAACCTCGTTAGCATAAACGTTAATACTAATTTCTGTTAAAATAATTACATTTATTAATGACAGAAATAAGAAACCACCATCCAAAACCTAATCCTATGTTACCAAAACTAAAGTCATTAATTAGTATTATTACATTGATATTTATATTATTATGCTTCTTACCTAATTTAAAATCAAATGCTCAAAGTCTGCCAGGTTACGTTCCTACAAATGGACTAAAGGCTTATTATCAATTTAATGGCAACGCGAGTGATTTAAGCGGAAACAATAATAACGGTTTGGTGAATGGGGCTATAACCACTACTGATAGATTTGGCCTAAGCAATTGCGCTTATTACTTTGATGGCGCTTCCTCCATCAATGTACCTTCATCACCCTCCAACAGCACTGACCTAAGTAGCAATTTCAGCTTTGCTTGCTGGTATAAACTTACCTCCTATTACAACGGCATCAACAGTAAATTTTCTCCGATTATTCAAAAATCAAATGGACTAGGTGCCCTTGGCCATCAGTATAAAATATTTGTTCAACCCCAAACCCAAACCGGATTTTGGGGTAACGAGTTTTTTGGTTACAACTATATGGCCGTAAATCTCGATACCTGGTATTTCATTGCTGTTACATTTGACAGAGGTACAATCAAGTACTATGTAAACGGTGTACTAAAAAGAACCCAAGTATTTTCTATTCAAAGCTTAACGCCCACATCCAATGGAGATCTCGAAATCGGCAAAGATAGCCCTGGTGATACCGAATACCTTAATGGTTCGCTAGATGACCTTGGAATCTGGAATCGTGCATTAACACAAACGGAAATAACGTCACTCTATAGTGCCTGCGTAAATAAGGATATTATTTTTACAAAAGACAGTTTAGAATCCTGCTCTAAAACTTTCACTATAGATGCCGGTTTAGGTTATACATCTTATTTGTGGAATACTGGATCTGTAAATCAATCCATAAATGCAACCCAATCAGGCTGGTATACGGTCAATGCTACCAGAAACAATTGTACAGCTAAAGACAGCGTGTACTTGAGTATAGTTAATGGAAAGATTGAAAACCAGGAAACTGAAATATGTATTGGAGAGTCACTGACATTAATGGTAGATAGCAATGCTGTTAGTGGCTGTAATTATTTGTGGTCAACCAATCAAACCACTTCTGCAATTAATGTAAATCCAATTTTAGGTCAGTCGTATTATCTTACAGCTTCTAATGGAATCACTACCTGCAAAGACTCTGTATTTGTTGAAGTAAATTTACCAACCCAACGCTCCTTTAATGCTACTGCTTGTGAATCTTACATGTGGAATGGAAATATTTATACTGAAAGTGGAACATACCTTCATTATTACAACAATGAAAATGGATGTTTGTCAACCGACAGTTTATTTTTAATCATCAATAGAAACCCTGAAACACCTCAGGCACTTATTACACAACCCAATACCTCTTTATTTACAGGGTCAATTTCTATTATTACCTCAAATGAGATTGGAATATTGTATAGTATAAATGGCGGACAGTCATTTCAAGCTGAAAATAGCTATAGTAATTTGACTCCAGGGATTTATACTCTTGTTGCAAAAAATAATTTTGGCTGCACCTCTAACACTACTACTATTAACATCAATCCAGCTGTAAATGCCGGTATTTTTAGTGGCGACAATAATTGTTCTTATTTCAAAACAGGTACGGCAAGTCCACTTGGTAATTTGTGTTATACTGGAGTTAGGGGGAAAATTTTCAATGTTACACCGGGCGTTTTCTTTTATTATACATTGGTTACCGCAAAAACAAGTTCATTTATCATTGATATAGAACAAACAAAAAACTTATCCAACTTTGCTCATTTTGCCATACATCAGGAAAACCAGGTTAGAATGTGGGATGCAAATTGTAACAGAATAGGTTCAGGATTGTCAATATCAGTTGGACAAGGCCGCTTAACTATAAACAATGCTATTCCTGGCAACACCTATGTATTGTCGGTGAAATACGATGCAAAATCTATCATCGGATCACCTTATTTAGGCTCTGCCCCTGACTGCATGTATAGTTTTATAAGCCGCGTGAATGGAGAAACTGTCTTTGGAAGTGCTGCAAGCATCAATCTCACTTCAAATTGCAACAACCAGTCAAGATTAAATCTTGATTCAAAGGGCCCGGTAACAACCGCTACAGGACCAACAGCATATTCCGTTTACCCCAATCCTACCCTCAGCCAGTTCAGGATAAATGAGAGCAATCATTTGTCTAAACCGGTTGAAATAAGGGTTATAGACCTTCAGGGTAGAATAATGCTTCAAAAACATAACTGCATAATCAACAATACCAGCTTTGGAGAATCATTACCTAAGGGTATCTATTTCATAGAGATTACATCTGGTAATGTCAAAAAAATCATCAAAGCGGAAAAGTATTGATGAAATGTGATAATCTTGATAAAGGCGAAGCTTCAAATAATAGGAGCTTCGCCTTTTTTTATGAATGATGTTTTAAAGCATTAATTTTACGTTTTATTAAACGTTTAAAAAACATATTGATATGTCTAAAACAAAGTTGACAATTAAAAAAGACGGCCCCATTATCATTGAAGGAGAAATAGAGATTTATGACCAGGATGGAAACGTCTTTGGTTTAGGTGGAAGAAATGTTTTGGGTATTTGCAGATGCGGATTATCAAAAAACAAACCCTTTTGCGACGGGGCTCATAAAGGAGTGTTCGAATCATCCTGCAATGCATTTGATTTGCCAGAAAAAAAATAACCTGATCCTTTTATTTGTGCGCGCTTAATTTATAACCCCATGCCTAAAAAAAAACTTTTCATGTTGTTGCTTGGATGCAAGCCAAAAGGAAGACATACCGAACAACATGATATTTTCTTTACGGTTGGATCTTCACTCCATTCCATCCTACCCGACATAAAAGCATTTTGGCCTGATGGAGGCACTATTCATATTGATGCTTGGAGAGAAGTTACTGAAATCGAAGGCTTTACGATTGAAACAACAAAGCGGCTAGAAAAGCGTCAAACAATAACCAATCCGAAAACCCAGCTAAGCTTATTCTTCATCAATTTAGGAGGTTACAAGCCCGGCGAATTTGAAGAGTATCACTACCGTACCATCCTTCCTGCAAGGGATAAAACTGAGGCAATTCAAAAAGCCAAGAAAACTGTATTTTATATGCATACCGGTTTTAAAGGAGCGGCATCGCATATTGATGATAAATACGGAATTGATGTAGATGACATTTATACGATTGAAGAAATCTTACCAGAAAGAATTAAAGCTGCTTACAACATAGTAATCAAGCCATCCAAAAAGAAATCAAACGATATCTGGCACATTGGCTACACGAACCTATCCAAAATAAAAGAATAAAAATAAAATTTAGCCCCCTTTTATAAAATACAAAACACTACTTCAGTACTTTACAAAAATAAGCTTCAATGAAATTTCAATTTTGGTCTGTTGGAAAAGAAAATGAAAGCTATGTAGATGAAGGGATTCAGCTTTTTACTAAGCGGATCAACAACTACTACCCCGCTACCTGGAACATTATCAGCAGTCCGAAAAATGCCTCAAAAATGGAGGAGACTGAACTTAAAAACGCTGAAGGTGATATTTTGTTGGGTTATTTAAAAAAAGATGATTACCTAATATTGCTAGATGAAAGAGGCAAACAACTGAACTGCGAAAAGCTTGCCATTAAAATTCAGGAACTTGCCAACGAAAGTAGAAAAAATATTATTTTTCTGATTGGAGGGGCTTACGGCGTAAGCAAGGAAGTAATCAAAAGAGCAGATATGATTTGGAGCCTTTCCGAACTTGTTTTTCCGCATCAAATTGTAAGAATGATGCTCAGTGAACAAATTTACCGGGCTTGCACCATCATTAGAAACGAAAAATATCACCATAAATAATTCTGTTACCTGCAAAATAAAATATGAGATTTCGAAACGCAACTTTGGATGATCTTCCGGAAATAGTAGCAATTTACAATGCCACCATACCCGAAAAAATCGTAACCGCAGACCTCACTCCTGTTACTGTGGAGGAGAAATTGAACTGGTATCACCTTCACAATGAAACCAGTAGGCCGCTTTGGGTATGCATTAACGAGAACAACGAAACCATGGGCTGGGTAAGCTTTCAAAATTTTTACGGAAGAATCGCCTATGAAGGATGCGCAGAAGTCAGTATTTATTTCAAGGAAACCTATAGAGGTAAAGGGTTAGGAAAAACAGCATTGAATCATGCGTTAGAAAATTGCCCCCTATTGAACATTCACACTTTACTTGGTTTCATCTTTGAGCAAAATCAACATAGTATTAAATTATTCCAATCTGCTGGATTTGAGATTTGGGGAACATTACCTGATGTCGCCAACATGCAAACCCATTTATGCAGCCTACTTATAATGGGCAAAAAAGTAACTTATTGATCTTTTTTGGGCAAAAGGAATTTTGGCTTGATTTTTTTCGTTGTATCCGCACTTATTTTTTTAGGACTTTTATCTTCTTGTTCTGGCTTTTCTTCAACAGGAAGATCATCTGCTTGTAAAAAATCTTCTGCGGCTCCATTATCCAGCTCATCGTTTAAGCTATCGCCGCTGTGAGCAATATCAGCAAAATTTAAATCTGCATATATCGGGTCATTTTGCAATTCCATAGGTTTAATGAAAGCTGTGTCCTTATTGAAGCCCAAACGCCTGTCAGCATATACCTTGTTCATAAAAATCCCCCACTTTGGTGCAGCCATTTCTGCACCACCACTGTTGCTTGTATAGATTGGAATGAAGGGGTCTTCACAACCAACCCAAGTGCCTGCCAATAATTCAGGTGTATAGCCAATAAACCAACCATCTGTATTACCATTAGTTGTGCCCGTTTTTCCTGCTTTTTCTACAGGTATGTAATAGTTATTTATTCTTCTTGCCGTTCCAAATTCAACAACCCCTTGCATGATCTTAGCCATAGTATAGGCATCAGCTTCACTAATCAACTCTTTGCTTTGCGAAAGTGGAAATTCATGAATGATATTACCATCTTTATCCTCTATCCTTGTTACATATACCGGAGGGGTATTAAATCCTTTATTGGGAAACATGGTATAGGATTGTAACATTTCAAGCATAGGAATCTCAGCTGAGCCCAGTGCGATTGAAGGATAAGGAGGTAGCTTGGATTTTATTCCGCATTGCTCGGCAAATTCAATGGTTCTTTTAACACCAATGAGCCCCATCAAATGCCATGCTGCTCCATTTAATGATTTTGCCAGACAATAGGCCATCGTTCCGCCTCCTGTACTGATGGTTTTTCCTCCTAATGTCAATGGGCCTCCTGAAATGTATGTTTGTGGATTGTAACCTGCGTCTGTTACTGCAAGTGTATAGAGCAAAGGTTTAAATGTAGATCCAACTTGTCGTCTTGCAGTTACATGGTCGTACTTGAACCATTTATAATTTATACCGCCAACCCAAGCCTTAATCTCCCCTGTTCGCGGATCCATAGCTGCAAAAGAAGTTTGTAACAATTGCTTATGGTATTTAATGGAATCGAAAGGGGTCATTATAGTATCAATCTCATGATTCTTATTGCCCCACCAGGAAAATATTTTCATCTTAACCGGAACGTAAAATGTTTCTTTTATCTCCTCAGGATCTATATCATCTTCAGCCATACTTTTCCATCGCTCTGTAAATTTCATAGCCGCTTCTATTACATTCTCATGGCCCTGCCAAAGTTTGTCTCCCTTATACTTGAAATATTGATTTAACTTACTCTGTATAACGGGCATATGTTGCTCAACTGCGTTCTCTGCATATTGCTGCATTCTGGAATCAATTGTTGTATAAATTTTCAAACCGTCGCGATATAAATTATAGGGATCTCCTGTTTTAGGATTAATGTTTCCCTTACACCAGGTTTTCAATACATCAACCAAAACCGACCTATAATAGGGTGCAATTCCAATATTTTCATCAATTTTCTTGTAATTGGTAATAAGAGGTTTAGCTTTTAATTTTTCAGCTTGTTGTTTACTGATAAATTCATGTTTAGAAAGCGCCATTTGATTGATTACGATGTTTCTTCTAGTCAATGACGCTTTTGGATGTCTTATAGGTTCGTATATAAATCCTTTCAGCATTCCAATCAATACTGCAGCTTCCTCTATTTTTAGATCGATGGGTTCTTTTTGAAAATAGGTTCTTGAAGCATTCCTTATTCCATACACGTTTCCCCATGGGGCTCTGTTGAGATATAGGGTAATTATCTCTTCTTTAGTAAAATTCCGCTCAAGCTTTACCGCAACAATCCATTCTTTCAATTTTTGAATACTTCTTACAAGAATGTTCCTATGTCCTTGCCCAAGCATCATTTTAGCAAGTTGTTGTGTAAGCGTACTTCCACCTCCTTGAGAACCTGCAGAAAAAGCAACCCTGGCAAGGGCTTTTGCATCAATACCGGAATGATCATAAAATCGTTCATCTTCTGTTGCAATCAAAGCATGAATTACGTTTGGCGATATCTCATGGTACTTTACTTCGCTTCTGTTTTCGGCATAATACTTTCCCATCAACTTCCCATCTGCGCTTATGATTTCTGAAGCCAGATCCGCTTCCGGATTTTCAAGTTCACGAAACGATGGCATTTTTCCAAACAACCCAAAATTTGCCGATAAAAAAAGTAAGAAAACAAAAGCAAATCCGATTAGAAATGTTTTCCAGAGTATTTTAACCGATTTGGTCATGATTCAAAATATTGAAAAATGCTTTTTAAAATTTATTGGGATAGAAACGATCTAAAAGTATTTTATATTCCTCCGGCTTACCTCCACTTTTCCATGCATTAATGTTATCCTGAGTCATCATCCAAAAAAAGTATTTATCTGACTGAAGCCAAGGCACTTCTTTTGCTGCTGATTTTTTTATACCCTGATGATATAGAACAGCTTCCTCTGCATTTTCAAAATCCCCAAAAACTAGAATCGAACGATTTGCATCAATTGCATCCTTAACAATGGTCAAAGTATCTAATTTCAACTGTTTGTTGTATCGATTAAAAGCGTTTCGAGCTTCAGTTATATACACCCCATCCACACGGTCAAAAACCATAACTACCTTGTGTAATTTACCCGGCTGCCATTTATATGGCCCACTGATGTAGGTAGCAGGTAATTGTACAGCCGCATCCGCCCTGACAACATTGATTTTGGAAATATCTGCTAATTTGGGTTTCGATGGTTCTTTAGGCGTTAATTTATTAAGCTGAATATCTTTTTCTTCTGGTATAATTACCTTTTCATCTTCTTCCACCCTAACTATCTGCAAAGAATCAAGGTATTGCTGAATTTCCCATTTTCTATTTACCACTTCGATCAAGGTGGATGCTTTTTCTCTTAACTGTGATTCAGGATAATTGTCTACAATAGAACTGAGCATTACTATCCCTTCGCTGTCGCTTCCACATTTTATCTGATAGATAGCGCCGATATACAACAGCTGTGGAGTCCAAAAATTTTCTCCGAATTTTTCTTCCGCTTCGAACTTCATTTTGATAGCCTCATCGTATTTACCCTCAATCATCAATTGATAAATATTTCGGTAGGCGTTCTCAATTAAAGGATTGTTTTTTTGAGGCGATAAAGAATAGGGTTCTGTTATTTTTTTATTGGATTCCGATTCCGGAAAATCCTTTTGAAGTTGCAACTTATATTGCTCAGCTTTAGCAGTTTGTCCAAGTTTCAAATAACAATGGTAGAGTCCCAAATACAATAATCCATTTGCTAAACTATCGGGAAATCGCTGCATGTAAATTTCGTAGGTGTTAAGCGCCTGATCATAATCCTGTAAATCAAGTTCGAAAATTCGTCCTAGTTCTAATAATGCATTAGATACATTTAGGTTACTGGAAGCTATTTGTTCAGGAGTCAGAGGCACATTAGCTATTAGCGCATCGTAGGAATAACTCAACGGTCCAGCACTTGAACTATCTGAGCCAGTTGCATCGACAGACTCCATAGGGTCTTTGTTGGTACTGAAATCAGCAGCAGTAATTGCAGAAGCTCTTCTCCAGTTATCAACATTATCCCTTTTGCCCCATTTGCTCTTAAAATCATTGAATCCTCTTGACTTAAGGGTTGCATTGTAGAAATACCATTCTCCTTTTGCATTGTTGTCAAATAAATCAACACTTGTATTCTGGTTGTTGCCTGATAGTGAGGAAGGAAGATAATTATCCTCTTCGTTATTTTCAGCGACTGCCTCACCCAACTCTTTTTTCATTCTTTTAGAAATCTTTTTAAGCAATACATCCCTATTGGCAGGTGTCATTGCTGCAATCATTTGAAGACTATCCTCTCGTTGGATAATATCAAGCTGGTCTGCAACTTTTCTAAGATTCTCTTTTCTTGCTATAACTTCAGCAGTATCCACATCGGCATCCATTGAATAAATATCAAGACTGTCGTAATTATCAGCTGCCGATTTGTATTGTCGGTTAAAATAATTGATTTTGCCAAGCTCCAAATGAACTTTGTTTTTATAACTAATATTGGATTCGTTTTTAGAAAGACTCTTGTTGAAAAATGCTACAGCTTGAGTAGTATCTGGTTTATTCAACGACAAGATACCTGCACTGTGGTAAATAACATCGCGGTAGGATTCGTATTTGTCCTTTCGGGCCATATCAACCAAGTTAGCAATGCTCTTATCCAGTTCTTTTAAATTCCCTTTCTCCCTTTGCATTTTTGCATCATTCAAATTTGCGAAAATATCGGTAAGCGCATCGGGGGTTTTCTTGGCTGCAGAAGAATAACTGCTAGAGGCTTTACTGTAATTGCCAGCAAGTTCATAAAGTTGTGCCAACAAATAATATTGTCGAGCTAACTCTGCTTTGTCTTTTATATTGGTCAATGATTTTTCCAAATAAAATGCACTGCTATCATACAACTGTTGTTTATAAAACCAATAAGCTGTTACTTCACTTAAATCATCTTTTAATCTTTTGGGCAAATTTTGATCAACATGCAAGATACTGATCATACCTGCAGCCTCCCCCATCTTATCCTGCTCAATAAATGTCCTGGTCAACCATATCAGCGCATCATTGCGACTTGGAGGTAATTGCGTCAGTCTTTGGTATAAATTTCTTTTCTCCTTATCGGCAATAGAAAGGCCAATAGTCCCTTTAGAATTTTCACCAATTATTCTTTCTCCATCTTCTTTTTTCTTTCTTGGAAACAAATTGGCATTGATGAATTGAAAGGTCAATGCTGCAGAATCAAAATCTTTTCTGAAAAAGTAGGCTTTCCCTATAAGTAGGTACAAATTATCTACCCAGTCGGTTCTTAGATCATGAATGAGAATCCCTGCCGTAGACTTATAAATAACAGAATCCAGATCTTGTGTTTGTGATGAAGTATTATCAAGGCTATAAGGATAAAAAGGCAGCACTTTGGAAAAATCTTCCTGTTGGGAGATTTTAGCCTGCTCAACTACATTATTGATTTTATTATTAGCATTAAAAAAATAATTGTAATGAGTAACATTGTTTTGAATAAAGCGACGAAACACGGAAAATTTCTTATTGGCTGTTTTTTCAGATCCCAGCATTTTATCTTCATATTCCTTAGGTTTTTTTTCTTTACCAAATGGCTCAAAAGTCCATTTGGGTTGAGCCAATGAAGAAAAACCGGAAGCCAGAAATACTAATATCAAGAATTGATAAAGCCTTACAGCTTTCATGATTACAATTTTATTTTGGTTTTACCCCCTAAGGATTATTAGGCAATGGGATATTATAATTCTATGCAAATCAACTTTCATGAATCAAACAATCCTATCCTGAATAAAGTAAACTTAATTAGCTTTATTTAACCTTTATAATTATCTTTTTACAAAGATCTAAATATCGGACTTTTTTTTAACCTAACAATCAAAAATTGGTACTGATTAATAAAAGTTTAACTTCAACAGATGCAGTGCCAGGATCAAAAAGAAATGCCTGCTTTATCATCTTTTTTAATTTTTCTTGAATGAGTTTATTATTTTTATAAACTGTAAGAATTAAAACATGGAGAATCCGATCAACAACAGGCTTAAACGACTTAAAAACAATTATCTTTTAACCGTATCCAACGACGATACTTTTGAGGAAGTTGTAAAATTCAAGCTCAACAGATCAAGTTTATTTATTGGTTTAAGCTCTGTCTTTGTCTTGATGATCCTTATCACTGTTTCCCTGATAATTTTCACCCCCCTAAAATATTATCTCCCAGGTGTAGGTTATGGCAACATCAAACAGGTAAAAGAATTCAAGAAATTAAAAATAAGAACCGATAGTATAGAAAATGCCTTGAAACTTCAAATAAAATTTAACGAGGACATTCAAAAAGTATTAAAAGGCAACGTAATTAAAAAAGATACCAATAGCTTGAAATTGCCTAAGTTGGAGAACATAGATGAATGATAATTTAATTTGTATTGATGCCACAAAACAACAACCTTGGTAAATACGCCGGCTTGGGCTTTCAATTTATAACTGGATTAGCGCTGTTTATGTTTATAGGAAAAAAGGCAGATAATTATTTTGCGCTTAAATCACCGCTTTGCATATGGATTTTTCCATTGATTTTCATTGCTGCTGCCATCATTAAATTAATAATTGAAACCGGAAAAGACAAAAAATAAAATGCTAAAGAAGATAAACCCTGTTGTAATATTGTTTGCATTACTTTCAACCATCCTATTAACCTGCAGAAATATTTTATTTAAATACGGTTTTGATGCAGATTTTTTAAACGGGACAAATATTTTTATCTTCTGTATCAGTCTGTTGACCATGTATATTCAGGTACGCGCCATTTATCATACCAACCCTAATGTGTTTGTAAGGGCAGTAATGGGTAGTATGCTTATTAAAATGATGGTTTGCTCCGCAGCTGTTTTAATTTATGTTGGTTTTTCATATAACGACATCAGCAAAAAAGACCTCTTTTGTTTTATGTTGTTTTACATGATCTATTTATTTACAGAGGTAAGGTCCATCATGAATAGAAATAAGAAAGCAAATGCCTAAGCAAGAAGTCCCCTTGCATACTTTGGAAAAGTATATTCCGGATGGCTGCATCAATATAGTTTTACAATTTCTTACCACCTACAAAATACACCTTACCATAACCAAACAACGCCAAACATTACTCGGCGATTATCGGCATGCACACCAAGGAAAAGCCCACAGAATAAGTGTGAACGGCAATTTAAACCCCTACAGTTTTCTGATAACGTTTCTTCATGAAGTCGCTCATTTACTTGCATTTGAAAAATATGGTGCAACCATATTACCCCATGGCAAAGAATGGAAAAATGAATTCAGCAAAGTGCTTGCCACTTTTCTAAAAGATAAAATTTTTCCGAATGACATTGAAAAGGCCTTAACGGTTAGTATAAAAAATCCTGCAGCGAGCAGTTGTGGTGATGTACAGTTGATGAGAGTATTAAAAAATTACGACTCTAAAGCGGAGGGTATATTTACCGTTGAGCAATTAAAAACAGGAACATTGTTTAAAATTAAGGACGGAAGAATTTTCATAAAGGGCGAAAAAGTAAGAACCCGATACAAATGCAAGGAGGTAACAACGCATAAATTGTATTTATTCAATGGGCTCTACGAAGTGATGCCTGAAAATTAAACTGACATTACTTTGTATTTAAAATCCTAATAAAGGAAGCCCTATCCATCTGTCCTATAAAATTACCCTTCTCTACACCGCCTTTGTAAAGTTTAAAGTATGGAATTTCGTCAATACCCAATTCTCTCGAAAGCTTTTTGTTCTCATCAATATTGATTCTGTATATAAGTGCCTTACCGGCATACTCAATGGTGAGTTCGTCAAGAAGCGGTTGCATTTTTTTACAGGGTCCGCACCATGGCGCATAAAAGTCTATCAAAACAATTGAATCGCTTTTTGCAATACTATCATAAGCAACTCGGGTTATTGCATCGGTTAGTTTAGCATTTGATTGGTATTGTATTGGCAAATCGGCATTTCTCCATGCCATCATACCCCCATCAAGTTCATAAACATTCTTGAAACCTTTTTTCCTCATAAAACCTCCAGCCTGCGCACTTCTTCCGCCTGACAAGCAATAAACAAAATAGGTTTTGCTTTGATCCAACTGACCGATGTGTGTTTCAAAATGGACATCGTTGTAGTCGATATTTTCTGCACCCTTAATAGTTCCGCTTTGAAATTCTTCCGGCGTTCTTACATCAACAATTACAACATTTTCCATAGCAATCAATTTTGCATTGAATTCAGACGGAGGAAGTAGATATTTGTTTTGTTGTGCAGTACATGATGCAAAAAAAAGTGTCCAGAAAATAAGTTTACAAAGCTTCATTTTATAAGTTTAATAGTTAAAATCTGTAATTAATTAAAAAAGCGATTCGTTTTAATTGTCACTTTCGTAAACTTCATCTATCAGCAAATAATTGCTGTCTGCAGCTGCAGTCGCCAATTCGTCGCACCTGTTGTTGAAGGGATTATTTGCATGTCCTTTTACCCAAATAAATTTAAGTGATTTTCCCTTAGCAAGTTTATAAAACTCCAACCATAGGTCCTTATTTTTTTTACCCCCTTTAAAGTCCGTCTTTATCCAGTTGACAAGCCATCCTTTTTCAACAGCATTAACAACATATTGACTATCCGAATAAATACACACCGGCATCTCTTTATTTTTAATAGCTTTCAGCCCCATGATTACAGCCATTAGTTCCATTCTGTTGTTGGTGGTAAGTCTAAAACCCTGCGAGATTTCCTTCCTAATATCTTTATACATCAGAATTGCACCGTAGCCCCCCGGTCCGGGATTGCCGCGCGATGATCCGTCTGTGTAAATTGTAATCATAATCTATATATTCGATACTTCCTCAATATATCAAACTTGAAAAACACCGGTTTTAAATTCTTCAATTTCCGGATTGTGATTGGATGCTTCAAGAGAATGAGCAATAATTTTTCTTGTTTCTTTCGGATCTATAATTGCATCTACCCATAAACGTGATGCAGCATAAAATGGCGAAGTTTGTTTATTATAGGTAGCCGTTATTTTTTCCAAGAACACTTTCTCTGTTTCGGGTGTTACCTCCTCCCCTTTGGCTTTCATTGCAGCAACCTGAATTTGCAGCAATGTTTTGGCGGCCTGCTCTCCACCCATAACAGCAATTTTGGCCGAAGGCCAAGCGTAAATAAACCTTGGATCGTAAGCCTTGCCACACATGGCATAATTACCCGCGCCGAAAGAATTGCCAACAATGATGGTAATCTTTGGAACAACCGAATTAGCAACAGCATTTACCAACTTGGCTCCGTCTTTAATGATACCAGAGTGTTCGCTTCTGCTTCCAACCATAAACCCAGTTACATCCTGCAGAAAAACCAATGGTATTTTCTTTTGATTGCAATTCATGATGAATCTTGCCGCTTTATCTGCACTGTCGTTGTATATCACCCCTCCCATTTGCAATTCGCCTTTCTTATTTTTTACCACCAAACGCTGATTAGCCACAATTCCGACAGCCCAACCTTCAATTCTTCCATAGCCGCATACTATAGATTTTCCGTAATCTTGTTTGAATTCATCAAAAGTATCCTTATCAACAATACAAGAAATTAAATCCAACATATTATAGGGTTTCTGGTTGCCTTCACTCATGATGCCGTATATATCGGAAATATCGCTTGCTGTACTTATGGAATTTACTTTGTTAAATCCAGCATTTTTCTGAGGACCAAGCTTATCCATAATTTTTTTCACCTGATCAAGGCATTCCAGTTCAGACTTGAATTTGTAATCTGCAATTCCCGATACTTCCGTATGGGTAACGGCACCGCCTAATGTTTCTGCATCAATATCTTCTCCAACTGCAGCTTTAACAAGATAGGGACCTGCAAGAAAAATAGAACCTGCCTGTTCAACCATTATTGTCTCATCACTCATAATAGGAAGATAGGCTCCTCCTGCAACACATGCCCCGGTAACAACTGCTATTTGAGTAATTCCCATAGCGCTCATTTTCGCGTTGTTTCGGAATATTCTCCCAAAGTGTTCTTTATCCGGAAAAATCTCATCCTGCATGGGGAGATATACACCTGCGCTATCAACAATATAAATTATAGGAAGTCTGTTCTCCATAGCTATCTCCTGCATTCGGAGATTTTTTTTACCAGTAATTGGGAACCAGGCACCTGCTTTAACAGTTTGATCGTTGGCAACAATCACACATTGTTTACCACTGACATAGCCAACACCCGCAACAGTTCCTCCCGCTGGACAACCACCATGCTCTTGATACATTTCATAGCCGGCAAAAGCGCCAATTTCAACAAAAGTAGTTTCCTTGTCTATTAGGTATTGTATTCGTTCTCTTGCCGTAAGCTTGTTTCTTTCCTTTTGCTTTTGAATGGCTTTTTTACCACCTCCAAGATATATTTCTGCGAGCTTATGTTTTACGGCAGACCAAGCAAGTTTATTGTAGTCCTCATTTTTATTGAAGTCGTTGCTCATAGCATGAAGATTTATAGTAAAATACTAAAGAAAAAATCTTATGCAATTTAGGCCATTTTGACCTTTCGCAAACACAACTGCCTTATAACTTGAGTCTTTTCACTACCTTTAATCACGAAAAAATACACTTGTTAAGGGTATGGAAAAAATAATCATCGTTGGATCTGAAGGTCATGGTAAAGTAATCATAGACATCATTCAAAAACAAGGAAAGTATTCCATTGCTGGGCTAGTAAATGCCAACCCCAAACCCGATACAACTATTATGGGATATCCAATTCTGGGGAGCGACAATGACCTTTTGCAATTGAGGGAAAAGTTTCCCAATTGTCTTTTTTTTATTGCAATTGGTGATAACTTTATCAGGTATCAAGTGAAACAAAAAATTGAACAGCTATTCCCCCAGATCCATTTCCCATCCGCTATACATCCTTCTTCGCAAATTGCTAAAGATGTAAAAATTGGCAGCGGGGTTTGTATAATGGCCGGCGCCATCATCAACAGCTCAAGTACTATTGGAGAATTCTGTATCATTAACACAAAAGCAGGTATAGATCACGATAACCATATTGGTCAGTATACCAGCCTTGCCCCTAATGTTACAACAGGAGGAGATGTTAGTATTGGTGAATTTTCTGCGATTGGAATCAGCGCAACAGTTAAACATGGCATCACCGTTGGCAACCATGTAGTTGTTGGAGCATCCTCTTACATCAACAAAAATATTCCAGATAATGTTGTTTCCTATGGCATCCCTGGTAAAATTATAAGAAACAGAGCAATAGGTGAAAAATATTTGTGACAAAAGAAATTCGCTAAATCATTTCCAATTGAACAAAGAAGGAGTTATAGGTATTATGGGTGCGATGCCTGAGGAGGTAACAAATATGCTTGAATTGTTGGAAAATTCCTCAGTTGAAACAATAGGAAACAGAACCTATCATACCGGAAGCATTAACAAGCAAAAAGTGGCAATCGTTTTTTCCAGATGGGGAAAGGTTGCAGCAGCCGCAACCGCAACTACATTGATACTTCATTTTAAGGCAACTAAAATCATTTTTACTGGCGTTGCAGGTGCAATCGATAATCTACTGAATGTTGGCGATATAGTAATTGGAGAGAAATTCTATCAGCATGATATGGATGCGAGACCATTGATGCAGGAATTTGAAATTCCACTGCTTCAAAAAACTTACTTTGAAAGTGATGCGCAATTAAAATCAATCACCTATCAAAAATTGAAAGCGGCAAAACTTCAAAATAGTTTTGATCTTAAAATCCCGGATAACAATGCTGATCTTGTAAATATAACTCCTCAAATATGCTTTGGCGATATTGCTAGTGGCGATCATTTTTTTGCTGACACTGCTTCAAAAAACAAATTAAAACAAAAATTACCTTCTGTATTTTGTGTTGAAATGGAAGGTGCTGCTGTTGCACAAGTTTGTTATGAATTACAAGTACCCTTTATTGTTATTAGGGTAATTTCTGACAAGGCAGACGGACATTCATCCATCGATTTCAAAAGATTTACTGAAAACATTGCCGGCAAATTCAGTAAAAAGATTATCGAATGTATTTTTAATTAGATTATCAACCACCCCCTTCAAATTATTATATACCTAAATTTATTTACCTGTAAGATAAAAATTCTTTACCTTGCCACACATAAATAATCAAATATGAAAAAAAATTTACTCCTTTTTGTTGGCGCCTTTTTAACATGGAGCTCTTCAATTTACGCACAAGATGCACAGAGAAGAAAATGTTTCACAATGGAACATTTGGAAGCACTTAAAGCAGTAGATCCGGGACTTTCCAATAGAATGCAAGCTATTGAGGAACATACAGCTGCATATACTCAGCATCACAGGGAGTCAAATATCAATGCACCGATTGTAACTATTCCTGTTGTTTTTCACGTTTTATATAAAACTGCCGCTCAGAATCTCAGCGATGCTCAATGTATTGCTCAGTTAAATCAATTGAATCTTGATTACGCAAAATTGAATTCTGATACTAACAGCGTTCCTGCTGTTTTCAGAGGATTACATAATGATACGAAGATTCAATTTTGTTTGGCGCAAAGAGATCCAAACGGATTGGCTACAACAGGTATTGTTCATAAATCCACAACTGCTAATTCCTTTTCCTCTAACGATGATGTAAAATTTACATCAAGAGGTGGTGATAATGCTTGGCCTAGTTCCAAATACCTAAATATTTGGGTTTGTAATTTAGGAAGCAGTCTTTTGGGTTATGCTCAATTTCCAGGCGGCCCAGCTGCAACAGATGGTGTTGTAATTCTCTACTCTGCTGTGGGAAGTATGCAAAATCCTGGAACTGCAAGCCCATATGATCTTGGAAGAACTGCTACTCACGAAGTTGGTCACTGGTTGAACTTGTTGCATGTTTGGGGTAGCGGAACTTGTGGCAATGATCAGGTTGGTGATACTCCAACGCAGCAAACATCAAACTTCGGTTGTCCAACTTTTCCTCAGGTAACTTGCAATAATGGGCCTAACGGAGATATGTTTATGAACTATATGGACTATACAGATGATGCTTGTATGATGATGTTCTCTGCTGGTCAATCTACGAGAATGCAGTCATTGTTTTCAACCGGTGGTTCAAGAGCAAGTTTATTGACATCGAATGGTTGCCAACCTCTGCAATCTGGCAGTTTTGCTTTCAATGCTGTAGCACCAGCCAGTGCAACATGCGGTTCAGCATCAGCAGCAGCATTCCTTGAATCAACAGCTTCGAGCACCTTTAGCACCCCCATTAATCTTACTGCTTCGGGAGCGCCAAGCGGAACCTCCGTTTCCTTTACTTCCAACCCGCTTACCCCAGGCAATAGTACAAGTATTTTACTAAACAATTGTGCTGCGCTTGCTCCCGGAACATATCCAATAACCATTACGGGCACCGCTGGAACAGCCATACAAACCGCCATAGTATCCTTTGTTATTACAGCTGGTTCTGGACCTTCAATTACAACACAACCTGTTGATGTGGTAGCCACAGAAGGCACCAATGCAGAGTTAAGTGTTGCAACTAGCGCTACTGCAGCAACTTATCAATGGCAAGTAAGTACCAACAATGGAAGTACTTTTACCAATTTGCCTAACAGTAATGTTGCAATTTTCAGTTTTCCAGTAGCGCTTTCTATGAACAACTATAAATACAGGGTATTGATCACAAGCCCTTGCGGCACCTCCACATCAAATGTAATCACATTAACAGTAAACAACTCTTCGTTCGTATATCCAAACCCATCTCGCAATGGCGATTTCACTATTGCATATATGTATAGCATTCTGAACAGCTATCAAATAAGGAAAGTAAATATATCCGTATTTGATACCAAAGGTGCCAGAGTAATGGAAAAGAATTTTGAAAATGTAAAGCATGGTAACAATCTCTTCAAATTACCGGGATCGAATAAACTTGAAGTAGGAAGTTATGTTATTGTAATTAGGGATGCCTATGGTAAATTCCTTGCATCAGGAACTGTTGTAATTGCTGACCATAACTAAATACACTTTAATTACAGAACATTTGTCAATTAAAATAAAAGACGCCTATTTTTTGGGCGTCTTTTATTTATCAGCTAAGCGTTGATTGAAAATTACATTTTAATGGAACCCATATTGATTTCAGGTAGCAACAACAATGGAATTGATAATTCAAATAAAATTGAACGGGCTTCACTTTTATCAAATATCCTCTCCATAAAAGTATGTGGCTTGGTTATCATCACTAATAAATCAATCTGATTTGATTGAATATATTTACAAATGCTATCAGAGATATCATCAGATTTTAAAAAAACAAACTCGGGATGATACGAACTAAGAAAATCCGTAATTCGCTCCGATCTGTAATTT
>Ga0315905_10001206_pt1 | contig 27760 bp, 30 predicted proteins | sample LakEriMetagenome_5_FD_203522 | JGI IMG/M metagenome (GOLD analysis project Ga0315905, IMG submission 203522) | Freshwater fungal communities from buoy surface, Lake Erie, Ohio, United States - Buoy 4 MA121 | ecosystem: Environmental > Aquatic > Freshwater > Lake | place: USA: Lake Erie, Ohio...
TGCAATCGGGGACTCGAATCACGCAACTCGGTTACGCCGCCGAGGGTGATCCGAGCGAACTGGTCAATGATGCGCAGGTCGAAATTTTCACGATCGGTCGCTCAGCAGGAGCCCAAGACGCCATCGTTCTTCGTGATGCGGTCAAGATCGCGGTCAACGAGATGGAAGACCAAGCAAAGTCTGCCAAAGAAGGACTCGACATCCCCACTGGATTCCGGGAACTCGACGACGTCACCAACGGGCTTCACCCCGGTCAACTCATTCTTATCGCCGCCCGGCCTGGCCTAGGAAAGTCCACGCTCGCGCTGGATTTCGCCCGTTCCGCCGCGCTCCGATCACACGTCCCGACCGTTTTCTTCTCGCTGGAAATGAGCGCGACCGAAATCTCGCAGCGATTGATGTCTGCCGAAACGAGTGTTCCCCTGAGTGCAATCCGCAAATCGAAGGACCTGCAGTCAGAGGGCTGGAAGCGAATCAACACTCTCCAGCCCAAACTTGATGACACTCCGTTGTTCATCGACGACAGCCCCAACCTGACGCTGTCCGAAATCCGAGCGAAGTGCCGCCGACTCAAGGCCCAACACGGCATCAAGCTCGTCATTATCGACTACCTCCAACTGATGACGAGCGGTAAAAAGGTCGAAAACCGTCAGCAAGAAGTGTCCGAGTTCTCTCGCTCGCTCAAGCTTTTGGCGAAGGAACTGGGCGTTCCGATTGTGGCGCTCTCGCAGCTCAACCGTGGCCCGGAAAATTCACCCGACAAGAAGCCACAGCTGTCTCACCTTCGAGAGTCGGGATCACTCGAGCAAGACGCCGACATTGTCCTGCTCTTGCACCGTGAGCGTTTTGCGGAACAAGGCGAGAACCGCAATGATGCCGAGATTCACATTGCCAAGCACCGCAACGGAGAGATGCGCGTCTTACAGGTGTTGTTCGAAGGTCACTATTCGCGATTCAGCGATTTGGCAAAGATGTAGTCGGGAAAATTTCAATTCGTTATCACGTATTCTTGAGACATGGTCGATGCTGGAAAACCAATCGAAATTGTCTCTAAGTTCCTCGTCGTCACCCAGCCGTTCGCGAGATACGTTGCCGCTCTGATTGCGGGCGTTGCAATCACTCTCACCGACGATCATTCGACCTATCTTGGTCTTGGCTGGCTCGCGTTTGTCGTCGCGGTCTCGTTGGCGGCAGGCGGCGGCACGGCAACGGCGATGAATCGATTCGCGTGGTGGTCGACGTTGGTTGTCACCGTGCTGACCCTTCTGGGACTCCTTGGCGGCCGAATGTCACCCTCCACCGCGCTGTCGCTGACAATCGCGCTCGTAGCCTTCGAGACTTCTCGAGCATTCACTCGGGACGACCGGATTTGGCTCTGGTCGACGGGCATTCTTGCCGTTGGCCTCTCGATTCTCTATTTCAACATCGAGGCAGACGATCGAACGGCCGCGGGACTCACGGGTGGCTGGGCAATTGTTGCGGGTATCTTTGGGTTGATTGCCGTGATTGATTCGCGAGTGAAAGCTCGCAAGGCGGCGCGAAAACCCGCCGCACAAAAAGCATCAACAACCAAGACCACCCCATCAACAACGACAGCGAAGGCGAAACCCAGTGGCACGAAACGATAAAACCCGACCAGCCGAACTTGTTGGACTCGCGTCCGTGGCGGGACTGTTCCTGGGTGGCATCGTGCTGATGGTGACCAGAGACTTCGCTCTTGCGGCAATCGCCGGCGGAGGCGGGTTCGTGGTGACAATTATCAGTCTCGCGATGATGGTCCTCGCGATGAGCCCGCAGTTACCGAAGTCGAACAACAACCCGCACGATTAGTCGAGGAAATCGACCAGTTTCGACGCGAGTCCAACGTAGGTCGCCGGCGTCAGATCTAACAGCCGCGCTTTCCCCGCTGCCGACATGTCGAGCCCTTCGATGAATGTTCGAAGGTCCTTCTCGGTCACATGCTTTCCTCGCGTGAGTTCTTTCAGAAGTTCATAGGGGTTGTCGATGGTGGTTGTCCCCGCTGCGCGCTCGGCCCGCAGCAACGTTTGTATGGCCTCACCGAGGACCTCACGATTGGCGTCCAGATCGTTGAGAAGCGCGTTGCGATCGACGGCGATTTCGTCCAACCCCGCGTTGATGTTCGAAATGGCAAGCAGCGAGTGACCGAGCGCGACGCCGAGATTTCGTTGAGTGGTCGAATCGGTAAGGTCGCGCTGAAGCCGGGACGTCACGAGTGTTGCGCCAAGAGCATCCGCCAATGCGGAGGCAATCTCGAGGTTCGCCTCGGCGTTTTCGAAGCGGATCGGGTTGACCTTGTGAGGCATCGTCGACGAACCCGTCGCACCCTTGACTGGAGTCTGTGTGATAAAACCCTGTGAAATGTAGGTCCACACGTCCGTGCAGAGGTTGTGCAGCACTCGGTTGACGTGACTGATCCGAGCGAGCAGCGCGGCTTGGCGGTCGTGTGATTCGATTTGCGTGGTCAACGGGTTCCACTCGAGGCCGAGGGACTCCACGAACTCCCGCGACACACGAATCCAGTCGACGCCGGGTGCTGCGACAACATGAGCAGAAAAGGTCCCGGTTGCTCCAGAGAACTTGCCCGACAGCCTCACCGCGTCGATGTCGGCCAAGAGTTGGGCAAGTCGGTGCGCAAAAACAGCAATCTCTTTGCCAAACGTTGTCGGGGTCGCGGCCTGCCCGTGAGTTCGAGACAACATGGGAGTGTCGCGTTCTGACTGAGCAAGTGCGGTCAATTTTGTGACCAACACCTCGGCTGCCGGGCGCCACACGTCACGCACCGCCGCACCGAGTGTTATCCCATACGCAAGATTGTTGATGTCTTCGCTTGTGCACGCGAAATGCGTCAATTCGGCGATGCGCGACAGCCCGAGGCGCTCAAGGTGTTCTCGGACGAGATATTCGACGGCTTTGACGTCGTGCCGAGTCGTCGCCTCGAGCTCGGAAATCCGAGCGACGTCAGAATCACCGAAGTTCGTCGCCACGTCGCGCAAGGCGAGGCGCTCGTCGGCACTCAGCTCTGCGCCGAAAAGCCCTTCATCCGCGAGGCGAATCAACCACTCGATTTCGACGTGAACCCGCGCACGGTTGAGCCCGGCTTCGGACAGGTGTTGACCAATCTCGGCGACCGCACCGTGGTAGCGACCATCCAGTGGACTGAGTGGCTGGGGCGAAAGGGTCATAACTCTATTCTCGCAGTTTTATCCCCATGAGACGTGTGCGCACCACCCTTCCACGAGGACCTCGTTGCGTTGCCGCCCAATCGGAACTGCCGTCACACTGTGATCGTGATATCTGTCATCCCGGTCAGCGCAATGGACCTCCTGGGCGGGGCAATCGCCGATCTCGAACGATCCATCGCGCGCACCGGCTGGGTTGGCCCGGCTCGAATCGCGTATGACGACGTGGCCACAGAGTTTCGGACCCGGTTGATTGCGCTCGTGATTCAGGCACAGTCACTCAGTTGATCCCGCCGATTTCCGTCGAGTCGAACACCTTTCGCTACACACTCGACGCCCTTCTCGCTCGGTCTGACGATCTGCGACGAGTCGCGAGCACGGTTGCGCACGCCGCGGCGACCCTTGGCATTTCCGCTCGTCTCGATTTCGCGCCCGGAAGACTCGTCCTGCAGTTGGAACTTGAGCGCGTTGCCCGAGACATTTCCGCCGTTCACTCAGAACTGGATGCCGTTATCGCCACAATCGAACCAGCCGAAGGGGCCCGCTCCTCATTGGCCAGCGTCTCGACGTGGTCGTGGCTCCGACCCATCAGCGATTGGGTAGTGGACCGCGCCCCGTGGCAATCGGATGCTGCGCCGTGGGTGCCCGTGACAGTGACACGTCAGTCCGACATCGGCGCCGCGCCGCGCAATTTCACCGAACGGTTCGCGCGGATTCCCACGGGTCTGGAACGCGTTCGCATCGACCGCTTTGACACCCCAACGGGCCCTCGATTCGAGGTGTATCTCGCTGGAACCGACTTCGCCGCAGGACCCCAGAATCCGTGGTGGTTCGGCTCGAATACCGAGATGCTGTCGTCCGGGGTGTCGCGATCAATGTCCGCGACCGAATCCGCACTCCGTCACGCGGGAGTGACTGGTACGACACCCATTGTTTTCACGGGACACTCACAGGGCGGTTCGATCGCGATGGCGCTCGCGAACTCGGGCCAGTACACGGTGGACGCGGTGTTCACGGCGGGAACACCCGCGGGTCTCGTCGAGTCGCCCACGAATGTGCCCATCGTTCATGTTGTTCACCCAGAAGATCCCGTTCCCGCTCTGGGTGGAACAATCCGCGGGACAACGGGTACGACCTGGATCGTGCACCCCGAATCGCGCGGAAACGGCATCGAAGCCCATCTCGCGCGGACCTATCAGGATTCCCTCGTGCGGATTGACGACCTCAAGGACTCGGAATTTACGAAACTCGAGGACCGACTTCGAATCCACGGACGAGGAACCGCGATGTGGTTCCGCGGCGCTCTTAGCGAGTGATTGACACCGGGCTCATGAATGGGCGAAGAGCGATACCGATCAGCCAGTTACAGAGCGACATGACGAGTGCTCCGATGACTCCCCAGGAAAAGTCGTCGATCACAAGACCAAACCCCATGTACGGAGTCGCCTGCGATACGAGGGTCAGCAGGCCAGCGTTCACGAGGAGGGCAACTAGTCCTAGTGTCAGCAGGTACAGCGGGAACGCAACAATGCGGATGAAATTTCCGATGACGGCGTTGACGATTCCAAAAACCGCAGCGACTGCCGCATACGACAGAACCAGGTTGGCCTCGCCCTCGCCAAAGGGGATTAGGCGAATGCCCTCGACGAACGAGTCCGCAATCCACAGGGCGGCAGTGTTGATGATGAGTCCCAAAAGCAATCGAGCCATGCCAATAGCCTACGACTGCGAGTGGAAATCGGAAGAAATTGATTCTTCTGTGACCACGCCACTACAGCCACAACCGAGCGTTCCTCGACACAAATCATCTCCGACAGCCTGCAACAAACGCCGTTACGGCTAGTCTGGTGTCATGCCGTATACCGAGGCAACTCTTCAACTGCTGTCGATCGACGGGACTCTTGTCGAAAGCGATCGGACGGCGGAATACCGTGCGCTCGTCGACAAACTGACCGACGTGGAACTCCAGAATTTTTATCGCGAGATGGTCGTCACGCGACGATTCGACATCGAGTCGGGAAATCTGCAACGCCAGGGCCAGCTCGCGCTGTGGGTACCCAGCCTCGGTCAAGAAGCCGCGCAAGTGGGTTCGGCCTTCGCAACCCGGAAACAGGACACGATTTTTCCGTCCTACCGCGAACATGCGGTCGCTCGAATTCGCGGGATCGATCCCGTTGCTATCCTGTCACTGCTTCGCGGGGTAACGAACGGCGGCTGGAACCCGAACGAATCGAGATTCCGCCTCTACACACTCGTCCTCGCGACGCAGGCCCTTCATGCTGCGGGCTATGCAATGGGCATCGCGATGGACGGCAAATCCGGAACGGGCAAACCTGACCTCGACGAAGCGACGATTGTCTATTTCGGCGACGGCGCATCGAGCGAAGGGGACGCCAACGAAGCGCTCGTCTTTGCCCAGTCGTACCAGTCGCCCATCGTCTTTTTCCTGCAGAACAACCAATACGCCATCTCGGTTCCGGTATCGCGCCAGTCGCGCAGCCCCTTGTACAAGCGTGGCGAAGGTTTTGGAATCGAGTCTTGCCAGATTGACGGAAACGACGTCCTCATTTCGTACGCCGTGACGAAGGTGGCGCTTGACGACACCCGATCAGGCAAAGGGCCCCGATTCATCGAGGCTCAGACCTATCGACTCGGTGCTCACACAACCAGCGACGACCCGACGAAGTACCGCGAACAAGCGGAAGAGGACCTGTGGAAGGAACGCGACCCGATTGCGCGGTTCGAGAAATTCCTTCGAGCCAAGGGCGAGTCGGACGCGTTCTTCGACTCCGTTAAGACCGAAGGTGAAGACCTCGCTGCGGACGTCCGTGCCCGAGTGCTTGCGCTCAAACCGCCCCCCTCGGACGTTATGTTCGATCACGTTTACACCGATGACCACCCGCTGATCTCGGCCCAGAAAGCATGGCTGGCCGAGTACGAGGCGTCGTTCGGAGGTGACCGATGACCGAAAATTTGTCGATGGCGAAGTCCATCAACCTCGGCCTCCAGCGCGCAATGCGCGAGAACGACAAGGTTCTTCTCATGGGCGAAGACATCGGAACCCTGGGCGGGGTTTTCCGAGTAACCGAGGGGCTCAAGAAGGAATTCGGCGAGAACCGCGTGTTGGATACGCCACTCGCAGAATCGGGAATCGTCGGAACGGCGATCGGACTGGCCATGCGCGGGTTCCGGCCAGTTTGCGAGATTCAGTTCGACGGCTTTGTGTATCCCGCGTTCGATCAGATCGTGTCTCAGCTCGCCAAGCAAACATCACGACACCAGGGTGATCAGTCCTTCCCTATCGTCATCCGAATTCCCTACGGCGGACACATCGGCGCAGTCGAACACCACCAGGAAAGCCCCGAAGCGTATTTCGCTCACACGGCGGGACTTCGCGTCATGTCCCCGGCGACGCCCAACGACGGTTATCACATGATTCAACAAGCGATTCAGTCCAACGACCCCGTCATTTTCCTCGAACCGAAGGCCCGCTATTGGCCAAAGGGCGATGTCGACATCGATGGCGCCCCGACGCCGGCGTACCAGTCTCGAGTAGTTCGGACCGGCACCGACGCGACTGTTGTCGGGCACGGTGCAATGGTCTCGATGTTGCTCGATGCGGCCGAAGTCGCCAAAGGCGAGGGAATCAGCCTCGAGGTCATCGATTTGCGATCGCTGTCACCCATCGATTACGACCCCATCGTCGCATCGGTGGAAAAGACAGGACGACTTGTCGTGGCGCAGGAAGCGCCAGGGAATGCGTCCGTCGGCTCTGAAATCGCGGCGACCGTCGCCGAACGTGCGTTCTATTTCTTGCAGGCTCCGGTGATGCGCGTCAGCGGATTTGATGTGCCGTTTCCGCCCGCCAACCTCGAGGGCACATACCTTCCCGATGTTGACCGCATTCTCGACGCCGTCGATCGAGCGAGAGGGTACTGACCGTGGCCGTAGCAGATTTTCTACTTCCCGATGTTGGCGAGGGCTTGACCGAAGCCGAAATCGTCCAGTGGCGCGTGAAAAAGGGCGATGTCGTCGCCGTGAACGACATTTTGGTCGAGATCGAAACGGCGAAGTCGCTCGTTGAATTGCCCAGCCCGTTTGCGGGGACAATCGTGGCCTTGCTTGCCGGCGAGGGCGATACCGTTCCCGTGGGCACGGCAATTATTCAAGTTGATTCCACTACCGGCGTGCCCACCACACTCCACGCGGCTCCCGAACCAGTCGCGCCACCCGCCGCACCGGCCGCCAAGGCAAAAGGCAAAGCGAAAGCGGAACCCGCTGCCGAGCCAGTACTTGTCGGCTACGGAAGCGCCGGCCAGGTGGCATCACGGCGTGGTTCCCGCACCCAGCCCAGCGCGCCCGCAGAGCCATCTCTCCCCCAAGCCGCCGCCGAGCCCGTTGCCTATCCACCCGCCGGTGATTCTCCCGTGATGGCGAAGCCACCCGTTCGCAAGCTCGCAAAGGAGCTTGGCGTCGACATCTCGAAAGTTCTGGCGACCGGGACGCGCGGCGAAGTCACCCGCGACGACGTCGTTCGGCAATCGCAGGTCAAGACCGTCTTCCGCAACGTCGAAACGCCCGAATGGCCGAGCGAGCGCGAGGAGTACATTCCGGTCAAGGGCGTGCGCAAGGCGATTGCGACCGCGATGGTCAAATCAAAGTTCGAAGCCCCTCACGTGTCGGTTTTCGTCGACGTCGACGCAACCCGAACAATGGACTTCGTCAAGCGACTCAAGGCGTCCCCCGACTTCCAGGGAATTCGTGTTTCGCCTCTCCTCGTCATGGCACGCGCCGTTATCTGGGCGGTTCAGCGCAACCCGAACGTCAACTCGTCGTGGACCGACAAGGACATCATCGTTCACCACTACGTCAACCTCGGTATCGCGGCGGCGACCCCCCGCGGGCTCATTGTGCCGAACGTGAAAGAGGCACACACGCTCAACATGAAGCAACTGGCCCTCGCGCTCGAGAACCTCACGGTGACGGCGCGAGACGGGAAGACGACCGTTGACGAGATGTCGAACGGCACAATCACGATTACGAACCTTGGGTCCTTCGGCGTCGACACCGGCACGCCCATCATTAACCCGGGCGAGGTGTCGATTGTGGTGCTCGGCGCAATCAAGCAAAAGCCGTGGGTGGTTGACGGACAGATTGAGGCACGCTTCGTCACGACGATCGGTGCGTCCTTCGACCACCGAGTTGTCGACGGTGATGTTGCCAGCCGATTCCTGGCAGACATTGCGAGCATCATCGAAGAACCCGCGATGCTGCTCGACTAGTTATTGACAATCATTCTCAATAAGGTTATGCTCTGGGCATGAACCTCATCACACTCGCCGCCGAGGCCCACGAAGCAGGATTGTCATTCTGGGATGAATTGTGGTCAATCACGCTGGATCCGGCTCACATCGTCTCAGAGTTGATCTGGCAGATCATCTTCGACGGGCTCTTCGTCGCTTTTCTTTACGGAGTCGTGTACAAGCGATGGCTCCTGCCGCGACTTCGCCACGAAATCCATGAAGACCTTGACAAAGAACATGGCATCGAACATCACGATGACCACATTCACATCAAGGGCGTAAAGGACCACGATTAGGCTCGTGGCGTGAAGCGCAGCACCAAACAACGATCGGCCGTAGTGGCCGCGTTGACCGAGGCCACCGATTTCGTCTCTGCCCAGCAGCTGCACATCCTTCTGGGAGTCGAGGCGCCGTCCCTGGCAACGGTTTATCGAACGCTTCAGGCGCTCGTCGACGAAGGACTGGCCGACACCGTCGCGCGGGGCGGCGAACAGGTCTACCGGGCGTGCGGAACCGCACACCACCACCATCTCGTCTGCACCGAGTGTGCGACGACAGTGGAAGTGGATGGCGGGGAAATCGAAGAATGGGCGGCGCGAACCGCTCGGGAACACGGATTTGTCACGGATTCGCACATCGCCGACATTTATGGCCGGTGTGCCACCTGTTCCACCTGAGTTTGTAAGTCATCGATTAATCCCGTACCCTTGAGAGGTTGCGCGTTCACGCGTGCACACCGCGACTGTTTCACCGATTCGGTTGCAGACAAGTGATCTTGGGTGGGGTTCGTCCCCACGGTAACTACAAGGAGAAAACCATGGCAGCAGTGTGCCAGGTGACCGGAGCCGTTCCTGGTTTCGGACACAGCATTTCGCACTCGCACCGACGCACCAAGCGTCGGTTCGACCCGAACATCCAGAAGAAGACCTATTACGTGCCGACTCTCGGACGCAAGGTCACCCTGACTCTTTCGGTCAAGGGAATCAAAACCATCGATGCACGCGGAATTGACGCCGTCATGCGCGATCTCATCGCTCGCGGGGTGAAGTTCTAATGGCTAAGAAGTCGCAGGACATTCGTCCCATTATCAAGATGCGTTCCACCGCTGGCACGGGTTACACCTATGTCACCCGCAAGAACCGTCGTAACGACCCCGACCGTCTCGTTCTGAAGAAGTACGACCCGGTTGTCCGCAAGCACGTTGAATTCCGTGAGGAGCGCTAACCATGGCGAAGAAAAGCAAGATTGCTCGTAACGAGCAGCGCAAGGTGATTGTCGCCCGCTACGCAACCAAGCGTCTCGAGCTCAAGAAGGCTCTCGTTGACCCCAACGGAACCGCGGAATCCCGCGAGGCCGCACGCCTCGGACTTCAGAAGTTGCCTCGCAACGCATCGCCCGTTCGCGTTCGTGGACGCGACGCGATCGACGGCCGTCCCCGTGGTTTCCTCTCGAAATTCGGCATCTCGCGTGTCCGATTCCGAGAAATGGCACACCGTGGCGAATTGCCAGGCGTAAAGAAGTCTTCTTGGTAGTCTGAAAGCGCTAAAACTTGGGGAAACTCAGGGATTAGCACTTCATCAACAAAGTCTCAGGAGGACTCGAATGAACCGATCCGAGCTCGTTGCGGCAATCGCCGCACACACCGGACAGAGCCAGGTCACCGTTAACGGTGTTCTTGACGCTCTTTTCACCACTGTTGCCGGCGAAGTTGCCAAGGGTAACAAGGTCACCATCCCCGGTTGGGTCGCATTCGACCGCACCAACCGTGCCGCTCGTCAGGGACGCAACCCCCAGACGGGTGCCACCATCCAAATCGCCGCCTCAAAGGGCGTCAAGGTTTCGGCTGGTTCGAAGCTCAAGGCTGCTGTCAAGTAGCTTTTGCTTTTGGAAAGGGGCGGAGGAAACTCCGTCCCTTTCTCTTTGCCCAGAATCGCTCGGTAGGCTCAAACGGTGAATCGTCCACGCCTGATTGTTTCTCTCGCCCTCGTGGTGGCGGCAATCGCGGGATTGTGGTTCGCCATGGAATTGGGCGGAGCCAGCCTCGCAAGTGAATTGGGTGACGCCGGAGATCTGGTCCGTTGGGGCGCTCCGGCTTTGAAAATGGTCGTTTCCCTCGCGGGAGGGCTTGTGACGGGCGGACTCGCTGTCGTGTTGTTCGTTTTACCGCCCGGAACCGCCGCCGATCGAATCCTCAACCTGATTGTGGGTTCGGGGATCACGTGGACCCTGTCGCTCGTCGGGTACACGATCTTCACGTATTTCCTCGTTGTTGGATCCGAAGTGAATGTCGACGAGAGATTTGATGCCAACTTCGGCTTCTTCGTCACAGAAACAGACCTCGGACAATTACTGCTCATCGCAACGGGGCTGTCCATTGCGGCAACGACTGTGGTCGCGATCACCCGCCGTTCGTTCTGGTTAGCATTCGCTTTCCTTGCGGCGGTGGCCACGGCGTGGCCTTTCGCAGAAATGAGCCACTCGGGAACGATGGCCAACCACGGATTGGCGGTCAACGCCCTTGTGTTGCACATCGTGTTCGTCTCGTTGTGGACCGGCGGCCTCGTCGCATCAGTGGTCGCCATGGTCTTTGGAGCGAATCGGGCGGACACGCTGCGGCGGTACTCCTCGATTGCACTGTTGTCGATCGCCATCGTCGCGATTACGGGTTTCACCAGCGCCACGATTCGAATCGGCACCCTGGAAAACCTCGCGTCGGACTACGGCATCCTCGTCCTCCTCAAGGCGTCAGCTACCGTCATCCTCGCGTTGCTCGGAGCGCGGTGGCGCCGCGCCGTTCTGCCACGCCTCGACTCGGCAAAGGGAGTTGTCTGGTTCGCGGTTCTCGAAACGGCGATTCTGGGCGTTGTCCTGGGGCTCGCAACGGGGCTCGCGCGAACCGCACCCCCGATCGAGCAGACCTTGACCGGGCCGATGACACCGGCAGAAATTCTGATGGGACGAGTTCTGCCCGGCGAATGGACGTGGGTCACGGCGTTCACAACATGGAACATTGACTTGATCTGGACTCTGTTCGCGGTCTTCACCAGCATTTTCTATCTATGGGGCGTCGAGCGACTTCGCCGCCGCGGTGACGCCTGGCCGATTCACCGGCCGATCGTGTGGGTCGGGGCAATGGTGATTCTCGTATACACGACGAGCGGTGGAGTAGCGGTGTACGGGGAATTCCTCTTCAGCGCGCACATGATCGCCCACATGTTGTTGACAATGCTGATTCCCGTCGGGATCGTTCTGGCGGCGCCGGTGACTTTGGTTGCGCGGGCAATCGAGGTTCGCCACGACGGCTCTCGTGGAATGCGCGAGTGGTTCCTCGGAATCATTCATTCGAAGTGGATCGGGTTTGTCGGCCACCCTCTGGTGTCTACCGTGGTGTTCGCGCTCTCGCTCATGGTCTTCTATTACTCGCCGCTTCTGTCCTGGGCGTCAACCACCCACCTCGGACACGAGTGGATGATTCTGCACTTCCTGCTCGCGGGATATCTGTTCGTCCAAGCGCTCATCGGGGTCGATCCGTCACCGCATCGAACCTCGTACCCACTGCGCATGATCCTCTTGATGGGGACGATGGGTTTTCACGCGTTCTTTGGCCTGTCGCTGATGACGGGGACATCGTTGCTCTTACCCGAATGGTTCGGCGCGATGGGGCGAACGTGGGGCGATTCCCCACTCCTCGACCAGCAGATTGGTGGAGCAATCGCGTGGGGAATCGGCGAACTGCCGACCCTCATCCTTTCGGCGATGGTCGTGCGGTCGTGGATCCGATCGGACGAGCGCGAGGCAAAGCGATCCGACCGTCAGGCGGCACGAGATCACGATGCCGAACTCGACGAGTACAACACGATGCTCGAGAAACTCGAAAAGCGCCGTACAACCAACAGGTGATTCGTCGCGGATTTGTCACCAACTCCGCCTCGCCTCCGCGTTGCCAATGGACTGACGGGTACTCTGGAGAATCCGACGAAAGGCGCCATCGTGTTTGAACTCACGCCCGAACAATCGCGCGTGATGGACATCATCGAGGGCACTCGCGAACATGTTTTCGTCACGGGACGAGCCGGCACCGGCAAATCGACATTGCTACAAGAATTCGTCGCGCAGACATCGAAATCGCTCGTTATCGGGGCACCGACGGGCGTCGCCGCCCTCACGGTCGGCGGTCAGACGATTCACTCGCTGTTCCGACTCCCCATCGGCCTGGTCACTGACCACACCAAGTTTTATCCTCTCTCGGACGACGCACGGGTGTTGTTGCGCAAGATTGACACCGTCGTCATCGACGAGATTTCGATGGTTCGCTGCGACTTGCTCGACGGGCTGGATCGCCGCCTACGAGCGACTCGAGGGCGAAAGAACGAACCGTTCGGTGGCGTCCAAGTCGTGATGTTCGGCGACCCGTATCAACTTCCGCCCGTACTCAAGGACGGCCCGGAAAAGCAATATCTCATGGACAACTATCGATCCCCCTGGTTCTTCGATTCGAAGGTGTGGGGCGAGGCTCAACCACGCGTCGTCGAACTGACCGACGTCAAACGTCAGGACGAAGCCGAATTCCGCGACATTCTCGATCGAATGCGCAATGGTCAAATGACGTCGACGGACGGTGCGGTCCTCAACGACATCGGCGCTCGCCGGCCTGTCCCCGAGGGAACCGTGACCCTCGCAACCACCAACGTCAGCGCGAACAGCATCAACGCCAAAGCGCTCAAGGAACTGCCGGGCAAGGTGAAAGTCGCGCGGGCCATCATTGACGGCGACTTCGGAGGACAATTGCCGGCTGAGGAGGAACTCGAACTAAAGCCTGGCGCTCGGGTTATGTTCCTGCGGAACGATTCGATCGCCGACGGAAGCCGCTGGGTGAACGGTTCCGTCGGAACTGTCGTCAAGGTTGACGGAGCCGTGCACGTTGCGCTCGATACCGACCCGAGCAGTTCTGTCGAAGTGCAGCCGGTTCAGTGGGAGAAGATTCAGTACACCTACGACCCCGAAGCGAATAGCGTCGAGGCCGATGTGATGGCAACCTTCGCTCAATACCCGTTGCGCTTGGCGTGGGCGGTCACGATCCACAAATCGCAGGGCCAGACACTCGATTCCGCCGTCCTGGATTTTGGTCGTGGCGCATTCGCCAACGGTCAGGCTTATGTCGCGTTCTCGAGAATCCGAACGCTGGACGGCGTCTTCCTGTCCCGCACACTTCAGCCCACCGACATTCAGGTCGATCGTCGGGTTGTCGACTTCATGCGGACCGCCAAAGACAACGACTTCCTCGAATAGAGGCTAGAAGGGCGGTACCTCGGGGGTTTCGGCAGACCCAAGCGCTCGCGAAGTTGCTCGCCTTCGATCAGGTTAGCCGCCGACATCAAGAGCCCGAGCTTGACGTGCTCGGCAAGCCCGGCACTTCCGAGCATCGTGAAACCCAGAGGCTCGCCCTTGATCGCACCTTCGGCCGTCGAGGCGACCACCGACACGAAACCGCAGTCCCGTCGAAACAATCTGTTGACAATCAACGAAAAGTAATATCATTATTGATATCGTTCCGCGGTGACGAAGATCGAAAAATCACTCCGAAATCTGCGGAACAGTCCTGAAAACGCTCGCTTTGCTGAGTTGTTCGCGGTTTGCGAGTATTTTTTCGGGGCACCGCACCACGACGGAGGCTCACACATTGTGTTTAGGACGGGATTCCCTGAGGACCCGCGCATCGTAATTCAATCGCGCGGCAAATCAGCAAAGGGGTATCAGGTTCGCCAACTGCTTGTGCTGATAGAAAAAATGGAGAGGGAACGTACCCATGATTGATCCAACTCATTACAAATACAGCGTTCAATGGAGTGCACGCGACTCCGAATTCGTCGGCACAGTAGCCGAGTTTCCCTCTCTTGCCTGGCTTGACGAAAGTGAACGCGACGCATTTGAGGGCATCAAACAAATCGTTGCCGACATCGTGGCCGAAATGATTGAGGGCGGAGAGACGCCACCGACGCCATTGGCTGAAAGGGATTTCTCGGGGAAACTGATGCTCCGAATTCCACCTGAGTTGCATCAGCGACTTGCGACCGAAGCAGCAGAGAACAACATCTCGCTTAACCGACTGATCTCAGCCAGGCTCGCCAAAGCCGGTTGAGAACGCCGAAACGATAGGCTCGTCCCATGCTTCTCAGTGACCGCGATATTCGTGCCGAAATCGAATCGGGACGCGTCCAGCTTGACCCGCTCGATTTGGGAATGGTTCAGCCGTCCAGCATCGACGTGCGTCTGGACAAGTTCTTTCGGTTGTTCGACAATCACAAGTACCCGTTCATCGACCCGGCCGAGGAACAGCCCGATCTGACACGCGGAGTCGAAGTCGATCCCGGTGAAGCGTTCATTCTGCACCCTGGGGAATTTGTGCTCGGATCAACCTTCGAGCTCGTGACGCTTCCCGACGACATTGCAGCCCGCCTCGAGGGCAAGTCGTCTCTCGGCCGCCTAGGTCTTTTGACTCACTCGACCGCGGGTTTTGTCGACCCGGGTTTCAGCGGACACGTCACGCTCGAACTGAGCAACGTTGCAACGCTGCCGATTAAGTTGTGGCCCGGCATGAAGATCGGTCAGTTGTGTTTCTTCCGGCTCACGTCACCCAGCGAACATCCCTACGGCAGCGACAAGTACGGCAGCCGTTATCAGGGCCAGCGAGGACCGACGGCGTCACGATCGTGGAAGAACTTCCACAAAACCGCGCTCTAGTCGAGGTGTGATTCGACTAATTGTTCGTGTTGCCACACGAGCCAGGGGCTGAACGCAAAGGGCGCCCCTTCAATCGCGGCACGAAGTTTTTCGGGGCACACCCAGCGCCATTCGGCAACCTCGGCGGGTGACGGGTTCGGTTCGCCAACGACGGTCGCGGCGAAAACGGGACAGATCTCGTTCTCGACGATTCCCGAGGCATCGATAGCGCGGTAGCGGAAGTCTGGAAGTGCCGGTCGGATATCGCGAACTTCGATGCCCAACTCTTGCTCCGCACGTCGGCGAATCGCGTCGTCCATCGACTCATCAGGGCCGGGGTGTCCGCAAAAGGAATTGGTCCACACTCCAGGCCAGGTCAGCTTTGACAGGGCTCGGCGCGTGATGAGAATCTCGCCCGCGGCGTTCGTCACATGGCACGAAAAAGCGAGGTGCAACGGGGTGTCGTCGGTGTGAACGGTCGCTTTCGGCGCCGTTCCCACACGCGTGCCGTCCTCAGCGAGGAGGACAACCAATTCTTCTACTGCGCTCATGATTACTCAGGCTATCCTGAGATAGTGCTGTTGGAAAAGACCCTGACGTTCGTGGCGAAACGATGACTCGCCTCGCTCTCTACAACCGTGTGGCGGAACGCTCGGCATCGCTCGTGATTCGCGAATATTCGACGTCTTTCGGGCTGGCATCACGCATCTTGTCCGCTGGATCGCGTCAACACATCGACAACGTGTATGCGCTCGTGCGCCTGGCCGACGAGATTGTCGACGGTGTGGCGGTCGAAGCGGGGCTGACGACATCCGAGGCTGGCCAACAACTCGATGACCTCGAAGCCGACACCTATCGAGCGATGGAAACCGGATATTCGACAAACTTGATTGTCCACGCATTCGCCCTCACCGCCCGGGACGTCAACATTCACAAGGACATCGTCGAACCGTTTTTCACGTCGATGCGAATGGACCTCTCGGACCGCGTTTACACCAAGGATTCCTTCGACACCTATGTTTACGGGTCGGCCGAGGTCGTCGGGCTCATGTGCCTCGCCGTGTTCATCCGCGACGACAGGCCCGACCCCGAAACCGCGCGAACTCTGTACAGCGGGGCGCGGGCGTTGGGGGCAGCATTTCAAAAGGTCAACTTCTTGCGCGACCTGGCCGCCGACGTCGACGACTTAGGTCGCTCGTATTTCCCTGGCGTGACAATCGCCGCGTTCACCGAAGACGACAAGCACCGATTGTGTGACAATATCTCCGACGATCTCGATGCGGCGGCACGAACGATTCCGCTGTTGCCCCGTGATGCCGCTCGGGCCGTTGGCCTTGCACACGGACTGTTTGCCCGCCTCAATTCGCGAATTCGCGCGACCCCGGCCGACACAGTGAAATCGACACGCATCCGCGTGAACGACTTTGAAAAGCTCCTCATTGCAGCCCGGGTCATCGTGCGCGGCGGAAAGTAGAACCATGACCCAGAAACACGTCGTCATCATCGGAGCCGGAATCGGCGGACTGGGGGCATCAGGACTTCTTGCCAAGGACGGTTACAAGGTCACTGTGCTCGAATCGTTGCCTATTGTCGGCGGTCGCGCGGGCACGTGGTCAAAGGACGGATTCCGTTTCGACACGGGCCCGTCGTGGTACCTCATGCCCGAGGTGTTCGACCACTATTTCCGATTGATGGGTTCGTCCAGCGCGAAGGAACTCAACCTCAGCCTCCTCGACCCTGGGTATCGCGTTTTCTTCGAGCCCAAGGGTAAGAACTCGTCGGAACACGTTGACATCGAGGTCGGGCGCGACAAGAACATTGACATGTTCGACACGATTGAACCGGGTTCGCGCGCGGCAGTCGGAAAATACCTCGATTCCGCGACGGAAACCTACGAGGTCGCCAAGAAGTACTTCTTGTATTCGTCGTTCCAGAGCCTGTTGCCACTGTTCAATCGCGAGGTCCTCGGTCGAATCGGAACGCTCGTTCGTCTGCTGACCGGCACGATCTGGTCGTTCGTCGGTCGTCACGTCAAATCCACCAGGGCCAAGCAGATTCTGGGCTACCCCGCGGTGTTCCTCGGGGCGAGCCCGTTCAACGCACCCGCGATGTTCCACCTGATGAGCCACCTCGATCTCGTTGACGGCGTGCTGTATGCGCAGGGTGGATTCACGCGGGTCATCCATGCAATCCGCGACCTCGCAATCAAAGCCGGTGTCGTCATTCACACGAATTCACCGGTCACATCAATCACCATCGACAAAGACAACGGCGCCAAGGCGACGGGCGTGACCTACCGGGACGCAAAGGGCATCGAGCACACTATCGAGGCCGACATCGTGGTGTCCGGTGCTGATTTGCACTTCACCGAGACGCAATTGTTGCCGGACGACCTGCAGACCTTCCCCGACACGTGGTGGGAAAACAAGACACCAAGCCCGGGTGCGGTCCTCATGTACCTCGGAGTTAAGGGAAAGCTTCCCGAGTTGCTGCACCACAGCCTCTTTTTCACCGAGGACTGGAACGAAAACTTCTCCCAGGTGTTTGCCAAGAAGCCCACGATGCCGAACCCCGCGTCCTTTTACGTGTGTAGGCCGTCTGCCACGGACGACGAGGTTGCACCGAAGGGCCACGAAAACATTTTCGTTCTCGTTCCCTGCCCCGCCGACGTGACGCTCGGTAAGGGCGGGCTCGATGGCAAGGGCGATGCATCGATCGAGGAGATCGCGAACCGAACGATTGACGCAATCGCGCAGTGGGCGGGAATTCCCGACTTCCGCGATCGCATCGTTCTTCGTCGAACCGTCGGCCCCGCCGATTTCCAGAACGACCTCAATGCTTGGAAGGGCAACGCGCTCGGACCGGCGCACACGCTCATGCAGAGTGCAGTGTTCCGTGCTGGCAACGTCTCGAAGAAGGTCGACGACCTGTATTACGTCGGGTCGAGCACCATTCCCGGAATCGGACTTCCGATGTGTCTCATTTCGGCTGAGGTGCTGCTCAAGCGTCTCCGCGGTGACGTGTCAGCAACACCACTTCCCGACGTGGAGATCGGTTCCTAACTAGCGGGGGAGCTTCAGTCGAAGCGGCAACATCAGCACGAGACCGAGCGCGAGAACTGCGACGATACCGAGGATGCCCCAGTAGTCGGCACCTCCGAGGGTGACGAAGAACGCGAACAGCGCGGGCGTGATGAACGAAATGGCGCGGCCCGTCGTGGCGTAAAGGCCGAAGAGTTCACCTTCGCCCCCTTCGGGAGCGAGACGTGCGAGCAGGGAGCGCGCCGCGGCTTGTGCCGGCCCGACGAACATCGTGAGAAGCAGGCCGAACACCCAGAAGACCATTGGTCCGCCGTCGTGGAGGATGAACAGCAACGATCCTGAAACGACGAGACCGAGAAGCGATCCCACGATGACGCCCTTGGACGAGAATCGGTCGTCGAGGATTCCGCCGGCAAAGACTCCGAGTCCCGCAATAAGGTTTCCGCCAATCGCGAAGAAAATCACCTCGGTGTCGGACAAGCCGAAGACCTTGCCCGCGAGGATTCCACCAAACGTGAAGACGCCCACTAGGCCGTCACGGAAGACGGCGCTCGCCAGGAGGAAGTAGAAGGTCTCGGGCGCGTTCTTTGCGAGGCTCGCGATTTTGCGGAACACCTTGGCGTACGACGCGAAGATTCCGAGCTTTGCGTCAGGGTCCACCGCGGTGTTCTCGGGGACGAACAACAAGACGGGGATGGCGAAGATAGCCGACCACACCGCCGCCAAGAGCGCGATGAAACGAATGTTCATTCCACCCTCGTCCGTCACTCCGAACCAATACGGCTCGGCGAGGATGAAACCGAGGAGCGCGATGACGAGAACGACGATTCCACCGAGGTAGCCGAGCCCCCAACCGAAACCGCTGATGCGGCCGACGTTTCCCGGCGTTGAAATCTGCAGCAGCATCGCGTTGTAGTTGACGTTCGCCATCTCGTAGAACACGGTGGCGACGGTGATGAGAACGAGGCCAAGAATGAAGAAGTCGGGCGTTCCCTCGACGAAGAACATCGCGAGAGTCGCGACGATGACGACGAGAGTGTTGATTCCAAGCCAGCGACGACGACGGCCGCCCTGGTCAGTCCGCTGTCCGACGATGGGAGCGAGAATCGCGACAACAACACCACCGATGGCGAGAGCCCATCCGAGGTTTGCCGTCAGCGCCGAGCTTGCGGCGTTGTAGACGCGCTCCTCAAAGCCGCCCTCGATCGTGACATCGGGCCGCGGTTTGTAGGCCGCAACGACGTCGGGATCGATGAAATAGTCCGACACGATGTAGCGCGCGAACACGAAAGTCGTGATGAGAACAGAGAACGCCGAGGTCCCCCAGTCCCAGAGCGCCCAGGAGATTGTCTGGAGGAGGGGAGTCTTGCCACGGGCTTGATTAACAGCGTTGTTCGTCATGCCTCAACGCTAGCGCGTGGCACGTGAATTTGGGAAGAACCGTGCGGAAAACTTTGGATATGAGCGACACCCACTCAGATTTTGCTACCTTGACTTGACAAAGTTATGCACAGGTGTCAAACTTGACACAACAAGGCTCAACTTGAAGGAGACAAAATCATGGCACGAGCTGTAGGAATTGACCTCGGAACGACCAACTCAGTTGTCGCGGTCCTCGAAGGTGGAGAACCCACCGTCATCGCCAACGCGGAGGGCTTCCGCACGACCCCGTCGATCGTGGCGTTCACGAAGGATGGCGAGGTGCTCGTCGGTGAAACCGCGAAGCGCCAGGCCGTCACGAACGTTGATCGGACCATCGCGTCCGTCAAGCGCCACATGGGAACCACGTGGACCCAAGACGTTGATGACAAGAAGTACACCGCCCAAGAAATCTCGGCGCGAATCCTCGGCAAGCTCAAGCGTGACGCCGAGACCTACCTCGGTGACAAAGTGACCGATGCGGTCATCACCGTTCCCGCATACTTCAACGACGCCGAGCGTCAGGCGACGAAGGAAGCTGGCGAGATTGCCGGACTGAACGTCCTTCGCATTATCAACGAGCCCACCGCAGCAGCTCTCGCTTACGGCCTCGACAAGGGCAAGGAAGACGAACTCATTCTCGTGTTCGACCTCGGTGGCGGAACATTCGACGTCTCGCTGCTCGAAGTGGGCAAGGACGACGACTTCAGCACGATCCAGGTTCGCGCGACCGCCGGCGACAACCGCCTCGGCGGAGACGACTGGGACGCCCGCATCGTCGATTACCTCGCAAAGCAGTTCAAAGAGACCACCGGTGTTGATGTGTCGGGCGACAAGATCGCCAAGCAGCGCCTGAAGGAAGCGGCCGAACAGGCCAAGAAGGAACTCTCGTCATCGATGAGCGCGTCGGTTCAGCTTCCGTACCTGTCGCTCACCGAGAACGGCCCCGCCAACCTCGACGAGACCATCACGCGCGCCAAGTTCGAAGAACTGACCGCGGACCTGCTCGAGCGAACCGCGAAGCCGTTCAACGACGTCATCAAGGAAGCGAAGATCAAGGTCGCCGACATTGACCACGTCGTACTTGTGGGCGGATCGACGCGTATGCCAGCAGTCGCCGAACTCGTGAAGAAACTCGCGGGCAAGGAAGCGAACAAGGGCGTCAACCCCGACGAGGTCGTTGCGGTTGGAGCGTCGCTACAGGCCGGTGTCCTCATGGGAGAACGCAAAGACGTTCTTCTCATCGACGTCACCCCGTTGAGCCTCGGAATCGAGACCAAGGGCGGAATCATGACCAAGCTCATCGAGCGCAACACCGCCATTCCGACCAAGCGTTCAGAGACCTTCACGACCGCCGACGACAACCAGCCGTCGGTGTCGATCCAGGTCTTCCAGGGAGAGCGTGACTTCACGCGTGACAACAAGTCGCTCGGGAACTTCGAACTGACGGGAATCGCCCCCGCACCCCGCGGAGTCCCGCAGGTCGAGGTCACGTTCGACATCGATGCCAACGGAATCGTCCACGTGTCCGCCAAGGACAAGGGAACGAACAAGGAACAGTCGATGACGATCACTGGTGGTTCGTCGCTTTCGAAGGAAGACATCGAACGCATGGTTCGCGAAGCGGAAGAACACGCCGCCGAGGACAGCGCGCGTCGCGAAACCGCGGAGAAGCGCAATGTTGCTGAACAGATGGCGTACTCGGTCGAGAAACTTCTCGAAGAGAACGACGACAAGCTCCCCGACGACGTCAAGTCCGAAGTCCGTGCCGACGTCGACGCACTCAAGACGGCGCTCGCCGGAACCGATGACGCCGCGGTGGACGCCGCGGTCGAACGACTCCAGGCCAGCCAGGGCAAGCTCGGCGAGGCGATCTACGCCAACCAGGGCGACGCACCCGCCGACGAGGCTCCCGAGTCGACCAAGGACGACGAGGACATCATCGACGCCGAGGTTGTCAACGACGAGGAACCCGCGTCGGACGAAACCGACAAGGACTCCACGAAGTAACCATGGCGGACAACGAACAGAACAACGACGAGCAGGTTCCCCCCACCGAACCGGTCGAGGACTCTTCTGAGGAGACGACCGACGAGGCGGGGGAACCCAGCCTCGCGGACGAAGCGGCTGAGCAGAACGCCGAGGAGCTTCTCGAGTCGATGCTCGGCGAGGTCGAACGGAACTTGGTCGAGGAATACCGCGACCGCGCCGCACGCGCCGAGGCTGAACTCGCGAACTTCCGCACTCGCGTCGAACGTGATCGCGCCGCTAACCGCGACGCCGTCATCGCCGAAGTGATCCGCGCTGTGCTCCCCGCGATGGACGACCTCAATCGCGCCGAGTCACACGGAGACCTGGCCGGCAGCCCGCTCGAAATCGTGGCGCAAAAAATCCGAACCGGTTTTGGCCGATTCGGACTCGCTGCGGTCGGCGAGGTTGGCGAAGCATTCGACCCGAACCGCCACGAAGCAATCGTGAAACTTCCCACCGAGGGCGCAACGAGCGAGACCGTCGCTGACGTCGTTGAGGTGGGCTACACACTCGGGGACCGACTGATTCGACCAGCCAAGGTCGCGGTCGCCGCGCCTGCGGAATAGTCAAAGGAGGGACGCCATGGCAAGCCAAGACTGGTTCGATAAGGACTTTTATGCCGTTCTCGGCGTCTCGAAGGACGTGTCGGATGCGGATCTGAAAAAGGCCTACCGTAAGTTGGCTCGCCAGTTCCACCCCGATTCGAACCCTGGTGATGCAAAGGCCGAGGCGCGATTTAAGGAAATCAGCGAGGCGTACACGGTTCTGTCGGACGCCTCGACCCGTCAGGAATACGACCAGATTCGCGCGATGGGTGGCGGAGCACGCTTCTCGGCCGGCGGCAACGGTCCCGGCGGCTTCGACGACGTGTTCGGAAACATCTTCGGCGGTGGCGGACAGCGCATGCGTTTCCAACAAAGCCCCGACGACATCTTCGGCGGAATCTTTGGTGGCGGCGCAGGCGGGTTCCCTGGCCAGCAGCGCTCGAGTGCTCGAAAGGGCGCCGACCTCACGGCAAACATCACGATTGATTTCCGCACCGCGATTCAGGGCGGCGAAGTCAGTCTCGATCTGCGTGGACAGAAACCACTCCAAATCGCGATTCCCGCTGGAGTCAACGACAAGCAAAAGATTCGCGTGCGCGACAAGGGCGAACAGTCCATGACGGGCGGAGCATCCGGCGACCTCGTCATTACCGTCACCGTTCGTGACCACCCGGTCTTCGATCGCGACGGTGACAACCTGCGCGTCGACATTCCGATCACAATCCCCGAAGCGATTCTGGGAGCAACCATCGAGGTCCCAACTCTCGAGGGTGACCGGGTCAAGGTCAAGGTCCCAGCGAACACCCCGAGTGGTCGCGTTCTGCGCGTACGCGAGCGCGGCGTAAAGGTCAAGGGAAAGCGCGGTGACTTGCTCGCCACCATCCTTATCGTCACGCCCGACTTGATTTCGGACAAGACCAAGAAACTCGTCGAAGAGTTCAAGACGCTCAACGACGTTCACAGTCCGCGCGACACGCTCTACGGCAAGGCGAGCCTCTAGGGGGGACCGTGTTCACCGAAGACGACCCAATCTTCTCCATCGCCCACGCGGCGGAGCTCGCAGCCATGCACCCGCAGACGCTTCGCCAATACGACCGCCTCGGGCTCGTGTCGCCCGGTAGAACCGCCGGCCGGACGCGTCGCTATTCGATGCGGGACATCGTGCAGTTGCGTGAGGTTCAGCGTCTCTCGAACGAAGGACTCAACCTCGAGGGGATTCGCCGAATCCTCGAACTCGAAAACACCGTCACCGACCTGAATCAACGTGTTCGCGAGCTCGAATCGCTACTCGCCGACGCGATGATCGCCCGTCCGGGAAGCCGCGTGTTTGCTGCGGGCAAGGGCGGCGAAGTTGTTTCCCTTCGAGCCGGCACTCGCTCACAAAAACCCAACCAGGTCGTCGTCTGGCGACCGTTTCCCTGGCGTGACCGCTAGGACCCGAGGAGAAGACCATGGCTAACATGCAGGGCGCACCTTCCTCGCAAGAGGATCAGAAATCCGCGCTGGAACAATACGGCGTGAACCTCACCGCGATTGCACAGACCGGCAAGCTCGACCCCGTAATCGGCCGTGACGCCGAGATCCGTCGAATCACCCAGGTGCTCACGCGTCGGACCAAAAACAACCCCGTTCTTATCGGTGAACCGGGTGTCGGAAAGACCGCGGTCGTCGAGGGACTCGCACAACGCATCATCGCGGGCGATGTCCCCGACAGCCTGAAGGGCAAGGAAATCGTCTCACTCGACCTCGCAGCGCTCGTCGCCGGGGCTAAGTACCGCGGCGAATTCGAGGAACGGCTCAAAGCCGTTCTCAAGGAAATCGACGAGTCCGACGGTCGTGTGATCACGTTCATCGACGAACTCCACACCCTCATGGGCGCTGGCGGCGGAGAAGGTTCCGTAGCGGCCGCAAACATGCTCAAGCCGATGCTTGCCCGCGGTGAACTTCGACTGATCGGTGCCACGACGCTCGACGAGTACCGCGAGTACATCGAAAAAGATGCGGCTTTGGAACGGCGGCTCCAACAGGTGTACGTCGGTGAACCCAGTGTCGAGGACACGATCGCGATCCTGCGAGGACTCAAGGAACGGTACGAGGCACACCACCGAGTCGTCATCGCCGACAGCGCGCTCATTGCGGCCGCGACAATGTCGAATCGATACATCACGTCTCGTCAATTGCCGGATAAGGCAATTGACCTCATCGACGAGGCCGCGAGCCGGCTCAAGATGGAGATCGAATCGTCACCCGTCGAAATCGACGAATTGCGCCGACTGGTTGATCGCCTGACCATCGAAGAGCTCGCACTCAAGAAGGAAAAAGACGACGCGTCGAAGGAGCGGCTCTCGAAACTCCGCGGTGAACTCGACGAAAAGCGCGAGGCGCTCGCCGAACTCCAGAAACGCTGGGAAGCCGAAAAGGCGTCGTTGCAGGGCGTTGGTGACCTGATGACGAAACTCAATGAAGCGCGAATCGACCTCGACCTCGCCATGCGCGAAGGTAACTACGAAAAAGCGTCGAAGATCAACTACGAGGTCATTCCCGGAATCGAGGCGACGATCGCCGCCGCCGAATCGGGCCAACAGATCGGCGACCGAATGGTCAATGATCGTGTGACCGAGGACGACATCGCCGCGGTTGTTGCGGCGTGGACAGGGATTCCTGTCGACAAATTGACTCAGGGCGAAACCGAAAAACTCTTGAGCCTCGAAAAGCAACTCGCCAAACGACTCGTTGGTCAAGAGGACGCCGTTCGCGCGGTGTCCGATGCGGTCCGCCGCAGTCGCGCTGGTGTCTCTGATCCGAACCGTCCGACCGGTTCTTTTTTGTTCCTCGGACCGACCGGTGTCGGAAAGACCGAGCTTGCCAAGGCGCTCGCCGACTACTTGTTCGACGACGAGAAAGCCCTGATCCGCATCGACATGAGCGAGTACGGCGAGAAGTTCTCGGTATCGCGTCTGATTGGTGCGCCTCCTGGGTACGTCGGCTTCGAACAGGGTGGCCAGTTGACGGAAGCCGTCCGCCGCCGCCCCTATTCCGTGGTGTTGCTCGACGAGGTCGAAAAGGCTCACCCCGAAGTCTTCGACCTGTTGCTGCAGGTGTTTGACGACGGACGTTTGACCGACGGCCAGGGCCGCACGGTCGACTTCCGCAACACGATTTTCGTTCTCACGTCGAATCTGGGCTCGAATTTCCTCGTCGATCCTGAACTGTCCTGGGAAGACAAGAAAATCGCGGTCAACGAGACGGTTCGACAGGCGTTCAAACCCGAGTTCGTCAATCGTCTGGACGACATCGTTGTGTTCGCGCCGTTGTCGAGCGATGACCTCGAACGCATCGTCGACATCACCGTGGACCGACTGGCAAACCGGTTGGCCGACCGCCGTCTGACTCTCGGGGTCACTCCCGGCGCACGTCTGTGGTTGTCCGAACGGGGATACGACCCGATTTATGGCGCCCGTCCGCTTCGACGACTGATCCAACACGAGATTGATGACCGACTCGCCACCGCCCTGATCGCCGGGAACATTTCCGACGGCGATGCGGTTGTGGTTGATGTGGCATCCGATGGCGACTCACTCACCGTTTCCCGCAACACCCCGTAATCCCCACAACACTAAGGACATCATGAGCAAGCGAGCAGTCACCGAGTACCCCATCAACGACGCCCTGGCGAACCGCTGGAGCCCCCGTTCGTTCGACCCGACCGCGGTTCTGACCGCAGCCGACTTGGGACCGGCCTTCGAGGCAGCCCGGTGGGCACCGTCGGCGAACAACCTCCAGCCATGGCAGTTCATCGTCGGATATCGCGGTGACGAGACCTTCGCCAAGATCGCCGAAGACCTCTCTGGGTTCAACGCGGGATGGGCGCCCGACGCGAGTGCACTTGTTGTTGCCGTCACCAACACTGTCACCGCGTCCGGCCGTGACAACGCGTACGCACGTTATGACCTCGGACAGGCGGTGGCGCACTTCACCATCCAGGCGACCGCGGATGGCCACATGACTCACCAGATGGGCGGATTCGATATCGATGCACTCACTATCGCACTCGGCGTTTCCGAACCGTGGGAGATCGTTTCCCTTATCGCCGTCGGCGCACTGGGTGACCCGAACAAACTTCCCGAGGATCGCCGCGAAGCCGAAACCGGCCCGCGCGAGCGAAAGCCTCTAACCGAGGTCGTGCGCTAGTCCGCCTACCGCTGGTCGCGATCGCTCAGCGTTCTACTCGCTCACCAAAACATCGGTCGGTCGGCGTCTTCGTCTTCTCCTCCGATTTCAACGACGACGGGAACGTGGTCGCTCGGCTGTTCCCCTTTTCGCTGATCGCGGTCGATGTAGGCATCAGTGACGTTTGTCGCGAACGAGGGTGACCCCAGGATGAAGTCGATACGAAGACCCTCGTTGCGCGGGAAAGACAGGTTTTTGTAGTCCCAATAGGTGTAACCCCCGGGAACCCGCGGTCGAACGCAGTCGGTCAGGTTCATCGCCTCGAACTTCGCGAATGATTCGCGTTCGACGGGCGAAATATGGGTCGACAGGCCAGGGACCATTCGCGGGTCGCCGCAGTCGTCGTCGAAAGGAGCGATGTTGAAATCCCCCATGATTGCGAGCTGGTCGAACGTCTTCATTTCCGATGCGGTCGACGTTCGAAGAGCCTCGAGCCAGCGCAACTTGTAATCGAAGTGCGGGTCGTCGAGCGACCGCCCATTCGGGACGTACAGGCTCCACAGGCGAACGCCCTCGACCGTGACGCCGATCGCGCGGGCCTCGAGCGGCGGGTCATCCCCGTCGTGATCCTTGGCGAAACCCGGCATCCCGTCGAATCCGACCGTGATGTCCGTCATCGGCAGCCTCGAGATGAACGCGACACCATTCCACTGCGACAATCCGTGGCACACGATGTCATAGCCGGCCGCCTCTAGTGCGGTGCGCGGGAACTGGTCGTCCCTGCATTTCGTCTCTTGCAGCGCGAGCACATCAATATCGCTCGCCCCAAGCCAGTCGACGACGCGATCGACTCGAGTCCGAATCGAATTGATGTTCCAGGTCGCAATGCGCACGAGTGCGAGTTTAGGCGTTCGATATGGTTAACGAATGACCGACGACCGCTCGCAACTTGCGTCCCTCATCAAAGACAACGCGGTTTTTTTCGGAGATTTCACTCTGACGAGCGGTGCGAAAGCTACCTATTACATCGACCTTCGTCGCGTCAGCCTCGATCACCGCGTCGCGCCGCTCATTGGTGACGTCATGGTCGATCTCATTGCCGATATCCCCGACATCGCCGCCGTGGGTGGACTCACCATGGGTGCCGACCCAATCGCGTCGGCCGTCCTGCATCGCGGTGTTCTGAAGGGTAAGAGTTACGACGCGTTCGTGGTTCGAAAAGAACCCAAAGACCACGGTCGAGGAAAGCAGGTCGAAGGCCCCGACCTCGAAGGCAAGCGTGTCATCGTCCTCGAAGACACGTCGACAACGGGCGGTTCGCCTCTCGCTGC
>Ga0315905_10001207_pt1 | contig 27741 bp, 20 predicted proteins | sample LakEriMetagenome_5_FD_203522 | JGI IMG/M metagenome (GOLD analysis project Ga0315905, IMG submission 203522) | Freshwater fungal communities from buoy surface, Lake Erie, Ohio, United States - Buoy 4 MA121 | ecosystem: Environmental > Aquatic > Freshwater > Lake | place: USA: Lake Erie, Ohio...
ATCACCGTCCACCCCGGCAGCGGCAGCGCGCGGAAGAACTGGCCCGCAGCCTCCTGGCTGGCGCTGCTCACGGCTCTCGGAGCGGACGCCGGCCCTGTCACTGTCATCACCGGCGAAGCCGAGAGCGGCCCCGCACTGGAACTGGTGTCGCGCCTCGCCGCCGCGGGGCTTCAGGTCACCGCCTCGCACGGAGCCGGCCTCGTGGAACTCTGTGACCTGCTCAGTCGCAGCCGGCTTCATTTGGGGCACGATACCGGCATCTCTCATCTCGCTGCAGCCTGTGGCACGCCCTGCGCGCTGCTCTACGGGCCCGCCTCCCCGCCGCAGTGGGAACCACCTGCACCCACGGTTAGAGTGTTGCGCACGTCAGACATGGAGAACCTCTCAGCCGCCACCGTGCGGCACTGGATGCAGGCGTCGCTGGCGTGATTTCCATCGACAACGCTGCGCCTGCATCCCACAGTGCGCTCACGCCATGCCGCCCGTCATCCGCACGCCCGACGAAGCCCCCCCGCTCATTTTTGAGTGGAAGCGCGAGCGCGGCGTGCGCTGGCTCCTCGCCATGTGGCTGCTTGTGGTGGCCGCCGGTCATGCCGCCATTTTCTATCTGTTCCGGGTCACGGCCGCGGCCCCGGCCCGCAAGCCTCCGCCGCAGCAGTCGGTGGTCTTTTTGCATCCGGCCCAGCCGGAGGTCCGCAGTCTGCTCAGTGCAGTGGATGACCGGTTTCCCGGTGCGCTGCTGCGTCCGGATGATCATTCCTTTCAGGATGATGTCGCCGCTCTGGCCAAAGCCACACCGCCGTCCACTTTTTCCTGGGCCGCCCATCAGCCTGTCCTGCGCGAATTTCCCCAGCCGACCGTGCCGGTAGAACTGCCCGGCATTTTTCCTCCCGGGGAACCCCTGCTTCCGGAGGAGCCTGCTCCGGCCATTCCTGCGACGGCGGAAGGACCTGCCGGCCCGGTATTCACGCTGGTGATTGATACGGCTCAGCCCCGTGCGCTCTGTGCGCCGATCGCCTGGCCGGCGGCGTTGCCGGATGAATCCTGGTCTGCCAGCGGGAGTGTCCCTTTTATGCTGGGGATTACTCCGGATGGCCGCCCGCAGTACTGCCTGCCGGTGTCTCCGGCCACGGGAATAGACCATGAATGGCTGCGCCGGCACCTCATGACGGCGCGCTTTGCTCCTGCCGCCACGGGCGGGCTTCAGTGGCTCAATGTCTCCGTGCGGTGGTGACCCGCGCTGCCGATGCCCTCCTGCGTTCTCCTCCCGGCTCGCCCGCTCCTGTAATCACTTTGGCCGTGAAGGACTGGAATCATGCGGATAAGCACTATTCAGGGCGTGAAAATACTATGCCGGACCTTGCAGCAGGGCAGGGAAGTGTTTAATCAAACAGCCATTCGCAACTATGAACAACTCCCCCAGCAAGCCAGAAAAAGGAACGCCCCGAATCATGGACGAGGCGGCTCGCCGGGCCCTGAAGGAGGCCTTTTTTGCCCGCATGGGAGGGCGGCAGCAGTTTCACGCGCTCTTTGATCATATTCCGGATGTTCACTTCTTTGCCAAAGACGTGGACGGACGCTTCATCGCTGCCAGCCGTGGTGTGCTGGTGCGCCTGGGATACAAGTCGGAGGATGAAATCATCGGGCGCACCGATGAGGACTTCCATCCGCCGCGCACCGTGCGGGAGATCCGTGAAGATGACCTCCGCGTCATGCGCACGCGGGAGCCGCTCATCGATCGCATCGAGGCGCTCTTTTCCCGGAATCATGCGCGCGACTGGTATGTGACCACCAAACTGCCGGTTCTGGACATCAAGGGCGAGGTCATCGGTATCATGGGCTTTGTGCGCCTGAGCCTGAATCAGCCGGAGAAAACCGGAGGCATGAAGCGGCTGGAGCCCATCGTGGAGCATATCCAGCAGGAGCATCACCGGGCCGTATCGCCGGCCGAACTGGCGAAAATGGCGGGCATATCCGTGCGGCAGTTGCACCGGCTGTTCTGCGAAGTCTATGGCATGAGCACCGAGGCGTTCATCATTCGCACCCGCGTCCAGGCCGCCGGCGATTCCCTCCTCCAGACGGACAAGCCGATCAGCCAGATCGCCGAGGAGCATGGCTTTTGTGATCAGAGCGCCTTCACGCGCCGCTTCCGCGAGCACACGGGCGAGACGCCGCTGAAGTTCCGTCAGCGCGGACAGCGCCTCGCCCAGCGGAACGTCCGTGGCATGCTCTAAAGCCTCCGCGGCTGCGCAGGAATTTTGCTTTCCCAGCGCGCGGCACGCCGTGCTAAGCAGGGCGCATGATCAAGGTCCGACTCCTCCTGTCTTCACTCGCTCTGGCCGCCTGGGCTACTCCTTCCACAGCAAAGGAACTAAAAGGCGTTTACGAGCCCACGCAGAATCCCTGCCCATCGGTGGAGGAAGCCATCGCGAAAATGAAAGTCCCGGACGGCTACGAGGTCCGTAACTTCGCCGCGGAACCCATGGTGGTGAATCCCGTCGCCATGACGTGGGACCACCGCGGCCGGCTCTGGGTCGTGGAGCTTTTCGAATACCCCAGCGGCGCGAAGACTCCGAACGAATACAGCAGGACGGCGACGGATGAAAAATTCCGCCCGGTCGTGAAGACGGATGGGAACTCACCGCGGGACAAGGTGGTCATCCTCGAGGACACGGACAACGACGGCAAAGCGGACAAGCGCACGGTCTTCGCCGAGGGCCTGAATTTGGCTACGGCCGTGCTCTGCGGCTACGGCGGGGTGCTCGTCGGGCAGGCGCCGAACATGCTGTTCTTCCGCGACACGGACGGCGATGACAAAGCGGACGAATATAAAACCGTGCTCACCGGCTTTGGCCTCGAAGACCGCCACGAACTGCTCAACAGCTTCTGCTGGGGCCCCGACGGCTACATGTATTTCACCCACGGCGTCTTCACCCACAGCAAGGTCCGCCGGCCGGGTGAACCGGACGACAAAGGCAACACGCTCAATGCTGGCGTCTATCGCGTGAAGTTCACGGCAAAGGACAACGTACCCTCCGCCGCCTTCCACGAAGTCTTCGCCGACGGCACCAGTAATCCGTGGGGCGTGGACTTCGATGCCCGCGGCAATGCCTTCGTCGAGGCCTGCGTCATCGATCACCTCTTCCACATGGCCCCCGGCGGCATCTACACGCGTCAGGGCGGCGCGCCGGAGAATCCCTACGCCTACGAACTCCTCCCCAGCATCGTGCCGAAGGACCACCCGCGCCACTTCCGCGCCGCCTACGCCGGCATTCAGATCTACCAGGGCGGCATCTATCCCGCCGATACCCACGGCCACGTCTTCTTCGGCAACATCCACGACAACGCCATCCACGAGGAAGCCCTCGAACCCGTCGGTGCCACCTTCAAAGCCAAACCCGTCCGCGACTTCCTCCGCGCCAACGACGGCTGGTTCCGCCCCGTCAGCATCCAGACCGGCCCCGACGGATTTTTGTGGGTCATGGATTGGTGCGACAGATACCCCTGCTACCAAAACGCCCAGGCCAACCCCGAAGGCGTGGACCGCGAGAAGGGAAGAATCTGGCGCGTGTGCCACACAGGCAGCGAGGAGGGGAAAAAGCTGGCGGGGATGTCGCGGCAGGAGAAGGAGATGGATTTGAGGAAACTGTCAAACACCTACCCTCTTCAATTGGGAGCAGCAAACAATTGGGTGGCCCGCCAACTGGCGCGAACGATCATTGAAGCCGGCGACGAGAGTCTTTGGAAGGATATCGGGTTGGGCGAACCTGATCCTCCAGGAATCCCTCGACAAACTGAGGAGTTTGAGGCGCGAATGGCACTCTCACGGAAGATGACTAGGATTCGTTCGCTCGAATTGCTTGGTGCCGGAGGCAGGCTACCTAACTTCATCCGGAGGCTTCATGATACCCATACCGTTCTGGAGGTACTCACGGAGGATGAATCTCCAGAAATCAGGTTGCTGGCTGCAAGACTGGCGGGCGAACTGCCGGAACACGACACGCGATCAAAAGTGGAGGACTCTACAGGCAAGAATCACGTAGGTCTGCCGAATATGGTTAAGCTGGCACAAGACAAGTCGGCTTCCGTCCGATTGGCGGTCGCAGTATCGGTCCGGCAGAAAATGCGCTTGGCGCTGACGACAGACAGAAAAATTGAACGCCAACCCAAGTTTGACCCGCCTTCTATTCCCGCTGTTTTCGATCCCGCGAACTTCCCGCTCTCTGTGCTACTTGGTTTGCTGGAAGGCAGCAAGACCGACGCTGACCGACAACTTCACTTTGCTATCTGGATGGCCATAGAACCCGTCTGTGCCGCTCAGCCTGAGAACTGGCTTCTCTCCTTCGCCCTCAATGCCCCCAAAACCAAACCCCTCAGCCAGGACCTCACCTACAAAACCGCCCGCCGCATCACCGACACGCGCAGCGCGGAGAACATGGACCTCCTGCTCAGCTTCCTCGACAAAATCAAAGCCGACGACGTGCTCACGGCGCACGCCTTGGACGGCATGTTGAAAGCCCAGGAAGCCGGCGCGCTCAAACCCGCGAAGTACGACCCCGCGCCACTCTTCGCCCACTGGCGCGCCAGCAAGGACGAGAACGTGCGCAACCTCGCCGGACGCCTTGCCACGCTGTGGGGCGACCCGAATGCCGTGGCTGCGCTCATGGGCACTCTGCTGGATGAGAAGGCCAACGTGGAGCAGCGCATCGAAGCCATCCGCACCGTGCGCCGTTTGAAGAGCGACGCCGCGCGCGCCGGGATGCTGAAACTCCTCGAGCAAAAATCGCCTGACAACCTCACCATGGAAGTCCTCCGCGCCGCCGGCGAACTCGGCGGCATGGATTTGGCCAACGCCGTTCTCAAAGCCTGGCATAACTACAGCCCGTCGTTGAAAACAGCCGCCGCCGAAGTCCTCGCCACCCGCGGCGACTGGGCCGCGCGTCTGCTTGATGCCGTCGAGGGCAAGTGGGGCGCCAGCGGCAAAATCAACGGCTCCGACATTCCCGTGAGCGTCCGCCGCAGCCTGGCACAGAACAGCGACCTCAAAGCCCGGGCGCAGCAATTGCTCGGCGCATGGAATGAATCCAGCGACGACCTCAAGGCGCTCATCGCGAAGAAGAAGAAGGCCGCGCTCACCGGCGAGCCGAATCTGGAGAACGGCAAGGTGCTCTTCACCGCCACCTGCGCGACCTGCCACAAATTCCACGGCGGCGGTCAGGAAGTCGGGCCGGAACTCATCGGCTCGGGCCGCAGCAATCTCGACGCCCTCCTCGCCAACGTCATCGACCCCAACCAGATCATCGGGAACGGCTACGAGAACTTCATCGTCACCACCAAAGACGGCCGCACGGTCGCCGGTCGGGTCATCGAGGACACGCCCACGCAGATGACGCTGCTGGGCATCGGCGGCGTCAAGACCGTGGTGCCGCGCGCCGACATTCAGAAGTCGGAGAACACGCACCAGAGCCTCATGCCCATGGGTTTCGGCGAACTGCCGGACGAGCAGTTCCGCGACCTCATGTGGTACATCCTCGCGCCGCCCGAGGAAGGCCCCCTGACTAAGGAAAAGAAGGAACACCTCATCCTCAGCGTGGATGCCGCGGAGCCGAAGAAGGCGAAATCCGACGGCTCCGACCTCTGGGATCCGAAGCACCGTGACCGCGAATCCGCCAGCCTCTGGAACGTGGACTGGCAGATTGATGCGCCCGAATTCGAAGGCACGCCGACCAAGCTCGTCGAGTACCACGGCCGGAAGAACGTGCTCGTGCTTCATCCGAAGAGCCGCACCGAAGCCAGTGCCCTCGTCCGCACGCTCGAACTCCCTGCCGACCGGCCGGTGAAGGTTTCTGTCTGCGTCGCCAGTCACAACGCCGGCGACTGGGACCTCCGCGCCACCGCCAACGGCGAACGCCTCGCGGGTTCCGCCAGGATCAGCGCCGCCGATCCTGACAATCGCTGGAGGAAGCAGACCTGGGACCTCTCCGCCTACAAAGGCAAGAAAGTCACCCTCCGCCTCGAAAACTGGGCCAGCGACTGGATGAACGAATTCAGCTATTGGAGCGACCTTAAGGTGGAGTAGCGAAAAAACGTCTGCGGTGGATGTAACCGGGCGGCAGCCGCGGTGTCATGCAAGGATAACCATGAAAACATCCTTCCTGATTCCTGCCGTTATGCTCTTCGTCTTCACCGGCGCTGACACCGCGCTGGCTGGTCCTGTCCGGGCGAAAATCCGCCGCGAGGTGGTTGCCAAAAACAAAGGCGTGGAGCCCGATCAGCGAGCTGTGGGGGCCGATGCGCGCCTTGCCGCGATGCGCCGCATGATTGAAGCCGGTACGGCCAGCGGGCGGTTGACCAAAACAGAGTCCGGCTCGCTGACGCGCGAGTTGGAGGGCATTGAGCGCCGTGAGGAGCAATACCGCCGCAGCATGGACAAGGTCACCCGCGGGGAACGGGAAAAACTGCATCGCGACATCAGCGACCTTCACCAGCGCCTCTACACCAAGACCCATAACGCTGCCGAGGCACCGGAGAAGAAGTAATCAAAGGCGCGGTTCCGGGATGCGGTCCGGCGGGCATTCGAGTGCGGCGATGGCCGCCATGATGCGGTCACTGATTTGTTGATAGGCATCCTTGCCGTGGGGCAGTTCCTCCTGGTCGAAGCGGATCGGTTCGCCCACGACGACAGTCACAGTCTTCATTTTGAATTTGCCCGAGCCTGGAGGCAGGGCCTCATGCGCGCCATAGAGCCGCATGGGGATCACTGGCACTTTCGCTTTGGCTACGACCAGACCGGTGCCCGGCTCCGCGGGCTGGAGCTGGCCGTCGGGCGAGCGGCTGCCTTCCGGGAAAATAAGCACGCGGTGTCCCTCCTGGAGCGACTTGATGATGGTCTTGAGTCCGGCAAAGCCCGCGCGGTCCTGGTCGATGGGCACGACATTCAGCCGCGGGAAGAGCCAGCGGGAGACGGGGTTGGAGAGGAGCGTCTTGCGGGCAAGATAGTGCACGGGGCCCTTGTAGGCGATACCGGCGAGTGGCGGGTCGAGATAGCTGACGTGATTGCAGCAAATGAGCACACCGCCGTGTTCGATGAGACGCTCTTCATTGATGACACGGTAGTTGAGCGCGGCCCCGGCGAGGGCGCGGGAGAGGTTGCGGCAGACACGATAGACAAGTCCCATAAGCTGCCCGCATAGCAGTGCCCGCGGCGGGATGCAAGTCAGGGCCGCCCGTCCAGATTCAGTCCATGATCCGCCCGCGCATGGCGCAGACCGGACAGCCGGAAGTCCGCCGGCAGGTCTTTGCCCAGGACGAGCGCATGAAAGAGGCGGCCCATCTGCGTGGGATGTGTCAGGGTTTGAAACTGCCGGAGCCACCGTGTGGTCTCTGGTCCTGGCATCCGGCCGTCCATCGCCCTGATCGCCGATTCCGCCGCCCCGGTGAGGAAGCGCCCCTGGTCGAGGAATCCGGCGAGACTGCACCCTGCTGCCAGCGCCGCGCGCGTGGCGAAGGTAAAATCCACATGCGCCGTGATGTCCGTTTCGCCGACGGCATCGAACGGGTCTTCGTGCGCCAAATGCTGCCGGTAGCAGCGCAGCGTGCCGGTGCGGCGCGACGGGCCGTAGTATTCCGCGGCGGAGTATCCGTAGTCGAAGAGGAAAAGCGCGCCGCGCGCGATCGCTGCCGAGGCGAGCCGCATCTCGCTGGCCACGGCGGGAGCGATCTCGGTTTCGTAGCCTTCCGGAAAGTCTGTGCCCAGTAGCGTGAGCCGGCGCTGCGTGGCTCCGTCGAGCACTTCGGTTTCCACCCAGGCAAAGTCATCGCCTTCCAGCCCGACGCATAACTCCCGCCAGCCGCCAGCGGTGAAGCGCACGCGGCGAAAAGGAATGGCATCGAGCAGTTCATTGGCAAAGAACACGCCCGTGGCCGCTGCGGGGCAGCCCCACTGCACCTTGCCGGCGAAAGCAGCGAGATTTTCCTGCTGGGCGACCGCCAGACGCGGAAGCGGTTCATCAATCCAATAGGTGAGCGCCGCAGCAAAATCAGGACGCTGCGTGGTGATCCAGGTGAGCACGTCGCGGGCGAATGCGCCATCGCTCGCGCCGCGCTCCAGAATGACGAAATCCGCCGGCTGGCCCAGCTGCTCCCACACTTCGCAGAACTGCCCGGCCATCAGTTCGCCGAACACCGGACCGACACTGACACTGGTGAAAAAGTCCCCGCTGCGCCCGGTGCGGCCCGGCCCGCGGGCATAATAGCCGAGGTCTGCGTCATAGAGCGCCATGCCCATGAAGCTGGAGAAGGGCACCGGCCCGCTGCGCCGGAGGTGGTTACGGATTTTTTCCGCCAGCGGGGTCATAAAGCGGCGGCTTCAGGCGCCGCGGATGATGTCGTTCTTCTCGTCGAGCACCACGCGCTTCGGCGCGATGGGCGTCTCGCTTTCGCCAAAGGCCATGATGCTGACGCGATGGCCGCGAGGAATGAGCAGGGCGGCGCCGCCATTGATGACAAAGGCCTTCGAGCCGGCCGGACCGCGCTGCACGTAAGTTTCGAGCCGGGCCCCGCTGGTGATGCTGGCCACGAGGACTTTCTCGCCTTCCCACAGGTCGGTCACTTCCATGAGGTCTTCAGGAATGGTGATGCTGCCCTCATAATCGACGTGGGCATCGGTGATCACCGCGCGGTGAATTTTGGATTTGAGCAGTTGGCGAAGCATGGAGTGGCAGTGGATGGAGGACGCAGGGCAGGGGGTCAACAGGGAAGCCCCATGCGGGCGGGCAGTGCGTGATTCAAGGGCAGGGGCTGATACTTATCCCGTGCTGTTCGGGCCAGTCGGCGAAGTTGCGCACCTGTCCGTCCCGGCGCACGGCGGCCAGCGCCGCGAGCGGGAGGTCGGCGATGAGCCAGGGGGCGGTGGCGGCGGGCGCGCCCATGGCGAGGACGCCGTCCGGCGCGAATCCCCGGTCCACCGGGCAAAAGACGCCGGCGCGGCCGGTATTGATATCAATGGCGGGCGACCACGGGGCGGTGCCGGAAAGCGGTGCCTGCACGGCAAAACACTGCTGCTCCAGGGCGCGGGCGCGGCAGCTCAGCATCACGCGGTGATAACCGGCCTCTGTATCCGTGCAGCTGGGGACAAGGAGGATGTCCGCGCCGGCTTCGCAAAGCTGCCGCGCGAGCAGAGGAAACTCGGAGTCATAGCAAATCAGAATGCCGACTTTGGCCCCGGGAATATCAAAAACCTTCAGCTCCCGCGCGCCGGTGACGAACCATTCCTCGCGCTCGAAGCGGGTCATGATGAGCTTGTCCTGAAAGCGGGTGCGCCCGTCCGGGGTGCAGAGCCACGCGCGGTTCACAAAGCGGCCGTCCACTTCCCACGGAAACGACCCCGCGAGAATGGTGACGCCCAGCGACTGCGCCAGCGACTGATGCGCCGCGAGGAAGTCATCGCGAAACGGCTGCAGCGCCCGCAGACTGCCGGACAGATCCTGACGCCCGGCATCCGTGAGCAGGGCCGTGAGTTCGACGGCCGCGTATTCGGGGAAAACGAGGAGCGTGGCACCGGCACTGGCCGCGGACTGACAGAGCGTGGTCAGCTTCTCCTTCCAGGCGGCGAAACTGGTGACACGTTCGACCGGATATTCGCAGGCGGCGATGCGGAGAGTGTTCATGGACAGGCAGGTGATGGGTGTTAGGGCTGCAGCCAGATGAAGACAGGATCCACGCCGCCGGTGAGAGCAAGATGGCCGTCCTCCTGGGTGACCGTGACGGGCTCCGCCGGGGCTGTGCTCAGCGGCATGCGCTCCGCTTTGATGAGTTTGCCGCCTGCCTTGATGCGGAACGGCTGTTGTGCGTTCACCGGGTGCCAGACGGCGAGGATTTCCGGCGCGCCGGGCTTCTCCGTAGTGAAGCGGCTGATGTAGCCGTGCTCGTGGGAGGCCTGCACACTGGCGGCAAAGCGGTGATCGCCCAGCGAGCGGAGCATCCAGGCGAGGGCATGCCATGAGGGCTTGGGCTGGAAGTTGCGCGTGACACCGGAGGCTGCGTGGAACTTGGGCTCATCGCTGTCATTGAAGAAATAGACGAAGGCCTTGTCGATGCCCATGCCGGAAAACAGCAGGAACGAACGCACGAGCCAGCGGGCCTGATCTTCATCACTGTTGTCCTGCCATTTGGCGAACTCGCTCTTTGGGTCCGGCTGCTGCGTGCTGCAGTCCCAGCCGAATTCCGTGACCCACACCGGCTTCCCCGCTGCATGGGCGTCGCGCCATTTGAGCAAATCACGGATGGCATCCAGCCAGGGCACTTTGGGGTCTTCGGGATAGCTGCGCCGCCACACCGGCCAGCCTTCGGCGATGGCGTAGCGGTGGATTTGCAGCCCGTCGTAGAGGTCTTCGAATCCCTTGAGGCAATCCACACCCTTCCAGTAGCGGTCGCTCTTCAACTCCGTGTTGCAGGGCATGATCTTCAGCCGTGGATTGCCTTCACGGATGCCGCGGGCCATGGCTTCAAAGAGCGTGCGGTAGGCGGCGTCATCGTAGAGGCCGGGCTCGTTGCCGATCTCCACCCATTCCACATACGGCCACTTGCCGCTGGGGCCAAAGTTCTCCGCAAAGCTGCGCGCGTAGGCCCGGGCGTCGCGCGGCATGTCTTTCCAGTCCTTCTGCATTTCATCAATCATCAGACTCGCGCTGATGCGCAGCCCGGCCTTGTGCCATGAACCATAGACCTGCTCCCACGACACCCGGTTTTTGGCGAAGGGCCAGTCCGGCAGGATGGACGTGTCTTTATCCAGATCCCAGTTCACGGGATGATAGTCCCGCACCCAGCGGCAGACCGGGGCATAGAGGTCGGGTTTGAACTGCACGGTGTGCCCGCAGAGGCCGGTGAAGTCGCGGAAGAGCGGTGCCGGACCGGCAGCGGCGCACAGCGCGGGGAGGAGAAAGGCGAGAGCGCGGAGCATGGCCGGAAGTGGCACTGGAAGCGGCTGGCCGCAAGGCCGCGGGCGACTTGGAGCTTGCCGTGCCCGGCAACTGAAGGATAATAGCGCCATGCACCGTGCGCTGTCCTTACGCAATCTTCTGGGGCTCCTGTTTCTCATTCTGTTCCTCCGCTCGGCGTCCGGCTTCTTCGGCGGTGGGCAGGAGGGAATGCTGGGTGGTTTCGGGGCCGCGATCATTGCCATGGTGTGGCTCATCCTGGCCGCGATCTGCTTTTCCGGCACCCTCAGCGAATGGTTCGCTGCGCCGCTGCACCGGCTGGTGGATGCCGTCTATTTTGGCAGCAACCCGGTCGAAGCCCCGCCAGTGACGCTGAAACTCGCCAGCGCCTACCGCCAGGAGCGCCGCTATCCTGACGCCATAGCCGAATGCGAACGCCAGCTGGAGTATCATCCGCGGGAGCCGGAACTCTGGAGCGAACTGCTGCGCAGTGCCCGGGCTTGCGGCGATGAGGCCCTGCTGGACCACTGGATCGCCAAAGCGCGCCGCCGCCTACCGGAGGACGTGCGGCGGACCATGGAGCGGGAGTTCCCGGGACTGCAATCATGAGGCTGCCTGCGCAGCATCACCTGTTGCCGTGCCCGCAGGGGCCGCTTTGGATGCAGCATGTCCGCCACTATGCGCCAAACTGCTGAATCGCTCGCCCGCCGCCTCCAGGAGGCAGGGTTCACAGCATACTTTGCCGGTGGTTGCGTGCGGGATGAACTGCTGGGCGTGAAGCCCAAGGATTACGATATCGCCACGAATGCCACGCCGCAGCAGGTGCAGGCGCTGTTTCCGAAATCGCAGTCGGTGGGCGCGCATTTTGGCGTGATCCTCGTGCGGGAAGCCGGTGAGCATTTTGAAATCGCCACCTTCCGCACCGACGGGAGTTATCGCGACGGCCGGAGACCGGAAGCGGTGTCGTTTTCCTCACCGGAGGAGGATGCGCAGCGGCGCGACTTCACAGTGAACGGGATGTTCCTCGATCCTGTTACAGGGCACGTGATCGACCACGTCGGCGGCCTTTTCGATTTGCGGGAGCGCCGCCTGCGGGCGATCGGCGATCCGGCGGCACGTTTTAGTGAAGACCACCTGCGGCTCATGCGGGCGGTGCGGTTTGCCACGGCGCTGGGCTACGAGATGGAGCCCGCCACCTGGCAGGCGGTGCGGGATCATGCCGCGAGCATTGCCCGCATCAGTGTGGAACGGACGCGGGATGAATTTGTCCGCATTCTTCTCCATCCGCAGCGGCTTCGCGGTTTCGATCTGCTGGCGGCCAGCGGCCTGCTCGTTCACATCCTGCCGGAGATGGAGGCGCTGCAGGGCTGCACGCAGCCACCGGAGTTTCATCCTGAGGGCGATGTGTGGGTGCACACGCGGCTCATGCTCTCGCTGCTGCCGGATGAAGTCAGTGTTCCGCTGGTGCTTTCCGTGCTGCTGCATGACATCGGAAAGCCGGCCACGCGCACTGTGGATGAAACCGGCCGCATCCGCTTCAACGGCCATGACAAGCTCGGCGCGGAAATGACCGGCGATATTCTCCGTCGCCTGCGGTTCTCCAATGAGGTGATCGACGCCACGGTGGAGGCAGTAACCAATCACATGAAGTTCATGCACGTAAAGGAGATGCGGAATGCCAGGCTCAAGCGATGGATGGCCTCGCCCACCTTCGATGACGAACTGCAGCTGCACCGCGCTGACTGCCTCGGCAGCAACGGCCTGCTGGATAACTTTGAGTTCATGCTCGCCAAGCGCGAGGAATTCAGTGCCGAGCCGGTCATTCCGCCGCCCCTGCTCACTGGCGAAGACCTCAAGCGTCTGGGGTATGCGCCTGGGCCGCAGTTTCGGGAAATCCTCACTGCTGTGCAGGATGCGCAGCTGGACGGCTTGATCTCCAGTCCGGAGGAAGCCGTCGCCATGGTGAGCAAGCGCTGGTGAATGCCCGGTTTTGCGTTGCAGCGGCCACATTCAATGCGCAGAAGGCGCCCCGCCATTCACTATGTCCTCCGTTTCTCCATCCGAATACCTTCCCGGCCAGCGCTGGATCAGTGAAAGCGAGCCGGAGTTGGGGCTTGGTCTCATCGAAGGCACAGACAGTCAGATGGTGACGGTGTCGTTTCCCGCGGCCGGTGAGACGCGGCGCTATGCCCGGGCCTCTGCTCCGCTGCGGCGGGTGCAGTTCCATGTCGGCGATCGCGTGGGCGGGGAGGAAATCACGGGCGTGGAACTGCGGGACGGTTTGTACTACTATCAAACGGCGAACGGCGTGCTGCCGGAGATGGATTTGCCCTCGGCGATGAGTTTCAGCAAACCGGACGACCGCCTGCGCGCCGGCCGTGTGGATGCGGACGTGCTCTTCAAGCTCCGTCTGGAAGCCCTGCTGCGGCGGTCCAAAATGCGTCAGTCTCCGGCACGCGGCTTCACAGGGGCACGGGTCGATCTGCTGTCGCATCAGATGTCTATTGCGGCGGAAGTTTCCGGCAGGCTGCAGCCGCGGGTGCTCCTGGCGGATGAAGTCGGCCTGGGGAAAACAATCGAGGCTGGTCTCATCCTGCACCGGTTGCACCTCACCGGCCGGGCCGCGCGCGTGCTGGTGCTGGTGCCGGAGCCGCTGGTGCACCAGTGGTTCGTGGAATTGCTGCGGCGGTTTCATCTGAAGTTTGCGCTCTATGACGACGCCCGCTGCGAAGGTGCGGTGGGTAATCCCTTTCTCGAAACGCAGCTCGTGCTCTGCGGCATCGACTGGCTGAGCGTCGCCATGGATGAAGACTCCGAACAGCCGCGCGCCGCGCAGTCTCTCGATGCCGGATGGGACCTGCTCATTGTGGATGAAGCGCATCACCTGGAGTGGACGGTAGAGGGTGCGGGCCCGCGCTATCAACTGGTGGAGCGGCTGGCAGCGACGACGCCTGGTGTGCTCCTGCTGACTGCCACGCCGCAGCAACTGGGCCCGGAGGGGCACTTCGCCCGGCTGCGGCTGCTGGATCCGGAGCGCTATCCGTCACTGGAGAAATTCGTCGCGGAGTCTGCACACTATGAGTCTGTGGCGGCCCTGCTGCGGCGGCTGGATGAAGGCAAACCGCTGCGCAAAGACGAGGCCGCGCTCTTTGCCGGAAAGTCGCCGCGGCTGGAGACGCTGGCGGCAGCGGCGCAGGGCGGCAGCGATGAGGCGCGCGCCGCGCTGTCTGCTGCGCTGCTGGATGCCTTCGGGCCGGGCCGCGTTATGTTCCGGAACTCGCGCCGCGCACTCCAGGGGTTTCCCAGGCGGCGCGTGCACATCGATGCCGCCGATAAGGCCCCGCAGTGGCTGGCTGCGCTACTGCGCCGGCTGAAGGACGCGAAGGTGCTCGTCATCTGTCACAGCCAGGAACGCGCCGAGTGGCTCCAGCAGGCGCTGCGCGAGTGTATTGAAGTGGACGCCGGTGTCTTCCACGAAGGGCTCTCGCTGCTCCAGCGCGACCGCAATGCCGCATGGTTCGCCGCCGAGGATGGCGCGCGGGTTTTGATCTGCTCTGAAATCGGCAGTGAAGGACGCAATTTCCAGTTCGCGCATCACCTGGTGCTCTTCGACCTGCCGGAGAATCCGGAACTGCTGGAGCAGCGCATCGGACGCCTTGATCGCATCGGGCAGACGGACACGATTCATATCCATGTGCCGGCCGTCCCCGGAAGCCGCGATGCCTTGCTGGCGTGCTGGTATCATGAGGGGCTGGGTGCCTTTGAAAAGACACTGCATGGCGCTGCGGAAATCGCTGCCGCGGTGGCGGAGGACTTGCGCGCCGCATTGGAGATGGACCCAGCGGCACAGCCCGCTGCGGTGGACGCTCTCATTGAGAAAACCCGGGCGCGGCGCACGGTCCTGGAGAAGCGGCTCTCCCGCGGGTATGACGTGCTGCTGGAGCGCAACAGCTGCCGCCCGGAGGTCGCAGAGTCGGTGATCGTCCCCGTGCGCGAGGCCGACAGCGACGGGAAGTTCGAGGCTTTCGTGCTCCGTCTGCTGGACTGTGTGGGCGTGCAGATTGAAGAGCACTCGGCGCGCAGCTACATTCTGCGGCCCGGCGATTTGCAGACCGATGCGCTGCCGGAGATCACCGAAGAGGGGCTTAGCGCCACCTTCGACCGGTCGCGTGCGTTGGCCCGTGAAGACATGGCGTTTCTCACCATGGATCACCCGGTCGTCCGTGCGGCCCTCGACTGGCTGCTCGGCGGTGAGAAGGGCAATGCCGCATGGGTCACGTGGCCGCAGGGCGGGGGGCAGGCGCTGCTCTTAGAGGCGGTCTTTGTGCTGGAAGCCATCGCGCCGCCGGTGCTGCATGTGGACCGATTTCTCCCGCCCGCTGTGGTGCGCGTGGTGGTGGATCACACGCTCGCGGATGCCACTGCCGACCGTGCCCTGCTCAAGGCCCGCATGGAGCCGGGTGAGCCGCACGTCATTGCCGCGCCAGGGGCCGTGCGGGATCAGTTGCTCCCCGCCATGCTGGACAAGGCCCGCTCCCTTGCTCAAGGAAAAGCCCGTGTCCTCATCGCCGCCGCGCAGCAGGCCGCGCAGGACAAGCTGCAGGCGGAAGCCGGCCGCCTCACCGCGCTCGGCGAATTGAATGATCACATCAGCACCGGAGACATCGCGGCCCTGCAATCCCAGCGTGAAGCCCTGACTGATGCCATTGGCGTGGCGCAGTTGCGCCTGGATGCCGTGCGTCTCATCCGCCGCACGTGACGCGATTTCACACGCATTCTGCGCAAATTCGGGGCTTGCCGCACGGAATCACTGCGCCACAATGCGCGCTCTTATGAGCCAGGAATTCTTCCCGAAAATCAAACCCATCGCCTACGAAGGCCCGAAGACGAAGAACCGTCTCGCCTTCCGTCATTACAACGCCGACGAAGTCGTCGCCGGCAAGAAGATGAAGGACCACTTCCGCTTCGCCGTCGCCTACTGGCACGCCATGAAAAACTCGCTGTCCGACCCGTTCGGCGCAGGCACGGCCATCCGCCCATGGGATGACGGCAGCAAGAGCGTGGAGAATGCCAAGCGCGTTGCTGACGCCTGCTTTGAATTCCTCACCAAGATCGGCGTGGAATATTACTGCTTCCACGACCGCGATGTCGCCCCGGAGCTCGGCGATCTCCAGGCCAGCAACGACGCGCTGGATGAAGTGAGCGATCACCTCCTCAAGCTCCAAAAGCAGACCGGCAAGAAGCTCCTCTGGGGCACCGCCTGTCTCTTTTCCCACCCGCGCTACAATCAGGGTGCCGCCACCTCCCCGAGCGCCGATGTCTTCGCCTACGCCGCCGCGCAGGTGAAGAAGGCCATGGACGTGACCAAGAAGCTGGGCGGCCAGGGTTACACCTTCTGGGGCGGCCGCGAAGGCTACGCCAGCCTCATTAACACGGACATGAAGCGCGAAGTGAATCATCTCGCTACGCTCCTTCACATGGCCGTGGACTACAAAAAGACCATCGCCTTCAAAGGCCAGTTCTACATCGAGCCGAAGCCGCGGGAACCATCCACGCACCAGTACGACAGCGACAGCGCTGCGTGCTTGAACTTCCTCCGTGAGCATGACCTGCTCAAGGACTTCAAGCTCAACATCGAGACCAATCATGCCACGCTCGCCGGCCACACCGTGCAGCACGACCTCACTGTCGCCGCCAACGCCGGAGCCCTCGGCAGCATTGACGCCAACGCCGGTGACGAACTCATCGGCTGGGACACCGACCAGTTCCCGACGAACATCTACATGACCACGCAGATCATGCTGGTCCTGCTCAAGATGGGTGGGTTCAAGACCGGAGGCCTCAACTTCGACGCCAAAGTGCGCCGCGAAAGCTTCGAACCCGTGGACCTCTTCCATGCCCACATCGGCGGCATGGACGCCTTCGCCCGCGGCCTCAAAACCGCCGCCGCCCTCATCAAGGACGGCGTGCTCGATAAGTTCGTCGCCAGCCGCTACAGCAGCTACGACAGCGGCGTGGGCAAGAAGATCGAGAAGCGCCAGGTCGGCTTCGCCCAACTGGAAAAATACGCTCTCGGCCTCAAGAACCCAATGCCCGGCAGCGGCCGTCAGGAAATGCTGGAGAACATCATCAACGATTACCTCCAGTAACCCCCGCGCCGCACCCAGCGGACAACACACCAACGGGCAGACGGCCACGCACCGTCTGCCCGTTTGTGTTTTTGCTCATTTGCCTTCAGCGCTGGTGCTTTATGGATCACTGGAATGAGCAGCGCCGGCAGTTGGAGGAGGAACTGGGTGAACCCATCACGCTGGATGCGCTGGCGGGGCCGCTGGGGTATGCAGGTGTGCCTTGTCAGGATGATTCCGGGGCGGCGGCGGGGTGGTTGATTGCGCAGCGGAAGAACGGGCACCGGCATTCCATCGATGATGTACTGACGGCCTGGTATGCGCTGCAGGTTTCGCCGCGGGTGACGCATCATCTGGATCTCGGCACCGGGATTGGGACGGTGGGGCTGCTCGCGCTTTGGGGGATGGGCGCGGAGGCCCGGCTTACCTGTATTGAGGCGCAGGACATCAGTTATCGCCTGCTTCGGACGAACCTTCTGGCCAACGGGCTGCTGTCCCGCGTGCATTCCATCCACGGCGACCTCCGGCAGCTCACGACGCATTTGCCTGCGGGGAGCCAGTTCCCGCTCATCACCGGCAGCCCCCCTTATTTTCCCGCAGGAACGGGCGTGCTGCCGGCGGATTCGCAGAAGGCTCACGCGCGTTTTGAACTCCGCGGCGACGTGAGTGACTACGCCCGCACCGCGGCCGCTCACCTCAGTCCTGGCGGCTGGTTCGTGCTTTGCTTTCCCTCGCCGCAAAAGCAGCGCGCGCTGGATGGCATCGCGGCCGCCGGGTTGCGGACGGTGCGTTACCGCGATGTCATCCCCCGGGCGACGCTGCCGGCGCTGTTTACCCTGTTCGCCTGCCAGCATCCCGGGCCGGACGCTTCGCCTGTCGAAGAAGTCCCCCTCACCGTGCGTCACTCCGAGGGCCGCCTCACGGAAGAGATGGCCGCCGTGCGCCACTGCTTCGGCTTCCCTCACGGGCCTGCCCACGGCGGGTATGTCTGATAAAGGGCATGCTCCGCACGGGCGTTCTGAGCTTGCCGGTCCTGTGTGTGTGAAGTGGAGAAAAGTAGGGCGCGGGAGAAATTAGGCTGGCCTTGCATTTGGCCGGGGGCGTTTCTAATAAGCCTGAGTTATGCCGCCATTCGTCACTTCCATCATTCGGTTTTACCGGTCTTCGATCGGGAAGAAGATCATCGTCGCCCTCACCGGTGCGGCGCTCATCCTGTTCCTGATCGGCCACATGCTGGGAAATTTGCTGGTTTTCGCGGGTCCTGAGACGCTGAATGCCTACGCGAAGAAGCTCCAGGATCTCGGCCCGCTGCTGTGGGCAGCGCGGATCGGGCTGCTGGTGGCGGTGGGCCTGCACATTGTGGCGACGGTGCAGCTGACAGTAGCGAACCGGGCGGCGCGTGCGCAGGCCTACGGCGTGGATGTGACCCGCAAGGCGACCAAAGCGAGCCGCACGATGATCTGGAGCGGCACGATCATTCTGCTCTTTGTGATCTATCACCTCATGCACTTCACCTGGGGCGTGGCCAATGGCTACTACGACAAGGAGAATGCCCGCTACTGGCTGCCGAATGGCGATCACAACGTTTATAATATGGTGGTGGATGGATTCAGCTGGGCACCGGCGTCCATTTTCTACATCGTGGCGATGGGACTGCTCTTCCAGCACCTGAGCCATGGGTTCGCCAGTGTGTTCCAGACGCTGGGACTGACGACGCCGAAATCGCGCCCACTGATCGAAATGGGCGGCCGTGTCGTGGCGCTCGTGCTCTTCGCCGGGAATGCGCTCATGCCGCTGGCGGTGCTTTTTGGCGCGGTGAAGTGAGGGACGTTGCCGGGGATTGACACCTGACGGAACTCCGGGATGTTCCGCGGCATGATGACCCGACTCTTTCCCTGTGCCGCTGTGGCGGTTTCTCTCGCGTTTTGTGCTGCTCTCCACGCGGAGGCAAAGCCGGCTGAGAAGCCCACGGCGGAGGCGGGCAAAGAGGCGGCGGCACTGCCGGACTACATCCGATTTGCAGAGGATGACACGGGCGCGCGGCTGGAAATTGCCGTGAAGACTTTCGCGCTCCCCAGCGGGGCGAAGGTGGATCTCATGGGCGTGGTTCACATTGCCGATGCGGCCTACTATGCGGACCTGAACAAACGGTTTGATGCCTACGATGCCGTGCTCTTTGAACTGGTGGGCGATCCCGAGGCGGTCACGAAGAAGCAGCCCGCGGAGAAGACAGAGGAAAAAGAGGAGAAGAAAAAAGAAGGCACCGGGGCCATCCATTTCATCCAGACGACCGCCGGACGTCTGCTGAAGCTGACCTTCCAGCTGGGGCAAATTGATTACACCAAGCCGAACATGGTCCACGCGGACACGACGTGGGAGGAGTTTCAGGCGATGCAAAAAGAGCGCGGGGAGTCCATGGCCGGACTCTTCATGAAGGCGATGAAGGCACAGATGAGCGGGCAGCTGGATCACCTGCCGGTCAAGGAACTGGATACCTTTGGGCTGCTGCGCATCCTCATGAGCAAGGATTCCGCAAGGGAGTTTAAGATCGTGCTCGCGAAGATGTTCGACCATGCGGAGTCGATGACTTCCATCATGGAGGGCGAGGATGGCTCCGCGATTCTCAGCGGACGGAATGAAGTGGTGCTCAAGAAGCTTCAGGAGGTGCTGAAGGATGCGAAGAAGAAGAAACTGGCCATCTTCTACGGTGCGGCGCACATGCCGGGCATTGAGCAGATGCTGATCAAAGAGCTGAAAGCTGAGCCCGCTGGAGAGCAGTGGCTGCCGGCCTGGACGATGCCGCGCGCTGCCGAAACGAAGGCTGCTGCGCCGGCCGGGGATAAGGCGGAGGTGAAGCCCTGAGTGGGGACGGCTCGGATGGAGGGATTCGAGGACGATGACGAAAGATTAAGCCGCGCCATCCTGGATCGGAACGTAGGGGCTTTCCTGCAGCTGCGTGGGCTTGCGGCCGCGGAGGAGTTTGATCCATTCAATGACGCAGCCGGTGATGATCACGGAGACCATGCAGAGGAAGAGAATGGTGATGCCGATGTCCACGCGGAGATTGGTGATGGCGCCTTTGAGTTTCTTGATGACGGCCGGATCGGTGGCCGCGGCGAGTTTGGTCTGGGCGTCGGCGAGGGCCGGGAGGAATCCGGCGGCTCCGGGGCTGAACAGCTTGAGAATACCGGCGCTGAAAGTGACGACCATGAGGAACACGAGCGGCGCAGCCGTCGTCCACGCGTAGCGGGCGCGGCCCATCTTGATGAGGATGGTGGTGCCAAGGCAGAAGGCGATTACGGCGAGGAGTTGGTTGGCGATGCCGAAGATTGGCCAGAGGCTCTTGGCGATGCCTTCGGGATCAATGGCTCCCTGGTAAAGGAAGTAGCCCCAGGCGGAAACGAGCAGGCCGCTGGCGAGCACATTGCCGCCGAGGTGCCGGGTATCGGCGAGTCGTGGTGAGACGTGGCCGAGGAGGTCCTGGAGGATGAATCGGCCCACGCGGGTGCCGGCGTCGAGGGTGGTGAGAATGAACAGGGCCTCGAACATGATGGCAAAGTGGTACCAGAGACTGAGCATATCCGCGCCGCCAAAGACCCGGTGGAACATCATAGCCATGCCGACGGCGAAGGTGGGGGCCCCGCCGGTCTTGCCGATGAGGCCGGGTGTGGCTTTTTCGCCAGGGCCGGGAGAGAGATTCATGGGTTCGCCCATCTCGTGGGAGAGAGCGTACATCTGCTTGCCGAGAGCCATGGCGGCGGCACCGGCGGCGGGGTCGCTTACGGCGATCTTGCTTAGCTCGGCTTCCAGGCCCGCAGGCAGGACGGTGTCCGAGTAGGCATCGGAGACCGGCCCCACGGGGTTGCGCGCGACCTTCTCTATGGCGGCGGAGACGGTGACATTCGAGGGCGGTTCGGCCGGCGTGTTGATGGCGAAATACTGACCGGGTTCGAGGGCGCAGGCGGCGATGATGGCGCTGAGGGCGACGAGCATTTCGGTCACCATGCTGCCGTAGCCGACGAGGCGGATGTCTTTTTCCCGCTGGAGGAGCTTGGGCGTGGTGCCCGAGGAGATGAGTGAGTGGAATCCGGAAATGGCACCGCAGGCGATGGTGATACAGACGAAGGGAAACACGGTGCCCGGCACGACCCAGCCGCCGCCGGAGACGAACTTGGTGACGGCAGGCATCTGGAGCGGCGGAGCCACAATGATGATGAAGACGCCCAGCACGGCCACTGTGCCCAGCTTCATGAAGGTGCTGAGGTAATCCCGCGGCGCGAGCAGCAGCCACACGGGCAGCACGCTGGCGGCGAAGCCGTAAATGATGATGGCCCAGGCGAGGGACGATGGCTCCCAGGTGAGCGCGGCATTCATTTCCGGTGTGAGGTATTTGCCGCCCACGACGCACAGGATAAGCCCAATGACACCTGCCACACTGGCGGCCGTGACATTGACGCGCCCGCTCTTGATAGCGGCACCCATGACCATCGCGAGGGGAATGGTGGCCGCGATGGTGAAGAGGCCCCAGGGGCTGTGTGCCAGCGCTTTGACGACGACGAGGCCGAGCACCGCCAGCAGGATGGTCATGATGGCGAGCAGGCTGAACATGGCGACCATGCCGATGAAGGGATTGATCTCCTCCTTCAACATACGGCCGAGCGATTTTCCGTCGCGGCGCATGGATGCGAAGAGGATGACGGCATCATGCACGCCGCCGCCCAGCGTGGCACCGATCAAAATCCAGAGAGTGCCGGGCAGGTAACCAAACTGCGCAGCGAGCACGGGCCCCACCAGCGGTCCGGGGCCGGCGATGGCGGCGAAGTGGTGGCCGAAGACGATCCATTTGTTCGTAGGCACATAGTCGCGGCCGTCGGCTTTAGTGATGGCGGGTGGCGCACGGTGCGCATCCAGCGTGAGGACTTTCGCCATGAGCCAGGCGCTGTAGAAGCGGTAGGAAATGGCGAACGAACAGGCACCGGCGACCACCAGCCAGAGGGCGTTCACAGGTTCCCCACGCTGGAAGGCGGAGATCAGCACAGCGATGACACCGAGGGAGGAGACGGCGATCCAGAGCAGGATGCGGGCGAGTTTATTCATGGCGGAAAAGTGGGCGCTATGGGAGCAGAGATTGCGCTGTGCCGGCAATGGAAAATCGCCCGTGAAGCAGGATGTCCAAAAATGAAACGGGCTGAACAGCCGGGCATTGATCGACCTTGATTGCCAGGCGGCAGCAGGCATGGTCGCAGGCCATGCCCGGCAAACAAACGGTGATCAAACAGTATGTGGAGCGTCTGTTCTCCGAAACCACGGAAGCGGAGTTGGAGCAGCGGCTGTCGCCCAAGCCTGGGGCGGTGCGGGTCTTTCCCGGCGGAGCCCGGGTGGATGCAGCGGTGGTGGAGCGCCGATGGAAGGTGCTGGGTGAGAGCGGGTCACCGGCGCTGCTGGAGGCGGACCTTGAGTGGGCCGCGGGGCACATTGAAAACGGGATCGGCTCTGTGAAGGTGCCTGTGGGGATTGCTGGCCCGCTGAGGGTGAATGGTCTTTTCGCTCAGGGCGACTACTGGATTCCCCTGGCGACGACGGAAGCAGCCCTCGTGGCGTCCTATCACCGCGGCTGCCGGCTGCTGTCGGCGGCGGGGGGCTGCACTGCGCTGTTGCTGGAGGAATGTGTGAACCGCTCCCCGGCCTTTGTGTTTCGCAGTGTTGTGAATGGCGGGCGCTTTGTCGCGTGGGTGACAAAACAGTGGGAGCAGTTTCAGAAGCTGGCGGCCGGCATGACGCGGCACGGCAAACTGGTGGATATGGGAATCAACATGGAGGGCAACACGGTGTGGCTGAATCTCGAATACACGACCGGTGATGCTTCGGGGCAGAACATGGTCACCATTTGTACTGAGGAGATCTGCCGGTGGATTGCGCAGCACGCCCCCTGCCCGCCGCTGCGGATGCATGTGGAGGGGAATATGTCAGGCGACAAGAAGGCGAGTGCGCAGGCCTTTACCTCGGTGCGTGGCAAGAAGGTGATGGCCGAGGCGCTCCTCGATGCTGATTTGCTGCAGAAGCACCTGCATGCCACGCCCGGGATGATGGCCGACTACTGGCGGCTCTCGGCGCTGGGTGGTGTGCAGAGCGGGACCATCGGTGTGCACGGGCATTTCGCGAATGGGCTCGCTGCCCTTTACATTGCCACGGGCCAGGACGCGGCGTGTGTGGCGGAAAGCGCAATTGGCGTGACCCGTTTTGAAGTGACGCCGGAGGGTCTCTATGCCTCCGTGACGCTGCCCGCCATCATGGTTGGCACTGTGGGAGGCGGCACAGGACTGCCTTCCCAGCGGGCCTGCCTGGAGCTGATGAAGCTAGCCGGGCCGGGGAACAGCCGTGCGCTCGCAGAAGTCTGTGCCGGGCTCCTGCTGGGCGGTGAACTGAGTATCATCGCCGCGCTGGCGGCCGGTCATTTCAGCCGGGCCCATGAGCGTCTGGCCCGCGGCAGAAAGGCCGCCAAAACATCATGAGCCGCTGGTGGACCTATCAGGCGGAACGCTTTCCGCTATTCAAGAACGGGCTGCTGGTAGCGGCCTTCAGTGCGTGTGCGGTGCTGTTCACTTCCATGCTGACGGGGACGGAGGCCGGGCTCGCGTGGCCGCAGTTTCTCGCGGCGTTTGTGGTATGCCTGTTGTTCTTTCTGCAACTGCGGCTGGCGGATGAGTTCAAGGATGCGGAGGAGGATGCGCGCTACCGGCCGGACCGTCCGGTACCGCGCGGGCTGGTCTCGCTGCGGGAGCTGGCGTGGGTCTTTGCCGGAGCGGCGGCGCTGCAGTTGCTCACGGCGTGGTGGCTGCATCCGAAGCTTCTCTGGGTGCTGTTTCCGGCGTGGGCCTATCTGGCGGGCATGTCGGTGGAATTTGGCGCGCGCGACTGGCTTAAGGCACGGCCGGTGACTTATCTGTGGACGCACATGCTCATCATGCCGGTGGTGGATTTTTTCGCGACCGCCTGCCACTGGCTGCCTGTGACGGGATCGCCTCCGCCGCTCGGCTGGTTTTTGGCGGCCAGTTTCGCCAATGGCCTCGTGATTGAAATCGGCCGCAAGCTCCGTGTGCCGGAGAGCGAGCAGGAAGGCGTGCCGACTTACAGCAAACTGTGGGGCACGCGGAAGGCCGTGCTGGTGTGGCTGGGCTGCGTGCTGGCGGCCTTGATTTGCGGCACTGCCGCAGCGGCACAAACCGGGCACCTGACGCTCGCGGCCATGGTGTTCAGTTTGTGGTTCATTGCTGTCGATTTGGTGGCGCTGCGGTTCCTTCACTTGCCCACGGTTGAGGGCAGCCGGCACTTTGAAACCCTCGCCGGTGTGGGCACGCTGGTCTTGTATCTAACCCTCGGGCCGCTGGCCTGGTTTCTGAACCGATGAGTGTGATCACTTCCATGGGCGGCAAGGCCGCGGCATTGCAGCAACTGCAGGAGGCGGGATTCCCGGTTCCGGCCTGGTTCATCGTGCTGCCGGGTGCCGGTGCGGAATCCATCACTGCTGGCCTGGCTGGATTGCGCGGGGAGTTTTTCGCGGTGCGCTCGTCGGCGGCCGGGGAAGATTCCGCCGGGCACTCCTTTGCCGGGCAGCTGGAAAGCTGGCTGTTTGTCCCGCGGGATGAAGTGATGCGGCGTGTGGAAGGCGTGCGCGAATCGGGTCGCAGTGAGCGCGTGCTGGAATACCGGCGCCAGCGCGGGCTGGAGGGGCCGCGACCTGAGCCGGCGGTGATTGTCCAGGAGATGATTGATGCCGAATGTGCCGGTGTGGCATTCAGCGCCGACCCGGTGAACGGGCGGCGGGATTGCGCTGTAGTCTCGGCAGTGCCGGGGCTCGGAACGGCACTGGTGTCCGGCGAAGCGGACGCGGATTCATGGAAGGTAAGCCGCTCCGGCGACATCGTAGAGGCGTCGATTGTGCGCAAGGAGCGGAGCCACCGAGCGGCACCGGATTCGCCCGAGGGCGTCACGTGGCAGGCGGTGCAGAATCCGGACGCGCCCTGCCTCGCGGATGCGCAGGTGAAGGCTGTGGCCGCGCTCGCACGGCAGGCAGAGGCATTTTTCGGAAGACCGCAGGACATTGAGTGGGCCTGGCGTGAAGGCGCGCTGTATTTGCTGCAAAGCCGTCCGGTGACATCACTGCAGGGCCAGCCGGATCCCGGCGACGAATTGTGTCTGTGGGACAACAGCAACATCAGTGAGAGCTACAGCGGGGTGACAACGCCGCTCACATTCTCCTTCGCCCGGCGTGCCTATGAAAACGTGTATCGCGAATTCTGCCGTCTGCTCAGCGTGCCGGAGAGCCGCATCGCCGCTTCGTCGCGGGTGTATTCAGGAATGCTGGGGCTGATTCGCGGCCGGATTTACTACAATCTGCTGAACTGGTACCGCGTGCTGGCCATGCTGCCGGGTTTCCGGCTCAACCGGCGGTTCATGGAGCAGATGATGGGAGTGAGGGAGCCGCTGCCGGAGGAACTGGTGGAGCGTGTGGTGGCAGAGCAGAAGGAGGGCTCGCGGTTTCGGGAATGGCTGCGGCTGCTGCGCTCGCTGATCGCGCTGGGGCGCAAGCACGCGGGGCTCGCGAAGAGCATTCAGCGGTTTTATGAACGGCTGAACACCGCACTCGCAGAGCCGTCGGTGCCGCTGACGCAGATGAAAGCCGGGGAACTGACGGCGCATTACCGGCAGCTGGAGGAGCAGCTGCTCTGCCGCTGGGATGCTCCGCTGGTGAATGACTTCTTTGCGATGATTCACTTTGGCGTGTTGCGCAGTCTGTGCCGCAAGTGGCTGGGCAATGAACTGCTGGCGAACACACTCGTGCGCCATACCGGCGGCATTGTCAGCATGGAGCCGCTGCACCGGATCGAGTCGCTCGCGGGATTTGTCAGGGAAGATTCAGGATTGCGGGAGGAACTGGCGCGACCGGGAGGAATGCACCGCTTCCGCCGCTGGCCGGAGTTTCACCGTGAGCTGGAGACATATCTGGAGCGCTTTGGCGACCGGTGCATGGAGGAGTTAAAACTGGAAAGCGCGACCCTGCGCGATCAGCCGTCGCTGTTGTATCAGAGCATCCTGGCCGTGAGCAGTCGCCCCCGTGCGAAACGTGAAGAGGAGTCCGCAGAGGAGCCGCGGCCGCGCGGATGGCTGCGTCGCCGACTGTTCCGCTGGGTCCTGCGGCGGGCCCGGGAGCGCGTGCGCGACCGTGAGAATTTGCGCTTTGAACGCACGCGGCTCTTTGGGCGGGTGCGTCAGATCATGGTGGAATATGGCCGCCGTCTCCATGCGGACGGCGTGCTGGAAAGTCCCGGTGACGTCTTCTTCCTGGAATTGTCAGAGATCACAGGAATGGAAGAGGCGGCGGTGAGTGCGGAGGCGCTGCGTGCGACCGTGGAGGCCCGGAAGTCAGCCTTTGCGGGATATCGCAGCGAAGAGCCGCCGCCCGACCGCTTTGCGACGCGTGGACCGCTGCACCGGCATGCCCGGTTTGAGCCCATGCAACCGGTTGCGCCTGCGCCGGATGGTGATGTCAGGCATGGGCTGGGCTGCTGTGCGGGCGTGGTGCGCGGGCGGGTGCGTGTGGTGCTGGATCCAAAGGACGCACACATCGAGAGCGGCTGCATCCTTGTCGCGCGGCACACGGATCCTGGCTGGGTCATGCTGTTCCCGCTGGCTTCCGGTTTGCTGGTGGAGCGCGGGAGCTTGCTGTCGCATTCCGCCATCGTAGCCAGGGAAATGGGGTTGCCCGCAGTCGTAGGGCTGCCGGGCCTGTGCGAGTGGCTCCAGACCGGCGATGAGGTCGAACTGGATGGCAGGACAGGAACTGTTAGAAAAGTACAGGCCGTATGACCGAAGTTGCCGCTGCCGCTGATTTCAGCCACATCCGCTATGCTCAGTGCTGGGAGGATGCGGATATCCTGACGCAGGCGCTCGCCCTGAAGCCCGGAGCGCACTGTCTTTCGATTGCCTCCGCGGGGGACAATTCCTTTTCGCTGCTCGCGGCTGGTGCGGGCCGGGTGGTGGCGGTGGATTTGAATCCGGCGCAGATCGCGTGTGTGGAGTTGCGCCGGGCTGCGTGGCGTGTGCTGGAGCACGGTGAGTTTCTTCAGTTGCTTGGGGCCCGGGAATGCGCGGACCGCGCGTCGCTCTACCGGCGCTGCGCCCCGATGCTGCCGGATGCAGCCCGCCGCTTTTGGGACGCGCATCCGGCGCTCATTGCGGGCGGGCATGGCAGCGCGGGGAAGTTTGAACGGTATTTCGAGACGTTCCGGCGGCGCGTGCTGCCGCTGGTGCATCGCCGGAAGAATGTGCTGTCCCTGCTGGAGCCGCGGACTCCGGAGGCGCGGCGCGCATTTTATCAACGGGAGTGGAATACCTGGCGCTGGCGTGCGCTGTTCCGGGTGTTCTTCAGCCGGTTCGTCATGGGTCGGCTGGGGCGCGATCCCCGGTTCTTCAAATATGTGGAGGGCAGCGTGGCCGACCGGATTCTGTCGCGCACGCGCCACGCCCTGGAAACGCTGTATCCCTCGCGGAATCCCTATCTGCACTGGATTCTAACCGGCACTTTCAGGGACGCTTTGCCTCATGCGCTGCGGGAGGAGCATTACCTCACGGTGCGGAGTAGGCTGAATGATCTTGTGGTGCATACGGGCAGTATT
>Ga0315905_10001208_pt1 | contig 27741 bp, 24 predicted proteins | sample LakEriMetagenome_5_FD_203522 | JGI IMG/M metagenome (GOLD analysis project Ga0315905, IMG submission 203522) | Freshwater fungal communities from buoy surface, Lake Erie, Ohio, United States - Buoy 4 MA121 | ecosystem: Environmental > Aquatic > Freshwater > Lake | place: USA: Lake Erie, Ohio...
GGCATTAGGCGATAAAGAACAAGTCATTCTTTTTCAAAACCGAAGAGGATACACACCCTATTGGTCATGTGAAATTTGTGGATGGATCCCTAAATGCGATGCATGTGATGTTTCGTTAACGTATCACAAACATGTTAATCTGCTGAAATGCCATTATTGCGGGTATACGAACTCACCTATGGGCAGTTGCGGCGCTTGCGGGAGTCATAAGTTAAAGATGCAAGGTTTTGGAACTGAAAAAATTGAAGATGAGCTAGAAAAAGTATTTCCTGATGCAAAAATTGCGCGAATGGATTTAGATACTACACGGTCTAAACATGCCTATTCTGAACTCATTACACGCTTTGAAAATAGAGAAATAGATGTGCTCATTGGTACACAAATGCTTTCCAAGGGCTTGGATTTTGATAATGTAAGTTTGGTTGGAATTCTCGATGCGGACCATCTTTTAAATCGACCAGACTTTAGAGCCTATGAGCGTGGATTTCAACTGATGACCCAAGTAGCGGGAAGAGCAGGAAGAAAAAATAAACGCGGTAAAGTTGTGATTCAAACGAAGCAACCAGACCACTGGGTGCTGCAATTAGTTAGCTCACACGACACCCTTCAGTTTATTAAAAATGAATTGATTGAACGCAAGAACTTTAATTATCCTCCCTTCTCGAAACTTATAATAATAACCTTGAAACATGCGGATGAGAACTTGTTGAACAGGGCATCTCAAGACTTGGCCATGCATTTAAAAAGCGCCTTGAAAGAACGTGTACTCGGACCTGAATTCCCCATTGTAAAACGCATCCAAAACCAATACCAAAAGGAAATCAAAATAAAATATGAGAAGTCGCTATCGGATAAAAAAATAAAGGAGCACCTAATGGCACTCCTTACTAATTTTTACGAGATGGTTTCTTACAAAGCCATCAAAGTGAATATAGACGTAGATGCATATTAACCCAAATAGCTTTTCAAAATCTTATTCTTGGATGTATGTTTCAATCGTCGAATCGCTTTCTCTTTAATCTGACGAACGCGTTCTCTGGTTAAATCAAAACGGTCACCGATTTCTTCTAAAGACATCGGTGGACGACCATCTAAACCGTAGAACATGCAGATCACTTCGCTTTCACGTGGGGTAAGCGTTAACAATGAACGTTTAATATCACTGCGTAAGGATTCCATGGTAAGATTATTCTCAGGACTTGGCATTCCTTCACCGCTCATTACATCATACATGTTTGAAGAAGACTCATCTCCCTCAACTAATGGAGCATCCATAGAAACATGTCTTCCATTTTGAGCCAGGGATTGCTTCACCTCATCCGTACTACAATTCAAAAACTCCGCTAATTCTTCGGCAGAAGGAGGTCGTTCAAACTTCTGTTCTAACTCTGAAAATGCTCGATTGATTTTATTGATGTTTCCAATCTTGTTTAATGGCAATCGAACAATACGTGCTTGCTCGGCTAAAGCCTGCAAAATTGATTGTCGAATCCACCAAACCGCATAGGAAATGAATTTGAACCCTCGGGTTTCATCAAAACGCTCAGCGGCCTTTATTAATCCAAGATTTCCTTCATTAATCAAATCGGGAAGGGCAAGCCCTTGGTTTTGATATTGTTTTGATACGGAAACCACAAACCGAAGATTTGCTTTGGTTAAGCGCTCTAACGCGGCGCGATCTCCAGCGCGAATTCTTCGTGCTAATTCCACTTCTTCATCTGCGGTAATCAAATCCACCCTACCAATCTCTTGAAGATATTTGTCAAGTGATGCTGTTTCTCGGTTGGTTACCTGTTTCGCAATTTTCAGCTGCCTCATAAACTATTGTATTTTAACGTCGTGAAGACTCTAACGCACAAACATCAAAAAGGTTAGTGCTTTTTTTCAAAAAAGTTGAAAATAGGTTGGATTTTCTTGTTATATAGCTAATCCAAGGGATTCTCGCACACGTTTTAATACGGGATTAGCTACAGCCATTGCACGTTGAGCCCCTTCCAATAAAATGCGTTCCACTTCCATTGGATTGCTCATATAATAAGTATACCGCGTTCGTTCATCGGAAAATTTTGAACAAATTAATTCAAACAAGGCTTGTTTTGCATGACCATATCCATATCCACCTGCCAAATAATTTGAACGCATTGTTTGGATGTCTGACGGCTCGGCTAACAATTGATATAAATTAAACACATTGCAAGCATCCGGATTCTTTGGTTCCTCAAGCGGAGTGCTATCTGAAGAAATACTCATAATGCGTTTACGCAACTGTTTTTCATCCTCAAAAATATCAATGGTGTTATTTCTAGATTTGCTCATTTTTTGACCATCAATTCCAGGAATCAACTTCGTTTCCTCGTTGATATGCTCATCAGGTAAAACAAAAATGTCGCCCATCTTGGCGTTAAATCGAGCGCCTACATCTCTTGTGAATTCCAAATGTTGCAATTGATCCTTACCGACAGGAACTTGATTGGCATCGTACAATAAAATATCCGCAGCCATTAACATTGGATAGGTAAATAACCCCCCATTCACATCTGCTAAACGATCCGCTTTATCCTTAAAACTATGCGCCAAAGTAAGCCGTTGATAAGGAAAAAACGTAAGTAAATACCACATGAGTTCCGTAACCTGGGGTATATCACTTTGCCTGTAAAAAACTACCTTTTCGGGATTAAGACCACAAGCTAACCAGGTTGCTGCAGTTGACAAGGTATTGTTCTTTAAGGTATTAGGGTCCTTGACTTGGGTTAATGAATGTAAATCAGCGATAAACAAAAACGAGTCATTGCCTGGAATTTCAGACATTTGAATTGCGGGCAAAATAGCCCCTAGAATATTACCTAAATGCGGGGTGCCTGTACTTTGTATTCCTGTTAAAACTCTTGGCATCGTTTATTTCTACAAAAATAACAAATCAGTAGATAAATTCACGAAATCAAGTTAATTCCTTACTTTTGACCATGCGAATATTTTTGGGAATTCTATCGCTTCTTTGGAAAGTGTATATCGCTATCGTGTTCTTTTTCTTTGCGATCTTACTATTTCCATTTTTCCTTGTCATTATTCAATCTCCTCGAACAAAGAATTACAGCTTTTATTTGTTCATATTCTGGAGCTTTATGATGCGCGTCTTTTGTTTTTATCCAATTAAGAAAATCAGACACGGTGAATTACCAAAAGGACCCTATATCATTGTTGCAAATCACACATCATACTTGGATATTTTCTTCATGTATTCGATTGTACCTCAGCATCAGTTTATGTTTTTAGGTAAAAGTGAAATTTTGGGATATCCACTCGTTAGTACCTATTTCAAAAGCATGAACGTACCCGTTTATCGAAATGATAAATCAAAGGCAGGAAGAGCCTATCTAGGTGCAATAAAAGCTTATCAACAAGGGTTTTCATTGGCAATTTTTCCAGAAGGGACCTTCCCAGAAATTGACTTACCTAAAATGATTGCATTCAAAAGTGGCGCTTTTAAATTGGCAAAAGAACTTAACGCACCAATATTCCCAATTACCTTCATGAACAATTATAAATTATTTTCAGATCCAATGGATTGGTTAGGACCTGCTCACCCCGGCTTAGCTGTAGTTCATTTACATCCACTTGTTACAGTAGATCAAGTTGAGTCAATGACCGTTGAAGAATTAAAAGCGCATTGTTTTCAAATTATTTCAAAACCACTAGAGGAAGCGCATCCTGATCTTTACTAACTTTACCACATGAACATAGACGATAACCTGATTAATCACCTCAGTAATTTAGCCAAATTATCTTTTGAAGGCAGTAACAGAGAGGCATTGAAAAAGGATTTAGAGAAAATCATTGGATTCATGAATCAATTAAACACCTTAGATACAACGGATGTGGAACCATTGGTGTTCATGACAGATGAGGTAAATCGACTAAGAGTAGACGAAACGCATATGGAAATTTCAAAAAATGACGCCTTGAAAAATGGTCCTAAACATGACAGCGACTACTTCCGAATTCCAAAAGTAAAAGGAAAGCACAATAATTAATTGATGTATCGGGATTTCTCAACAATAACACACCGATTATTCTGTTGCTTTAAGTACCCTAACTCATAGCAAAAATAATAGGTATCCCCTTTTTGTGTTTGAAATAAATTCGTGTGGTAATTAAAGTTGTAGCCCATTTCAATTAGTTCAATTGTTGGCTTAACACATTGTTTATTTAAAAGAAGCTCCTCCAGAATTCTACGATTTTTACGCAATATTCGATTGACTTTTCGAACAGTAGCATTACTATCTTCATTCAAGCGATTATTGAAGGTGTTTCGACAATAATCAGAACAGAATTTCTGGTCTTTTCGTCCATTTAGGACTTCATTACATTCTCGGCAATGACGATTACTCATAGGATAGTTGATTAACAAGAATTAACAAGGAAAAATAAAGGAAAGCATCCAAATAGTGCCAATTTTAGGCTCGGAAAAAAGACGCAAATGGAAAATAATGTAAATCAAGAAATGCATCGAACAGAACAATTACGGCAAATTGCCGAAAAAATTGCACTTGAGCATCAAGTATTGTCGATTCTTAAAAACGAAATTTCAAAGAAAATTGTCGGACAGCACCAACTAATTGACCGTCTAATCATTGCTTTATTATCCAATGGGCATATTCTACTTGAAGGGGTTCCAGGGTTGGCTAAAACGCTTGCCATAAAAACATTAGCCGATGCAGTTGATGGAACGTTTAATAGAATTCAATTCACGCCAGACCTACTTCCGGCTGATTTAACCGGCACGCAAATCTATCAGCAAAAAGCAGAAAAATTCGTTGTAAAAAGAGGACCAGTCTTTGCATCTTTTGTCCTAGCGGATGAAATAAACAGAGCTCCAGCCAAAGTTCAAAGCGCCTTATTGGAAGCCATGCAGGAAAGACAAGTAACTATAGGCGATGAAACCTTTATGTTGCCCTCTCCATTTCTTGTAATGGCTACTCAAAATCCTATTGAACAAGAAGGCACCTATCCGCTACCGGAAGCACAAGTAGACCGATTTATGCTTAAAGTAACTATCGGATATCCATCCAAAGAGGAAGAATTATTAATTATTCGAAACCATATTAACCCCTCTTCGAATATGAAGGTGAATCCTGTCCTATCGTTGGTTGACATCGAACGGATGAGATCCCTTGTGGAACAAATATACATGGATGATAAAATTGAACGGTACATTGTATCCTTGATATTTGCAACCAGAAACCCTGCGGAATATGGCGCAGGTGACCTAGCAAATTACCTGTCTTTTGGGGCCTCACCCAGAGGGAGTATCAACCTTGCAATGGCTGCTAAAGCTCACGCATTTCTTAAAGGACGTGCATTCGTTATTCCAGATGATGTACAAGCCATGGCCACGGATGTACTAAAACATCGAATTGGTCTTACCTATGAAGCAGAAGTGGCTAATTTGAAATCCGACGACCTAATTCAACAACTTGTTTCTCGCATCGAAGTTCCTTAATACATGAACAGAGAAGAAATACTGAAACGGATTCGAACGATTGAAATAGCCACCAAAGGACTCCGAAGAGATTTATATTCAGGTCAATATAAAACGGCATTCAAAGGACGAGGTATGTCTTTTGCCGAGGTTCGCGATTACCAATATGGAGATGAAATACGTACCATAGATTGGAATGTCACCGCTCGATATAACACACCCTACGTAAAAGTATTTGAGGAGGAACGCGAATTATCTGTAATGGTATTAGTTGATGTATCTGCTTCGTTTTATTATGGCACAGACCACCATTCTAAAATTGAAAAAGCCGTAGAATTTTTAGCCACCATCGCATTTTCTGCCCTGGTTAACAATGACAAAACTGGGGCTATTTTCTTCTCTAATGATGTGGAGTGCTACATCCCACCAAAAAAAGGACGGGAACACATCTTGTATATGATTGACCGCCTCATTGCATTTAACCCCGTTCATAAAGGCACAACGCTAAGCGCACCATTAAAAGCGCTTCGACAGACCCAAAAAAAACGTGCAATTTGTTTCTTAGTCACTGATTTTGTAGATGAATCACTCAACCTAGATGAATTATACTTAACAAAAAAATATCATGACTTAATTGGTGTAAAAATCAATGACCCAAGTGAAAAAGAACTGCGCATTCCTGCTATTTATCAGGCAGTTAACCCCGAAACCGGTAAAACCGAATGGGTTAATGGATTTTCTCAGTATTTCAATCGAGCCTTTAAATCCAACTTTCTTGCACATGAAGAAAAAGTAGAAAACGACTTAAAAACACGGGGCATACCATTAATAAATTTACAAACCAATACATCGATCATAGAACCCTTAACTGCATTTTTTAACCAACGAAAATGAAACAACTCGTTCTATTTGTTGCATTAATTTCTGCACCGTGGCTAACCGTGGCTCAAGAACCGAACACCTATGTTTCAAGTAAAGAAATAACTGTCGGCGGAATCCTTGAAGTTCAATACGAAATAAGTCTACTAAAAAATCAGGACATAGCGTTTAATCCACCCCGGGGATATTTTCCTTGCAATCGAATTTCCGCCAAGTCGAATTTAAAGGGAACGGAATTTAAGGATTTGGAAATATTGAGCTATAGCGACACCATAATCGATGCGGGCGGATCTAAGCTATGGCGCGCTAATTTTAAATTAATCCCCTGGGACACAGGCACCCTTGTCCTCCAGCCACTCCCCTATTCCATGGATAGTCAAATGAGCTATTTTACATCAATCCTAGTACAATCGAGCTTTGTTCCTGCTAAAAAAGGAATGCGTATTTACGACATTAACGAATCAAATACACCCTTTAAAAAAGAGCTCGTATTAACAGAAGTTTTATCCAAATATTGGTGGATCCCTTTGCTCTTATTACTCATAGGATTATTCATTGTAGTTTATAAAAAAAGGACTAAGGCTTCACCGATCGAACCCGAATCCTTGACCTTGAAGCAGCAGACCCTTCAATCCATTGAAAAACTAGTAGCTAAACAACAATGGAGCACAGACCAAAAACTCCATTACACAGAATTAAGTTTTATTCTTCGCTGGTACTTGTCATCCCGTTACAAGATAAATTTATTGGAACGAACAACCTTTGAAACCATTTTGTTACTTAAGGCACTAAAATTAGATGAATACCTCATTACGCAGATAAGCCTGATTTTTAACGAAGTAGATGCCGTGAAATTCGCCAATAGCGAACTCCCCGCGAGTGACCATGAAAAATTAATTGAATGGTCGAAAGAAGTAGTAATTATTAGCAGCCCTGTAGAAACATCCCATGTTTAATCGTTGGAATTTAAATATAAACCAATATGAGTACTTAGAACCAACTTGGTTTTGGGCACTATTGCTTGTTCCAATCGTCGCGGGTTGGTTGTATTTCTTGGACCGTCGACGAGGGGGGGACTGGAAGTATAACGGTACTATTCAACACTTAAATGGAAGTAAAATTAATTTCTTATTACTATTTCGCTTCTGTATCGTATTGCTACCCGCTGCCGCACTCACCTTGCTGATTATTGCTATGGCTAAACCCTATTCATGGCAGCAAAGCGACCAAAAGCATGAAGAAAACAAATTCGGAATCGACATCATACTAGCGATGGATGTTTCTATGTCAATGTATGCAACAGACTTTAAACCGAATCGCTTGGAGGCTGCGAAAGAAGTTGCGATAGACTTTATTAATGGCCGAAACGGTGATAAAATAGGGCTGGTGCAATATGCCGGAGAAGCGTTTACAAGTTGCCCACCAACCCTTGATTACCCCATTTTAATTGCGCAGCTAACTAAAGCAGATGGAATGGAAATGGAACCGGGAACTGCCATCGGAACAGGATTAGGTACAGCCGTTGTGCAACTTAGAAATGATGAATTAAAATCTAAAGTAATTATTTTACTCACGGATGGAAGTAATAATTCCGGCGATATTAGCCCTATAGATGCCGCGCTATTGGCGAAAGAAAAAAACATTTGTGTGTATACAATAGGCATAGGCAGTAATGGCGTTGCCCCCACTCCAATTATGACTTCAACGGGAATAATCTACGAAAACATGCCGGTTGAAATTGATGAGCAAACGCTAACACAAATTGCAACAAGTACGGGAGGAATGTATTTCCGAGCTACAGACAAGGATGGACTAAAAAAAATATATGAGCAGATTGAGGTAATGGAAAAACGAAAAATTACACACAAGGTAGTTCAAGCAGATCCTCCTCCAACCCCTCAAGCATTTTTAAACTGGGCCTTAGTGTTCATGCTGATTTACTTGACCGCATCGTCATTTTTATATTTACCTCAAATAAATGAGTAAGAACATGAAAATGAGGACATACATAATATACAGTTTCGTATCCATTGGGGTGATTTTACTTATTCTTGGTGGACTCAATTATTATTTTAGTCAAAGCCCTCAAGGTAAATCAACACTAATCTTCACAAAGCCCGCATATCTATATTTGTTTTGGATTGTTCCAGTCACCTATCTTGCCTATTATAGAAATCAACGCATAAAAGAAACCTTAAAAAAACAATATGGCAGTCCGCTATATAATAAAGAAACTCGCCCATTTATAACGACTGTATCGCAGTTTTTTCTGACCTTGAGTATAAGTTTTATAATTATTGCCTTAGCACAACCAGTGAATGGAAAAAAGAAAGTTAAAGGAGTATCTAAATCGTTAGAAATCGCCATTTGCTTGGATATATCCAATTCAATGAATGTTAGGGATTTGCAAGGTCAATCCAGGATTGAAGTAGCAAAACGGACCATTGGCGGCTTAATTAATCAACTGTCGGGTGAAAAAATAGGACTGTGTGTATTCGCTGGAGACGCTATGGTTCAATTACCCTTGACCTCCGATTATCAGACGGCACAACTGTTTACTGAAGAAATACAATCCAGCTACATTTCAAATCAAGGAACGAATATTATTGAAGCATTGGAAACAAGTGTCTTAATGTTCTCAAAGAATAATGATCCCAAGTGTATTCTAATGATTAGCGATGGTGAAGATCATGAAAATCAGCAAAGTGAGATTTATAATTTCATTCGGGAACAACAAATTGCATTTTATGGAATTGGAATTGGATCAAGCCATGGTGGACCTATTCCAGAGGATCCGCAAGATCCTAATTCAGCAAATAAAAGAGATGCGAACGGATTCACAGTGAATTCAGCGCCTAATCCTAATTTTATAAAAGATTTGGCCAATCGCCTGAATGGAACTGCAATAATTACCAGTGAAGCTTATCCAGATTTGGATGCGATATTAACAGAAATTAACCACGCAAAATCAACAAAATCACGAAATTTGGACTTTGAAATCAAGGCTAGCATTTACGAATACGCCGTGTTGCTTGCATTGATCTCTTTAAGCGGTTGGATTTTAGTTAAAGGATATAAAGCGAATGAATAAACATTACCTTGTTCTTTTTCTTGGATTTATTATTCATTGGGGGTTTGCCCAACAATGGGTAGATTCCATTAACGCAGCCCGCCAAGCTTATCATAAAAAAAACTACGCAGACGCTGAACGGATATACAAATCACAATACGAAAAGGCGAAATCAAAGGGAGGAATTGATGAAGAACTTGCTCAAACAAAGTATCGTCAACGAGATTATAAAGGAGCCATTCACTTTTATCAAAAAAAATTAAAGTCGGTAAAGAACAATACTGAAAAAGCCCGAATAAAGCACAATCTTGGAAATTCATATTTTGAAAAAGGTGACTACGCCAAGGCTATTAACGCATATAAAGAAGCTTTGAGGTTGAATCCTTCTAATGATAAAACAAGGTACAACCTTAGCGAAGCTATTCGTCAGCAGCAAAATCAAGAACAAAAAAACAAACCAAACAAGCAAAACAGCCCCAAAAAAAATCCATCGGATTCAAAGCAAAAAAATGAACCAAAAAGCGGAAATAACAACAATAAGAATTCCAATAAAAACGGACAATCAAGCCAAAGTAAACTTCCCAAAAAAGAAGTAGAACGAAAATTAGATGAGCTTGCAAGAAAAGAAGGAGAAACTCGAAGAAAGATGGGCAATGGAAAAAGTAAGACTAAATCCAAAAATTCGTCGAATAAAGATTGGTAATGACTAAACTATTTACACTTGTTTTAATTGGAATCGTTTGCATTTTACATGCCCAAAAACCTATTGTAAAATTAGAGGTTGACCAAACGAAAATCACCCTTGGTAATGAATTAATAATCACGGTTAAATCGAATATTGAAGGTGAAATAACCATTAACTTCCCTTCGGAATTTGTCAGAGGTTACGATGTAATGAGCGGGATGGAACAAGAAGTTGATTATAATACTGGTATCGTTAACACCATTAGTTATTATTCTCAGAATGGAAGTTTTAAAAAGACAGGAACGTTCAGCATTGGTCCGGCCTACGTTAAACGAGGTAAGCATGTATTCAAATCAAATATGGTCCAAGTAATTGTACAAAAAGAAAATGTAGATAATGGCAATGGAACCATATCTTCTAAACAACTCAAACAACTTGCTTTTGGCGTAATTGAAGTAAACAAAACATCGCTCTACGAAGGCGAACCCTTAATTGTCCAAGCCAAAGTGTATTCACGATTTGCTCCAACAAGTATTGAAGATTATCAAACCTATAAAATTGACCAGAGTTTAGATAGGCAAGCATTGGATAATGCACAAAACTTAACAGCACGTAAAGAAACAGTAAAAGGTGTGGGAATGTATGTTATTACACACGATAAAAATCTCCTCTTCCCAACCGGTAGTGGTGCCTTACAAATTAACCCATTTAAACTCGTACTGCGACAACACTTTGATGGCTTGGCGGTGGTATCTACCGGCGCGAATGTTAATGTTAAGCCATTGCCTAACAATGCGCCAAAATCCTTTATAGGTTTTGTGGGTTCGTTAGAGGCAAAATGCCAATATAGTGGGACTTGTGATAAAAAAGGGGACATCTTAAAACTTGAGCTCGTGCTTACAGGAAAAGGTAATTTGCACAATGTTGATGCGCCAAAGTTAAAATTAAGCAAAGGACTCATTCAATTTGGTAAACCCGCCTTAACCGAAGCCTATTCTTTTGGTGCTCAGGGAGCTGAAGGTAAAATGATTTATAATTACACACTACAGTCTACTAATAACGAAAGAAAGGAAATTAATGACCTCTTAATTAGTTATTTCAATCCAGAGAAAGAAGCGTATGTAACGCTTACATTGGATGGTTTCAAATCCACTGACGTTCAAACGAACACCCCAATTACAAAAAAAGGTACAACTACGGTGATTAAACCGGATAATATAAACAAACCTACAGAACCCGCTTCTTCAAATAAAAATCTAATCACTTGGGGGATTCTTTCCTTGGTGTCTGTATTATTTCTAGCCACGATTGGATTGATCTATCTTCGTAAAAAACCAGTTCAAATCAATCCCTCTATTAGCGAAACAAAAATCAATAAACAAGAACCCTTTAGCTCCCAATTGAGTGCAGCAACACTTAAGAAACAATTCGAAAATGCAATAAATGAAGGCTCCATATCAGACATTGAGCGAATCATATTTAATGCAATCGCATTGGGGTTAAATAAAAATATGGCCCATGAAACCAAAGAAACCTTGTTAGCCGAATTGGGAATGAAAAATGAATCCGATGCGAATCAAATACATGCTTGGTATTTAAGTGTTCAACAAGCTAAATATGGGTTAAATGTAAATGACATTGATGATAAAGAGCTTCTGTCCGAAAGCAAAGTCATTTTCGAACGTATTACGCGTAATTATTCGATTTGATAGGTGACTCCATCGATAACAGCTTCTACACGCTCAAAACACTCCTTGGCCTCTTCTATGTGTTGATCTGTATTTGGATATCTTGAAGAAAAATGGCCCATTAGAAGTTTTCGTGCACCAATTTCTCTAGCTAAACTTGCTGCTTCTGCGGCAGTGGAATGAAAGGTTTGCTTTGCCCTATCCGATTTATCAGATAAGAACGTAGCTTCATGATACAACGTAGTGGTTCCTTCCGTGTATGATTTAAGTGCCGGAAACGGTTTTGTGTCCGAACAATAGCTATAAATCCTTGATGGTGGTGGAGGTAAGGTATAATCTTTATAAGATACCCAAGACCCATCGATGCGTTGAAAATCCTTGCCTTGCGCCAAGAGCTTTAAATGTTCATTACTTAAAGTGCTTCCTTCCACAGCATTTTTATTAATCTTCAAGCGTTGGAATTTTTCTTGTACACTAAATCCAAAAGTTTTAATGCGATGCTTAAGTGGAAATGCAAACATACACATTGCCTCATCCTCATAGATCACCTCTTTTGATTTCATTTCAAGGGGAATAAAGGTGAAATTAAACGTAAGTGTTGTTTCACTAGCTCTAAATATAACAGAGAGAATTTCCAATAATTCTGGAGGTCCATACAATTGAATACCTGTGGTTCTTCCTAATAAACTCATCGTTCCAAGCAAACCGGGTAGACCATAAAAATGATCCCCATGCAAATGAGAAATTAAAATGTGATTGATGCGCTGAAATGGGGCATTAAACCTACGAAGTTGCTGTTGTGTGCCTTCGCCGCAATCAATTAATACGTAACGGTTATTGCAATGAACTAATTGAGCTGAACAAGAACGTTCGGTTGTAGGAACAGCAGCGGAACTGCCAAGTACTAAGGCATTAAAATTATTCAAAATCGGCTAAGGCTTCTTCAACGGATTGAAAAATCCTAAATACGCGATCTAATTGTGCGATTTCTATCATTTTAAGCACCACCGGCTGAACGCCAGCGATTGCAAATGCTCCATTTGTATCTTTACAAAGCCGATTGGCAACCAAGATTGCACTGAGACCAGAAGAATCACAAAACTTAGTTTTAGTTAAGTCTAGTAACATCTTATTTTGTCCTTTTTTATTTTCAAAAGTAAAAACTGACTTAAGGTCTGGTGCGGTATGGGTATCTAATTTTTCAACCATTGAGGTAACCACCACAACATTGTTTCGAACATCACTTGTAAAGTTCATAATAGACATTTGCTCAAATATATCAAAAATCAGCGTTCAATTTGCGAAGCGAGTAAATAAATAACTGCCATTCGTATGGCTACCCCATTTTCAACCTGATTTAATATAATACTTTGATCACCATCTGCAACTTCAGAAGTGATTTCAACCCCTCTATTAATAGGTCCTGGGTGCATAACAACTATTTCTTTCCCTAAGCTATCTAACAACTCTTGGTTCAAGCCAAATTGGAGCGCATAATCACGTAAACTCGGGAAATACTGAATATCCTGTCGTTCTAATTGAATGCGTAGCATATTTGCTACATCACACCACATGAGGGCTTCATGCAAATTGTGTGACACCTTTACCCCAAGACTTTCAATATACTTTGGTATCAGCGTAGAAGGTCCGCAAACCATAACGTCAGCACCAAGTTTTTGCAAGCAATAAATATTTGATAAGGCAACTCGTGAATGCAAAATATCGCCAATGATTGCCACTTTCTTTCCTTTAACTGTCCCTAATTTCTCTCGAATTGAATATGCATCAAGGAGGGCCTGTGTAGGGTGTTCATGTGTTCCATCCCCTGCATTAATTACTTTGGCCGGAATGTGTTTAGTTAAAAAACTTGCAGCTCCTGGAGAGGCATGACGAATCACAACCATATCCACCTTCATCGAAAGGATATTATTTACCGTATCAATTAATGTTTCTCCTTTTTTGACCGAACTATTAGCCGCAGTAAAATTCACCACATCCGCAGAAAGTCTTTTAGCTGCTAATTCAAATGACAGGCGAGTTCGCGTTGAATTCTCAAAGAATAAATTTGCAATGGTAATATCCCTTAATGAAGGAACTTTCTTAATTGGACGGTTAATTACATCTTTAAATGAGTCAGCCGTTTTGAAGATCATTTCAATATCCTCAGTTGTCAAATCACGGATTCCCGTAAGGTGCGAAACGCTTAAATTATTCATTCGAATCCTTCATGTATAATTCTACTTTATCTTCTCCATCTCCTTCTAACCAACTCACTTTTACTTTTTCATGGAACAAGGTATCTACCGATTTACCAATATAATCCGCTTGAATTGGCAAATCTCTGTTAAACCTTCGATCAATCAATACTAACAATTGGACCTTTGTTGGTCGTCCGAACGTTAAGAGGGCATCTAATCCAGAACGTATCGTTCGTCCCGTAAATAATACGTCATCCACCAATATCACCTGCTTATTTTCTATGCTGAAATCGATGTTTGTTACACTCGGGATTATTGGTTTTTCTCGTCTTCTAAAATCGTCGCGATAAAACGTAATATCCAAAGATCCGCATACCGGTGCGACAGGTAAGATATCATTAAGCTTATCTCTTAATCGTTTAACTACATGTATTCCTCTGGGCTGAAGTCCAATCAAAACGGTATTGGAAAAATCTGAATGTTGTTCAATAAGCTCGTGGCACAACCTTGTGAGGGTTAAATCGAATTGTTGCGCATCGAGAATAACCTGCTTATCCATTCGCAACAAAGATAGTAAAAAAACTGAGAACGATTACTTACTTACTTTTGAAGTAGCACAGTAGCATATGCTTTTATTGCCTTACTTTCTCCAAAGGAATCCACACGTTCATGGGTAGTGGCTTTGATAGAAACAGCATCAATTTCCACCTCTAACAATTGGGCAATAATTGATTGCATTGCTGGAATGTGTGGATTGAGCTTGGGATACTCAAGAATTACAGTTGTATCTATATTAACCACCGAATATTCGTGTTTCTTCATTAAATCAACCACGTTCGCTAAAAGAATTTTAGAATCAATCCCTTTATATTGTGGATCCTTATCTGAAAAATGATGTCCAATGTCTCTTAAATTAGCAGCCCCGAGGATTGCATCACAGATGGCATGCAACAATACGTCCGCATCCGAATGGCCTACTGCCCCTATATCAGAAGGGATTTCCAAGCCACCAACAAATAACGGAATGCCAGAAGCTAATCGATGGACATCAACACCAAAACCTATTCTTAATTTCATAGCTTATTCAGCAGCTTTCACTTGCTTATCGCCAAGATAAAGACGTAAGGTGAATCGAAGGGTATTAGACAATGGATTTTGACGGCCATTTAGTGATGCCAAATAAGAGAAATCAATACCGAACATGTTATATTTCAAACTTGCCCCAAGATTCAAGTATTGCCGATTCCCTTTGTTTTTACTCTCATAAAATACCCCAGAACGAACAGCAAAGGTTTCATTGTACCACCATTCAATTCCTCCTGCAATATTGATCTCGGAAAGTTCCTCTTTCAATTTAGATCCTTTAACCGTTTGATAGGTACCATCTCCATTCACGATGTAATCACCATTTTCATCCTTTGCAACAACGCCAGGCGCATCATAAAACGATTGCAACATGCCGTTAATAACACCCACATCACCGCTTCGACCAGATAACATTACAGTTTCACCATCGATTTGATCATAAAATGCAGGCGTTGGAACCAACAAGCGTTGAATATCAATGGAATAAGTAACACTGTTGTACGAATCGTATTTTGCCACAATGGCATTTCCGATTTTCAAATTCATTGGAATAAAATCACGTTTTGCTAATACGGAATATGCTACTTTATTTCCAATGTTGTTGATGGTTGCTGCAAATTGATAGGTAGCGGATGTTTTTCCTAATTTAATACGGTCATTGTAATATGCGAACGAAAGATCTGCTGCACCAACCTTTCCCGGTTTTGTCATTACACCAGCAACTGTTAATCCACCCGTTAAATTTGAATAAGCAAATTTACCATTGACCCCAATACTAAATTTATCAGACAACTTGAATGCGTAGGCTCCTGTAAGTTCGAATTCACTGGGCTTATCATCTCTCAAGACATTACCAGAAGCGTCAGTAAATGTTATTTCGCCTAAACTAAAGTAGCGTAATGCACCCCCAATGGAATGTTTTTTGTTTACTCGATAATATCCTGACAAATACGATAAATGCATATCATTTGTCAATTGGCGAAGCCATGGCGTATAAGACAAACTTAATTCGCTGTTCTTTTCTGCAAAACTTATACCTGCTGTATTCCAATATACCGAAGTAGCACTTGGACTTAGCGCGGTGCCGGCCTCTCCCATTCCTCCAGCTCGGGAATCAGGCGTTATTGCCATAAAAGGCAAGGCCGTCGTAATTGTATTTAATTGTAAACTATTTTGGTTGGCATTCTGTGAAAAAACAACCAAAGGAGCAATAAAAAGAATAGGAAAAAATAATAAAATCCGCATAATAAAAATTTATACAAGGCGCTAATATACGGAATTCGAGGTGCTTTATTGTATGAACTAATTTAATATCACCAATTTTTGTGTTTCTTCTGCACGCTTACCCTCACTGTTTTGGTATTGTAATCGATAAATGTAAACGCCATTCGCAAGCCTATCTCCATAATCATCTCGGCCATCCCAAAATAATCCCCTCGTGGTAAATCCTTGTGTATTTACTTGGTTTTGAATTGTTTTAACAAGCCTACCTCCAATCGTATAAATCTGAATTTGAACATCCATTACGTCACAGGACTGATTGTGCTCAAGCATAAATTCAGTTGAGGTAGAAAATGGGTTCGGATAATTATATAATCTTTTAACTAATGGGGTTTCTGCCGCTTGTACAGTGAACGAAATTTTAACATCAGATGAATTGTTATTCACATCCCATGCTTTTATGCTAATGGTGTGTTGACCGGGGTCTAAGGTAGAGAATGGATACTTGACTTGACCCGATTGATAGGTATTAAGGTCTGAGGTATAGTAATCATTCAAAATGATTGGATTGGCTGATTCTTCATCGAGAATTGCCATCAAATCATGACCAATTCCATTTCCAACGGTATTAATTCCGCTTTCGTCAAATAATTTAATGAACAACACAGGTTCTTCATTGCTTATTCCCCCGTCTATAAATTGCTCGTCGTTCAGGTATGCAGAAATTTCAGGTCCAATTGAATCTACAAGACCATTCGGGTCAATCCCACCTATAATAATTGTAGTATCTAATCCAATGGCATCAATTTGATTGGAGAATGCATAATAACTGAGTTTACCTCGCCCATAATTCAAGGCAATATCCTTTGGAACAATAAAACTAAACTCAAAATATCCATTATTCACACTCGCTTTTCCTTTGTAAAGAACATTTCGCTGCAATTCAAAATCTAAGACGGGCGATCCTGGATCCTGTGCCAAGGTTTGATTGTTTTTAATTTTATCAAAAACCGAGGGAATAATTGTACCATTAAAGTTGTTTACCAACACCTGATTAGCGTCGACAATATGGCCCTTGATTGTTACTTTACTCAACGCACTTAATGTATCAATTGAAATGTAGGGAGCTCCATTCACACTGTCTGTAACGACCCCTAATCTCGGCAAAGCCAACCTCAAGGCTGGATCACCAATCAATGTAAAGCTTCGTTTATTATCAGATGAGAGTGCAACATTTTTCGTTTTTTCTACAATCTCACCAAAAGTTCTTGGATTTCCGACTGCATCTCGAACAAAGGCATTATTATAAAAGGCTAATCCAACACTTGAATTAACCCCAAAAAACACAGAACGCGTTGTAGTCATTAAAGCAATTGCGCCGCCATTAGGGTTGAGTGACATCCATTCCCCAGCAGAGATTCGCGAAGGATCGTCATATTTTGTAAACTCACACGTAGCCGAAACAAAAAGCGTTAAGGCATTAATATTGTTCCATGATTGTATTTGAGGAATAGTTACCACACGCTCTTCTGCCAGACCAACCTCACCGCCATGGCCCACATAATTCATCACTAGGGTTCCGCGATTTATTCGATCAGTAATCGCATCAAAAACATCGGGATATCGTTGACCACCCGCTGAGGTTTGTTGGGTATAAGCATCCATATAAAGCTTATCTACATTTAACTCACGGTGATTGGCTTTGAGAATTTCATATTGTGGTTCCGTATCATTTTTAATAAAATAACCGTTTTCCTCATCGTCTGCTATTTGAACCACCTTTGTTCGCCAATCTCCAAAGGTTAAGGCAGAATTATCGTCTAAACAACAATTGGCATTCGCAGATTGAAACAATTGAGATCCATTCTTCATATAATGTTCAATTTTATCAACTTGTTGTTTAGCTTGGGTTGCATCGCTAATCAGCAAACGCCCCACCCCGATATCAATTAAATCAGAATCATAAATCGCTTCGTTATCATCTAACATTCCGAAATAGTCATCAGTAACTAATGCGGAAATATGATTTTCACTGTTATCAACTTGATACGTAACAATAAAATTGTTGTTGTTGTCAATTCGGTCTTTTGGATCATAGGTTCCATCGCCAAATAGACACAAATATTTAATCATTTTTGATCCGTTTTGAAGGGAGCGATCATAAAACATTTTTGCCATTTTTCTTATGGCTGTTGGGTCCTGTGCGCCCGAACTGAATTCGTTGTAAACTTGGTCAATAAGAACGACATGAACATCCAGTCCTTCTGAACGATGTAAATTCGCTAAACGTTCAGCTTGATTAATGAAGGCTGCAGGAGTAACGATTAGATAATCCACTTGACTTAAGCCGTGTAAATTTTGATTATTGATTCTCCCAACAGCTGAGGGGGTAAGGAAACCACTTCCGTTTGACGCTACAAATTCACGGTAATATTTTTCGCACCAAAAATTAAACACACTTCCATTAAGTGTTCCTATTACTTTGCGTGGCGTGTGAGGAACTGAAAGATCCCAAACAAAACCTGATGCGTTAAAATTGCTTAACTGATATTTAACTAAAACAGACGAGTCAGGGATTGTTAAGTTACGAAATCCAAACTGAGCACCGCTAAATGTTAAATTTCGTCGTGCGTTCAATAAAATTCGATCCAAATAGGTTAGTGTCGTTGCATTGTTTCGATTTACCGTAAGGGATACATTAAGTGAAGCACTTGGATTGGAAGCTGTAAAATTAACGACTGAACGGTTATAATCATAGGGCGCAACGGGAAGGGTTGTTTGAAAAACTTGGGTTCCATTAACCGAATACTTCTGAGCTGTCCCTGAGGATGTTAGCGCATTAGAAGCCAGTGACACACGAAAACGAGCGGGAGTTGATGCTTCGATTGCCGGTACAGAGAAAGTGAATGTCCTGGACAATTCTATATCAAACAATTCCCCATACCATCGCTTACCTCCGCCAACGAGTGAAACTAAATCATTCTCATAGACATCCCTGTAGTCGTAACTCGTATATGTTAAACTTTCGACGCCTGTGGAATAATCTACCTGATTAATAAGCTTAGAGGGAAGCGAGGAATTAATGTGAATAAAATAATAGGATTTGTCTGAATACGGATTTCTGCGTTGCTCGAATTCTACTGAACCATTCGCATACCATTGATGCGGTCCATATCCATAAAAGAGAATATAGTCTCCATCATCGAATGAACCATCCTGCGCTCCAACCAAAGAAATCGAATTTTGCGCTAAATCATCGGTATAGGTTGTCGAATTTAATTCTGGTAAACTTCCCTCTCCGTTACCGAATACATGGATGTGGTTAGGATTCAAACCGCTCGTATTAATCCCAAGCTCAGTTAACAGGGTCTTATCTATTTTATGAATCCCATCGGAGGTTATTGCAATTTTATACCATTCACCTTGAGCCAAAACCGAATTTGCAGCAAAGTCCTTTTGAAGCGACGGGGGGGCTTTGGGGCTTAGGATTACTGAAACAGATAGTAACTTTTTTAAAATTCCATTTTCTAAGAAGAACGGAAAACAAGAAAAACTCAGCATCGCTTTTTCACCAGCTCGTGTTACTTTCAGTGAATAGTTTAATGAATCGGATGAACGAAAGCCTATCTCATTTAAATAGGTACTCTCATCCGAAGTAGCATCAATAGCAACCATTGAGCTGATTAATGCAGAAAAATTCATGGACTTCAATTCCTGTCTGAAAAGAAACCTTGGAATACCATCCGATGGTAATTCATTACCAAGAGAAGGAACTAAATAATTAATTTCACCTAGAGAAACGGGTACCGAAGCTTTCCACGGCAAGGGAATTTCAATGGTCTGCGCTTCGACATAACCCCAAAGAAAACTAACAAAAAAAAACAAGATGCTCGGGTACTTCATAGTGCAAAAATAGTCGGAAACATCAAAAACGGAAAGGTGTTTTAATTATTTGAAAATATTTACGATATTTGTAACCAAGTTAACTTAAATCCGTACAAGCGCTCGTGATAAAACGCAAATGTATTTTCTTATTTCTCAAGATGGGTAAGTTTATTATGCTAGGGCTCATGGTATTTACTTCTATTATATCGTGGTCACAAGACCCTACGTTTACACAGTTTTATTCGAATCCAATCTATTTGAATCCTGCCCTTGCTGGTACTACAGGGTGCCCGCGCGTCTCGCTTAATTACCGTAACGAATGGCCACAGCTAACTGGAAATTATGTTACCTATTCCGCAGCCTTCGATTCATACGTTAAAGACATTAAAGGAGGAGTCGGCGTTATTGCGATGTATGACCAACAAGCAGAAGGCACTATTTCTACTACCATGCTTGGTGGTATTTATTCGTACAACCTAAAAATCAACCGCAAAGTTTCTTTTAACTTCGGAGTACGTGCGGCCTATATTCAAAAATATTTGGATTGGGAAAAGTTAACCTTTGGTGATATGATTGATCCACGAAGAGGGTTTATTTACCAAACAGGTGATGTGCCGAGAGGTGGTCGCAGAGGCCTTTTTGATGCAAGTGCAGGCGCTGTTATTTTCACCAAGTATTTTTACGGAGGGGCTGCGTTTCATCACATAAATCAACCGGATGAGTCAATGATACTTGGTACGAGTAAATTACCCATGCGAATTACAGCACACATGGGCGGTACAATTCCAATAGGAAGAAGAGGACGCTACACGGACGGAACCACAATTAAGCCTGCGGTAATTTATCAGTATCAAAATGGGTTCCAAGAACTTAACATTGGGGGTTACCTGAATTACGAACGTTTAAATATTGGTGTATGGTACCGTAATAAAGATGCCATGGTGTTTATTGTAGGGGTTAAGGCAGATAAATTTCGTCTTGGATACAGTTATGATTTAACTGTTTCCAGATTAGGGAATGGTCTTACGGGTGGATCTCACGAAGTGTCATTCCAAATGGATATTAAGTGTAGAAGGAAACCTAAAAACTTTAGAAAAATCAGTTGCCCTTCATTTTAAGTGTAACGTTTAATTAAAATTGAATTTAAATTGAGCCAAATTAGCATACATATGAAACGTTCAATAATTACAAAAATCTCTTATGCCTTGTTTGCAGCGGGATTATTGGCTAGTTGTCAAAAAGAGACTTCTACTTCAACCGGATGGGAATATAACAACATTAACAACGGTGGTTTTGAGAAAGCTGACTTTGAAGAACAACGTACTGGTCCTGGTCTAGTAATGATTGAAGGCGGAACCTTCACTATGGGAAGAACGGAAGAAGACGTTTTCGACGATAATAACAACCGTCCAAACCGCTTTACGGTATCTTCCTTTTACATGGACCGTACTGAGGTTACAAACTTTCATTGGTTAGAGTATGTATATTGGATGAAGCGCGTATACTACAAAACGTATCCTCACATTTACAAAAAAGCGCTTCCTGATACCTTATGTTGGAGAGACCCTCTTTCTTATCGAGAAAAATTTGTGGAGTACTATTTCCGTTACCCTGCTTACCGCGATTATCCGGTTGTTGGTGTTTCTTGGATTCAAGCCAATGATTTTTGTAAATGGAGAACAGACCGTGTTAACGAGTATATTCTTGTTGAACAAGGAATTATTAAATGGCATTTTGCTGATAAAATTGAAGACGGAGGTGATTTAGGTACCTTAGGACCTGAAAGCAAGGACGCTAAAAAATCTCAAAATGCCCCTGAAAACATGTTTAATACCGAAAGCTATTTAGCCGGTCAGTATAACATTGAATCTGGAACTGTTAAAAAGGACGATCCTAAAAACTATAAATATTCAGGAAAAGGTTACACATTAACAGATGGTAAGGTGACTACGCCTAAGGAAGGAGAATCTTATCCACGTGACCCATATATGCTAAATAATTATGACCCAGTGTATGCTGTAAATGATGAAGATAACTATTACCAAGGAAAACGTTTGGTTCGATTGGAAGACGGAATCCTTCTTCCTAAATATCGTCTACCGACAGAAGCTGAATGGGAATATGCTGCGCTTGGCTTACTTGGTAACTTAGATCCGAATTCTGAAAACATTGACGAACGCAGAATTTACCCATGGGATGGACATTATGTTCGGTATGATGAAGAGCAATTCCAAGGTACGATTCAAGCGAATTTCGTTCGAGGGACAGGAGATAACATGGGGGTTTCTGGCGCCTTGAATGATGGAGCGGATGCAACAACTTATGTTGACGCATATTGGCCAAATGACTTTGGTTTATATAACATGGCTGGTAACGTTTCTGAATGGGTAATGGATACGTATCGTCCAACTACGAGTGATTTGGCGGATGGGTTTATGCCGTTCCGTGGAAACGTATATCAAACGCCACTTATGGTTCCGGACGGGCTTCATGACAAATATGTTAAGACCAAGGACAACATTTATGACGTTCACGGCATGAAAGAATTCGTAAATGAATATGCTCGCGTGTTGTATGCACGTCATGGAAACATCGAACTTAATCTAGATAAAAACTACAAGGATAACTATATCACCCAACTTGAAAAAGAACGAAGAGACAAGGAAAGCGTTAGTGCTCCATTGTTTATCTCAGCCATTGATTTAGTTGAGACTACTGATTCATTACGTTTAATTAGCAAATTTAATGGTGCCGATTCAGTTGTATCAAGACAGTGGAAAGTTGAAGGTCCTGGTAAGGTTACGTATGCATATGATTCGTTAACTAAAAAGACTTCGGATCAATCTTCATCCGCTCTAGTAAATTTTACTACTCCAGGAAAATACACAGTAAGTTTAACTGTAACCACATCCAAGGGTGCGAAAGAATCTAAAGTTTTGACAGATTACATCACTGTATTAGATAAATCGCAAAAGGCATATATCAATAGTCAACGACAAAAAGCGATGATTAATTCGCGCCAGGACATGCGTAAATACCAATTCAACAGTCCAAGTAATTACTATACTTCTAATGGCCGAAAATTAACATCACAAGATAAAGCGCAATTAGAAGTTCTTGATGAGCTTAATTCTTTAATTGACACTGCCATTTTCCTTTACAATAAAGGTAATACAGTTAAAGCGTCTGCTTTCATTGAGAAATCCTTGTTTGGAAATACTCCGATGACTAAACTTTTAAATTCGGACTTCAGAAATGAAGCAGACATGACCGAATTAAATAAAAATGGAGAGGACCTTAAGAGCGGCGACCAAGCAAAAGATTTCGGTATCTATTTACAAAAACCAATTGAAGGTGAAGATCCAGAATGTAAATGGACATATGCCTTTGGAAACGATTATTTAGATTTTAAATTCCCACAATACAGAGATGATCAAACCATAACCACATGGTTGTTAAATCTTCGAAACGGATTATCTGAATATACTATTGAAAGTCGTGGTAAGCAACGATGGAGAAACGTTACGGAAGAGGAGAACATCGGTCGTTTAAACTATAGAAAAGATGATTACATCGATTATTTAGACGGAGACTTAGAATCTTCTATCTATTACAACAATACGAAACGTAAAGAAGATATCAATTCAGGACGTCTTAGCGCTAAGAATACAGTGTATCAAAGCCAACATGAAAACATAGATTTGAATAATGATAAAATCACTTCAAATTCATCAGGATGGCCGACAACATTGATTTCTGACCGTTCTAAAGTATACAAAGGAGGTTCGTGGGCTGATAGAGCGTATTGGTTATCCGCTGGAAATCGTAGATTCTTAGATGAAGATAAATCCAGCGCTACCATTGGCTTCCGATGTGCAATGGATCGCCTAGGAGGACAACCTAATTTGAATTACAAAAAGAGAAAACGGAATTAACATTCGTAACTTTAATTATCTTTGAGTCCCGCAATAGCGGGACTTTTTTATGGAACAATATTTCAATTTATTCTATGAATGCACGGGCGTATCTACAGATACCCGGACAATTAACAAAGACAACCTGTTTATTTGCCTAAGAGGCGAGCGTTATGATGCGAATGAATTTGCACAGCAAGCGATCACAAATGGTGCGAAATACGTCATTAGTTCTGATCGAGCACGTTGCAATGACACCAACATCTTCTATGTTACAGATACCTTGTTATTCTTGCAACAACTCGCACATCACCACAGAAAACAGTTCAATATTCCAATAATTGGAATCACAGGAAGTAATGGAAAAACAACCACCAAAGAACTCATAAATGCGGTGCTTGAAACGGAACTAAACGTGATTTGTACGAAAGGTAATTTAAATAATCATATTGGTGTCCCCCTTACACTACTCCAACTTAATGCTACTCATGAAATCGGAATCATTGAAATGGGAGCGAACAAACCGGGTGACATTGAAGAATTATGTGACATCGCAGAGCCAACACATGGTCTTATCACCAATATTGGTCGTGCACACTTGGAAGGATTTGGTAATTTCGAAGGTGTTTTAAATACAAAACTGGGACTTTATCGATCAATAAAGGCAAATCAAGGAATCATTTTTTATAACGGTGATGATAGCATTTTGAGCCAACAATTACCACAAATCAAGACCATTAATTACAGTGTAGAAAAACCATCATCTTGTAGAGGTAGGATAATTGGATTAACACCGTATGTTTCATTTGAATACGCTATAGAAGATGTTATTTCTTCTGAAATTAAAACTCATTTAATCGGTGCATATAACCTATACAATTTCCTTGCAGCCGTGTGCATTGGCAACTACTTTAATATCCCGGCGCAATCGATACAAAAGGGACTGGAGAATTATATCCCATCAAACAATCGGTCTCAAGTACTTGAAACGAAACGAAACACGTTAATTTTGGATTGCTACAATGCGAACCCTTCAAGTATGAAGGCTGCCTTAGAATCCTTTTCTCAAATAAGCCGCGATCAAAAAGTTGCAATTCTTGGGGACATGTTAGAATTAGGAACTGTTTCCGCAGAAGAGCATGAAGCAATCATTGAGGTGTGTGCTGAATTAGCAATACCTGTTATAACGGTTGGGAAGGAGTTTGAACGCATCACTACAGTTCGTACGCATTTTCAAGATACTCAACACCTTATTTCATCTGGTATTCTGTCTGAGTATGCGGATGAACTCATTTTAATTAAAGGATCTAGAGGTATCGGACTAGAGCAAATCGTACCCTTTCTTTAACCTCCATATTGCATTAGAAAGGCTTTCAGGAATTCATCCAATTCACCATTCATAACACCTTCCACATCTGACGTTTCAATACCGGTGCGCACATCCTTAACCAATTTGTAGGGATGCATAACATAATTCCGAATTTGTGAACCCCATTCAATTTTCTTCTTACCCGCTTCGATTTCACTTCGTTTCTCCATTCGCTCACGTAAAACCAGTTCATATAATTGTGAGCGCAATAATTGCATGGCTTTTTCCTTATTGGCTAATTGGGACCGAGATTCTGAATTTTCAATAATGATTCCTGACGGAGCGTGCCGTAATCGAACGGCGGTTTCTACCTTATTTACATTTTGTCCACCAGCACCACCAGAACGGAAAGTTTCCCAAGAAATATCTGCTGGGTTTATATGTATTTCAATTTGATCATCCACGAGGGGATAAACATAAACAGAAACAAATGAGGTATGCCGTTTAGCATTGGAATCGAATGGTGAAATCCTAACTAAGCGATGCACCCCATTTTCTCCTTTTAAATATCCAAATGCAAATTCACCATCAAATTCAAGAGAAACTGTTTTAATTCCGGCTACATCACCTTCTTGATGATTCAGTTCCGTTACTTTATACCCTTGCTTTTGTGCCCACATAATGTACATACGCATGAGCATTGAAGCCCAATCACAACTTTCCGTACCTCCTGCACCTGCGGTAATTTGTATAACAGCACTCAAAGAATCTTCTTCATTGGACAACATGTTTTTAAGCTCAAGCTCCTCAACCAGACCGCCCAACATTTGATACTGGTCTTCTACCTCATGAGCAGTCGCCCCACCCTCCTTCTCAAATTCAATTAACACTTGTAAATCATCATATCCCGATTGAATTTTCTTAAATCCCTCTACCCAATACTTTAATCCACGGATAATTTTCATCTGAGCTTCCGCTTTTTTGGGGTCATCCCAAAAGCTCGGGTCTTGTGTGCGCAACTCCTCTTCACTGAATTGTTGAGATTTTTCGGCAATTTTCAAGTAATTATAAATGGAAAGAATACGCTGCTCTAATTCTTTATTTTGTTCACCGGTCATGTTGCAAAAGTACAAAAGTTAAGTCCTAACCCGTTTGAATCATTTGAATATATTATTTTTGTAAAAAAAAACAAAAGCGATGAATATACCTGCGAATTTAAAGTACACCAAAGAACACGAGTGGATTGCTATTGATGGAGAAGTAGCGACCATTGGAATTACCGACTTTGCACAAAGCGAACTTGGAGATATCGTTTATGTTGAAATCGAAACGGTTGGCGAAAGCTTATCAAAAGATGAAGTTTTTGGATCGGTTGAAGCGGTTAAGACTGTTTCCGATTTATTCATGCCTGTTAGCGGTGAGATTCTTGAATTTAACGGTGAATTAGAATCTAATCCAGAGGCGGTAAATAAAGACCCATACGGTTCAGGTTGGATGATTAAAGTTCAAGTTTCTGACATGAGCGAATTGGATGGCCTTATGGATGCTGCGGCATACCAAGACTTAGTAGGATAAAACAACTCTTTTAAACATAAAAAAAGCCCTGACGAGTCAGGGCTTTTTTGTTAGGCGTCTATCTTAGCATATTTCGCATTTCGCTCAATAAACTCTCGGCGAGGCGGAACATCATCTCCCATTAACATGGAGAAAATCTGATCGCACTCTGCGGCATTTTCAATGGTAACTTGTCTCAGGGTACGAGACTCAGGATTCATTGTGGTTTCCCATAATTGTTCCGCATTCATCTCTCCAAGACCTTTGTATCGTTGTACATTTACTGAAGACTCGCTTCCTCCACCTTTCAGTTCTTGAATCAATCGATCACGCATGTCTTCATTCCAAGCATATTCAGATTTTGTTCCTTTTTTAACTTGATAAAGTGGTGGGGTAGCAATATAAATATACCCATGCTCAATCAACTCTTTCATAAATCTAAAGAAGAAGGTTAAGATTAAGGTTTCAATGTGCGAACCATCCACGTCGGCATCACACATGATTATTATTTTATGGTAGCGAAGTTTCTCAAGATTTAAGGCTTTGGAATCATCTTCGGTACCAATTCGAACACCAAGTGCGGTATAAATATTCTTAATTTCTTCGTTTTCAAAGATTTTATACTGCATAGCCTTCTCTACGTTCAAGATTTTTCCTCGAAGCGGTAGAATCGCTTGAAAATGACGATCTCGTCCTTGTTTTGCGGTTCCCCCTGCGGAATCACCCTCAACAAAATAAATTTCGCACGCTGCAGGATCTTTTTCCGAGCAGTC
>Ga0315905_10001209_pt1 | contig 27734 bp, 20 predicted proteins | sample LakEriMetagenome_5_FD_203522 | JGI IMG/M metagenome (GOLD analysis project Ga0315905, IMG submission 203522) | Freshwater fungal communities from buoy surface, Lake Erie, Ohio, United States - Buoy 4 MA121 | ecosystem: Environmental > Aquatic > Freshwater > Lake | place: USA: Lake Erie, Ohio...
ATCTTCCAGAAATGTTGCCATTTCTTTTCAATCTCTTGAAAGCGATATTCCATGGGTGAATTTAAGCCACAAAGATACGAAAAGCCCCATTAACGCAAGTAAAGAAGATTGCCTAAAGCAAACAATAGTAGGCCAGGGTCTAAATCAAAACTGATAGGCATATTCCAATTTCTAAACAAAACATAAGTAGAAAAAGCGCTAAATAATATAGCTCCCAATAGCCAATTAGGCAGGAAAAAAAACGTTAATCCAAGAATTACGCAAATAATACTGAATAGAACCCAACGCAATACACGCCATGGCATTACTTGAGGTAGCGTTTTCAATCTAATGGAATCAATTTCACCATCATTAACGTCAGATGCCGTTGCTAATACTCCAAACAAGAGCAGTAATACAAGGCATGAAGCCAAATTTAAGGCCTCTGATGTTGACATTACACTAAGCATGAACATAGTCCAACTGCTTGCAATTATTGGCGTTTTTGCCCAAGGTATTTCACGGAACCAGGGGTAAGTTATTGTAAGTATTATTGCAAACAGCAAGGGAAATACATGTACATGATTAGCTGTCCAGGCCAAGGTTAGAACTAAGCACAATCCGATGAGTAAATATACCCGCATAATGACTGAAGTTCTAGGAAAAGAATAATACACAAACACTGCAAAACCGAGCAGGATTGGGTACCATAAATCGGTTGTTTTATTCAATGAATAAGCAAAAAGAAACGTTGAGAACCCAAGTAAAATATGGGTTGACTTAAACTGCATTTACAACAGCTTCCACTGGTATTTCTTCAATACACCTGCAATCCAATCCCTTAGCACAGCGTTCACATAAGGGGTCTTTCACCATCGCTATGGAATGTTTACCTAGGGGCTTCCATCGGCCCGGATGAATGGGGATTCGAGAAGAAAATAGACCAATCGCTCGTATATCTAAAATTCCAGCGATATGCAGAGGACCAGTAGAACAGGCAATGAGGGCATGGGCTTTACTAATTAATGAAATTAAGCCGCCAAGCGAAAATTTCCCGCAAACATTTTCAACCCCTGCAATGTGATCGAACGCGGATCCTATTTGAATCCCTTCTTTCGCTGTTCCCGTAATTAACACCTGTTTTCCTCGTTTTGCTAACATCTCAGCAAGCGCAACGTAGTGAATCAATGGATAATTAATCGCACTACCCTGTGAAAGCGGGTGCAGAATCACATAGCCGGGCGGAAAAAAGTCAGGTTCGGTTGGGATAATAAAATGATCTTTTAATGATTTGATCTCCTCAAATTTTGGAATGGTTTCCAAGCCGAGCGGTTTCAATAAATTAAAATTCAACTGCGCTTCATGCAGTGGTGATTTTTTTCGGGTAAACGATACACGAATATTGCAATTCAACCAATGAAACCAGCGATGGCTAGTACCTATGCGATGTGGTATACCTGCATGTTTTGCCCAAGAAGCAATCTTCTTATTTGGAAACACATGAAGAATAAGGTCACATTGAAGCAAGGCATTACGAGTGTTTTGGTCGGAATTTTCGAGGTCTTCAAGGAGTAAAATCTCATCTACAGGTTCAAAACATTGCACAAAATCTTTCGTGTAGCTCTTGCATAAATACACCAATGTTGCTTCGGGAACATGAGATTTCAGCCATAAACAGAGCGGCAAGGTTAATGCTACATCCCCGATACTATCGGTTCTAGAAACAATAATTCGTGACAGCTTATTTATTTTCACCTTTCAAGCGTTGAACTTCTTTGTACTTAAAATAATTTGATTCGGCGCTGATTTTAGCAATAAAAAATCCTTGTTTACCATCTAAAAATCCGAGTTTAAATATATACATGGATAAAAACCGAATGCATGCACTGAACAACGGTTGTCCAAAAAACACGCCTTTTCCAGCTTGTACATACTTTTGGGCGGTCAAGGAAGAATAATGATCTGCTCGTTGCCGATGTTGCACATGCGAATAATATGAATAATGAAACAGGGGACCGTTTAACCTGATAACCTCCATGTCAGGTTTCAAGTTAAGGGTTTCGTGAACCAAGTCGCCTTGCCACTGAATTTCTTTTGGAAACAACCGAATCTTTACATCTGGATACCATCCGGAATGATAAATCCAGGTTCCACAATAATTTGTTAAGCGATTTAAGGCATAAACTCCATTCGTGTAGTTTTGTTTAATCCAGCGTAATTCCTCCGCTAATGCTGGGGAAACTTCCTCATCAGCATCTACCGACAAAATCATATCAAATGATGCTTTTTGATTTAAACAATTTTTCTGTTGCGCATACCCCAACCAGGGTTGATGAAAGAACTTGACCCCTTTTTGTAAACAAATTTCTTCCGTACGGTCGGAAGAACCAGAATCCATGACCAGAACCTCATCTGCGATCTGAACCAGTGAATCAATACAGCGAGCAATGTTTCGCTCTTCATTCAGCGTAATAATAGTAGCGCTAATCTTCATACTTACTTTACTCTGATTCGGTCGCCAACTCGAATCATATTGCCTACTCCAGGATTCAGTTTTTTCAGTTGTGCTAGAGTGAGGTTATTCTTGGTTGCAATTCGACTCAAGGTGTCTCCTGCTTTAACGGTGTAATACTTCTTAGGTTTAGGTACTTGTACCGGAGTAATCGGAGTTTGTTTAACCGTATTGATTTTTTTCAATGTGAGGCGTTGTCCCACATAAACATTGGTGGTTTGTAGGGCATTCCATTCCATTAATTCATCGGTCGACACACTGTATTTCAGCGATATGCTCTTTAATGTTTCACCCGTTTTGACTTTATGAAACGCATAATTGACCGACGCAGAATCAGCTACGGTTCCGGTACTATCGTACCTAAGTATAGTATCTTGTGAAAAAGAATTTATTACTTGTGATGGATTCTCTAGAAGATATAACGAATCTTCTACACCCACCAATAGGGTAATTTTATCTAAGGGTCCTGTAACACAACGTTTTTTAATAGAAGCGGGGATGAATTCTGTTTTATAAATTGGATTTAGGTCCTTAATCTGTTGTAACTCCCAATCAAGTGCTTTGGCTATGGTACTCATGTGTAAACCCCGCTTTAGGCACATGGTATCCAATTGTGCATTATGAATTTTTGCCGGAGCTGGCATCAAATTATGTTGGGCATGAAAAGTCATTAAATAGGCAGCCGCTATAAATGTTGGAACATATCCTTGTGTTTCTGAGGGAAGGCTTGATCGAATGGCCCAATAGGACCGTTGATTCCCAGAACGTTCTATCGCTCGATTAATCGTTCCTGGACCTGCATTATACGCGGCCAAGGCGAGGTTCCAATCCCCATAAATCCCATATAGTTTTTTCAAAAACCGACACGCAGCATCGGTGGCTTTTTGTGGGTCCATGCGCTCATCTATATAGGAGGTTTCTTCTAAGCCATAATACAAACCCGTTCGGTACATAAACTGCCATAAACCAAGGGCACCGGCCTTAGACTTTACCTGAGGCCTTAAGCCACTTTCAATACAAGCCAGATATTTTAATTCAAGTGGCAAGCCATACTCAGCTAATTTCTCTTCAAATAAATCAAAATATAAGGCTGAACGTCCGAGAACAATCTTAACGAAAGACCTTCGGTTCTCTGCAAAATATCGAATAGAGGCAAGGGTAATAGCATTGCAATCAAAACCAAATGGGCTTTGATTGTTCATTTGATTTAACCGTTCACAGTACACATCATCTGTAAATAAAGGAACTGTTGTTGGTTCATAATTTAGGGCTTTAATGATCGAATCCGAATATTTTGTGTTTGCATAATCTGCATAAAAATAATTTAAGGATTGCTCGACCGTATTTAAAAAATGATCGGGATGCAGGGTATCATTAGGATTTTGAAGATACGGGTTTTTCTGTCCAAACCCCACGGTATAAAGCGCTGTAATAAAAAAGCAAAGGATCTGCTTAAGCCGTAAATTTTCCCACCAGTTGCGTTGCATAAAACAAGTCGTTTTCCCGAAACTGATCGGTCATTAATTGAATACCAAAAGGCAAGCCGTTGGAATGGACTCCAAGCGGTAAACTAAGCGCTGGATTTCCCGTAAGATTGGCATGAACTGTAAAAATATCTTGTAAATACATTTCAATCGGATCTTTTACTTCTCCGATTTTGAATGCAGTTGAAGGCGTTGTTGGCATTAAGATACAGTCTATTTTAGAGAAAATATCACGCGTTTTATCCTGAAGTACACGTCTTACTTTCTGCCCTTTGGTATAGTATGTATCGTACTGCTCATTAGACAAGACAAACGTTCCTGTCATGATTCTTCGCTTTACTTCTTCACCAAAACCTTCGTTTCTTGAACGGATATACGTTTCTTCTACCCCTTCAGCCTGAGTTGACCTATGGCCATAATGCACCCCATCAAAGCGGGCTAAATTCGAAGATGCTTCAGCGGTGGTAAGCACATAGTATACTGGTACCACGTAATCCATAAATGGAAAAGAAAACTCGCTTACTTCGTGACCGCTTTCCCGTAATTTTTGAATGAGCAAATCCATTGATGATTTCACCTCTGAATCTAACCCTGGATGGTTCATGTATTCAGCAAGCACGCCAAAGCGCATTGGAGAAACTGGCTCGGTATGGGCTTCCACATTGCGGGATGAAGTTGTTGAATCTTTCGGGTCTTTACCGGCCATTATTTGATATAACAATTCGGCATCTGCCACATTGGTGGTAAATGTTCCGATTTGATCAAACGATGAGGCATAAGCAATTAATCCGTACCGGCTTATTCTTCCATAGGTCGGTTTCAGTCCGTAAGTCCCGGTCCATGAAGCGGGTTGACGAACGGATCCACCGGTATCACTGCCGAGTGAGGCGGTACACAATCCTGCTGAAACGGCAACAGCAGATCCTCCTGAAGAACCCCCAGGAACATAGGATAGATCTATAGCATTACGAACCGGACCATAGGCGGATTTCTCGTTAGAACTTCCCATGGCAAATTCGTCGCAATTCAATCTGCCCAATATTATAGCATCTTCATCTATCAATCGCTGTACAGCGGTTGCTGTGTATAAGGATTCGAATCCTGCCAATATTTTTGAAGACGCTGAAACCTGATGTCCTTTAAAACACAAATTATCTTTGATTCCGACAAAGGTGCCTGCTAATCGACCTGCGGTTCCATTATTAAGTTTCGCTTGGATTTTTTCAACAGCCTCACGCGCTGATGATTCAAATACTTCTAAGTATGTATTTAAGTGTTTATGCTCCTCAATCTGTCGCAAATAATGCTCGAGGATATCCACAAGAGGAGCTCCCGACGCAAGGGCCGACTTATTTTCTTGAATCGCATTAAACATAGATTACTTCTCTTCGATTTGCTTTTCGTTGGAAGCAGTTGGCTTATTTTCTTCGTTTTTAGAAGCGTCTTTAAACTCCTTAATTCCCTGACCCAATCCTTTCATGAGTTCAGGAATTTTTTTTCCTCCAAACAACAATAATACAATAAGTAAAATCAGGATAATGTGTCCACCTGAAAAAAGCTGCGCATGTTGGATATGTTGCATACTAAAATAGTTTAGATACAAAGGTACGCAATTCTAATTCACAACCGTGCACTAATTATAGCTTTCTTGCTACCTCAACCTCTTCGTAGGCCTCCACGTGATCTCCGATCTGAATGTCGTTGAATTTATCAATATTCAAACCGCACTCGTAGTTGTTTTTAACTTCTTTTACGTCGTCTTTGAAGCGCTTAAGTGATCCGAGGGTTCCGTTGTGAATCACAATTCCCTCGCGAATCACGCGAACTTTAGAAGATCGCTTAATAATACCATCAAGCACGTAACATCCTGCAATCGTACCCACTTTGGTGATTTCGAAGGTTTCGCGAATTTCTGCAGTACCAAGTACTTTTTCTTCAATATCTGGAGAAAGCATTCCCTCCATGGCCGCTTTGATTTCCTCAATGGCCTTGTAAATAATAGAGTATAACCTGATGTCGATTTGTTCAGTTTCTGCAAGCTTTCTTGCGCCAACCGTTGGTCGAACCTGGAATCCGATAATAATGGCATCCGATGCCGAAGCCAAGTTTATGTCGGCCTCAGAAATGGCTCCAACGCCTTTAAGTACAATATTTACTTGAATTTCTGGTGTTGAAAGGCTCAATAAAGCGTCAGAAAGGGCTTCAATGGATCCATCCACATCCCCTTTAACAATGATGTTTAATTCTTTGAAGTCTCCGATGGCTAAACGACGACCAATTTCATCGAGTGTAATGTGTTTATTGGTTCGAAGGCCTTGTTCTCTGTAAAGTTGCTCTCGTTTGGACGCGATAGATTTAGCTTCTTTTTCATCATCCAACACGTGGAATTTGTCACCTGCACTGGGTGCTCCATTTATTCCTAGAATTGAAAGTGGTTGTGACGGACCGGCTAATTTAAGTGCCTTGCCGTGTTCATCATGCATTGCACGAACGCGGCCGTAATGTCTGCCGACAAGAACAACATCTCCAATGCGCATGGTACCAGCCTCCACAAGAATGTTTGTAACATAGCCTTTACCTTTATCTAAGGAAGACTCGATTACTGTTCCAACCGCATTCTTATTTGGGTTTGCTGTCAGTTCGAGCATTTCAGCCTCGAGTAGTACTTTGTCTAACAACTCGCTAATGTTCAAGCCTTTTTTTGCTGAAATCTCTTGCACCTGGTATTTCCCCCCCCAATCCTCTACAAGGATGTTCATTTGAGATAATTGTTCTCTAATGCGGTCTGGGTTGGCGCCAGGTTTATCTATTTTATTAATTGCAAAAATCATTGGAACGCCTGCTGCTTGGGCGTGAGAAATCGCCTCCTTCGTTTGGGGCATTACATCGTCGTCTGCTGCTACAATGATAATAGCAAGGTCAGTAACCTGGGCACCTCGAGCACGCATCGCAGTAAACGCTTCGTGACCTGGTGTATCAAGGAAGGTCATTTTTCTATTATCCTTAAGGGTTACCGAATAGGCTCCAATGTGCTGAGTAATTCCTCCGGCTTCTCCTTCGGTTACATTCGCATTTCTGATGCGGTCTAACAAGGAAGTTTTTCCGTGGTCTACGTGACCCATTACCGTAATAATTGGTGGTCTTGAGATTAAATCTTCAGGAGAGTCTTCAGTGGTAAGCACGGCATCTTGCACTTCTGCACTAATGAATTCTGTTTCATATCCAAATTCATCTGCAACAATTTGAATGGTTTCTGCATCCAAACGCTGATTTATTGATGCGAAAATACCTAGAGACATACAGGCTGAAATGACTTGTGTTGGCTGAACATTCATCATACTCGCCAACTCGGACACCGTAACAAACTCAGTGAGTTTAAGTACTTTTTCATCCATCTCCGCGGCAAGCATTTCTTCTTGACGACGCTGAGCAACATTATCTCTCTTAATTCTTCTATTCTTAGAGGACTTAGATTTAGCGCCTTGACCAGAAAGTCTGGCCAATGTATCTTTAATCTCTTTTTGTATATCCTGTTCAGAAATTTCTTTTTTCTCTACTTTAAACGCGCCTGGTTTCGCGGGTTGAGTCTTCGCACCTGGGGCGGGAGTTTCAACCTTTTTAATGCGTTTACGTTTACGTTTTTCTTCTTCTGCAGCACTTGAGGCACTCGTTTTAGGTCGCTCCACGGGAAGCTCAATTTTACCAAGAACTGTTGGGCCGGATAGCACCGTTCGCTCGGTTTTTATGGTTTCTATAACGGGAGCAGATGGCTTTTCTTCAACCTTCGGTTCAATCGGCTTAGGTGCTTCAACAACTGGTTCTGGCTGCGGAGGCTCAGGCTTTTTCTTTGAATTTAATTGGTCCAAGTCAATTTTGCCTACCACATTAACTTGTGGTTCTTGCGCTTTCGGTTTTACCGTTTCCGGCTCAAAAACCGTACGTTTAATTTCTTCAAGATTAATCTCGTCTTCTTCCTCTTCAAGTTGTTTTTCTTCAACGGGGGATTCTTGACGGGTATCTTTCAAAGAAATTGATTCCTTCTTTTCTTTTAAGGAAGAACCTTTGGCTTGTTCTTTTAGTGTTTGATCTGCTGCAAACTCGGTACATAAAATTTGAAAATGTTCCGGGTCTAGTTTTGTGTTTGGATTAGAGTCAATAGAAATGCCTTTAGACCCTAAAAATTCCACTAACGTTGGTAATCCAACATTCAATTCACTTGCTGCTTTTCCTAAACGAATGGGTTTCCCTGCCATAATATTATTCCCTATTGTATTTCAAAGTTATTCAAATTCTGCATTCAATATTTTGAATACTTCTTCGATTGTTTCTTTTTCTAAATCGGTACGTTTTACTAATTCATCAACACTCATTTCTAATACTGACTTCGCAGTATCACAACCGATTGTTTTTAATTCATCAATAATCCAACCGTCGATTTCATCGGCAAATTCTTCTAAATCCACGTCCTCAACATCAACTTCACCATCGCGATAAACATCGATTTCATAGCCCGCTAATTTGCCCGCTAATTTAATGTTGTTCCCCCCGCGACCGATGGCTAACGATACTTGATCTGGTTTTAGGAACACCTTTACACGTTTCTCTTCTTCATCAATTTCCATTGATGTGATTTTTGCCGGTGACAAGGCACGTTGAATCAATAATTGATTGTTTGATGTATAATTGATTACATCAATGTTTTCATTTCTGAGTTCACGAACAATTCCATGAATTCTACTTCCTTTCATCCCAACGCATGCACCCACTGGATCAATGCGGTCATCATAAGACTCAACCGCAACCTTTGCACGTTCACCGGGCTCACGAACGATTTTCTTAATGGTAATCAACCCGTCGAAAACTTCGGGTACTTCGAGTTCAAATAAACGCTCTAAAAATTCAGGGGCAGTTCGTGAAAGTATAATAACCGGCGTACTATTACGCATATCTACTTTAGAAACAACCGCGCGAACCGTTTCTCCTTTTTTGAAGAAATCTGATGGGATTTGCTCAGATTTAGGTAAAATAAGTTCGTTATGGTCATCATCCATAACCAAAATTTCTTTCTTCCATACTTGATATACTTCACCCGTAACGATTTCACCGACACGCTCTTTGTATTTCTTGTACAAATGATCTTTCTCTAATTCAAGAATTCTTGAAATCAAATTTTGTCGAAGTGAAAGCACGTTTCTTCTACCGAAATCCATAAACTTGAATTCTTCAGTCACTTCCTCACCAATTTCAAAGTCTGGTTCAATTTTAATGGCATCAGAATAAGCGATTTCTGTATTTGGATCTTCCACTTCCCCATCGTCAACAATTTCTTTGTTTAAGAAGATCTGAACATCACCTTTTTCAATGTTCACAATTACATCAATATGCTCATCGGTATTGAATTTCTTTTTCAACATGGCTCGAAATACATCTTCAAGCACATGCTGCATGGTTTGCTTGTCAATGTTCTTAAGCTCTTTAAACTCGGAAAAGGATTCAACTAAATCAATACTATTCATTTGTTTTTATTTAAAGGATATTACACGTTTTATTTCTTTAATTTCATTTTTTGGAAGAGAAACATCTTCCTGAATACTTACATTTTTATTTTTTTCATTTTTAATCTTCCGTTCAACGGTCACTAAAAATCCGTCCGAATTGAACGATTTTAAGACCCCTTCAATCTGTACCCCATCCGTCTTAAGAAAGGTAAGGAGGCGACCCGTATTTTTAATGAACTGTTTTTCATGACGCAAGGGTCTATCCATACCCGCAGAAGAAACGTTTAACTCGAAGTCGACTGATTCACGATCTAAATTATGTTCCACATTTCTAGAAACGGAAATACAATCCTCTATAGAAACGCCACCACCTTCGCGATCCAACTCAATATTAATTACATTACGTGTAGAAATTGTCAAATCTACAATAAAGAGCCCCCTATTCAATTCTTGAATGCGTTCTTCTGCTAGGCTTAATACTAAATTCTTGTCAATCATTGTAAAAAAAGAGGGGACTTTCGTCCCCTCATTATCGTTTATCCTGTTGCAAATATAGGGTAAAACTCCTTAACTACCAAATACAAAAAATTCATACTAATTTTGGGACATGCTAATTGAGTTAAACGATACCATTGTCTCCGCTGAAATTTTCAAGCGAAAATTTGTATGTGATCTTAATGCATGTAAAGGAGCATGTTGTATTGAGGGAGATGCGGGCGCACCGCTAACAATCGACGAGGTATTTCAAATTGAAACCCATTTAACGGATATTATACCCTTTATGCGGAAAGAAGGCATAGCAGCAGTAAATAAAAATGGGGTATCCTATTTAGACCAAGAGAACGAACCGGTTACCATGTTAGTAGAAGGTAAGGAATGTGCATTTGTTTTTTTTGATGCGAACCAAACGGCCCTATGTGCAATCGAAGCAGCGCACCGCGCAGGAAAAATCGAAAACATTAAGCCTATATCTTGTTCGCTCTATCCAATTAGGGTTAAACAATATCACGATTTTAAGGCCTTACAGTATGATGAATGGAAGGTTTGTGAATCTGCATGTACCTGTGGGGAAAAACTCAACGTGCCCGTTTATAAGTTTCTTAAAGAGCCATTAATAAGAGCATTTGGAAAAGCTTATTATGAAGAGTTGGAATTAGTGGCTCCTGAAATCGAACAGATTGAACCATAAAAAAGCCCCTTTCGGGGCTTTATAACATCTATTAATGTTCTACTTCTCCTTCAGCAAGGGGAACATCCTGAGGAATAAAATCATCTGCCGCACCCGGCTTAGAATAATCATAAGGCCAACGATGCACTACTGGTAAAGCACCTGGCCAGTTTCCATGAATATGCTCAACTGGAGTAGTCCATTCAAGCGTGTTAGATTTCCAAGGGTTTTGCGGTGCTGCTGGACCTCTGTAAATGCTATAGAAGAAATTAAATAGAAAGATTACTTGTCCAAGAGCTGCAATAATTGCGAAAATTGTAATTATCACATTTAGATCCATAATCATGTTAAATGATTCCGTATCAAATTCTCCATAAACTGAATAATCATAATAACGTCGTGGAGCACCTGCTAGTCCTACAAAGTGCATTGGGAAGAATACGCCATAGGCACCAACAATGGTAATCCAAAAGTGCACATAACCCATTCGATTATTCATCATACGACCATACATCTTAGGGAACCAATGGTAAACCCCTGCAAACAATCCAAATACTGCAGACATACCCATTACGATATGGAAGTGGGCCACAACAAAGTAGGTGTCATGGATTGCAATATCTAACGCAGAATCTGCCAAGATAATCCCTGTTACACCACCGGTAATAAAGGTTGAAACCAAAGCAATGGCAAACAACATGGCTGGCGTGTAGACTATTGATCCTCTCCATAAGGTGGTGATGTAGTTAAATACTTTAACCGCGGAAGGAATCGCAATCAATAAGGTTGTAAATACAAACACACTCCCTAAGAAAGGATTCATACCCGTAATGAACATATGGTGACCCCACACGATAAAGGACAAGAACCCAATCGCTAAAATTGATGCAATCATAGCTTTATATCCAAAGATCGGTTTTCTTGCATTGGTTGCAATAATCTCTGAGGACAAGCCAAGCGCTGGTAGCAATACAATGTACACTTCTGGGTGACCTAGGAACCAGAATAAATGTTGGAATAATAGCGGTGAACCACCGTGGTTTGTGAGCATTTCACTACCCACCATGATATCTGACAAGTAAAAACTTGTACCAGCCATACGGTCCATTAAGAGCAACAGTGCCGCCGATAACAAAACAGGGAAGGATAACACACCTAAAATTGCTGTAACAAAAAATGTCCAAATAGTCAATGGCATTCGAGTCATAGTCATACCGGTTGTTCGTAAATTCAATACCGTAACGATATAATTTAAACTACCTATTAATGAACCCGCAATGAAAATAGTCATTGAAATTAACCACAAAGTCATCCCGAAACCAGAACCGGATACAGCTTGCGGTAAGGCAGACAATGGGGGGTAAACTGTCCAGCCCGCCATTGCAGGACCATTACCAACAGTTCCCCATTCCCCCGGAAAATCAATGCCAAAAATGGATCCATTCATTACAAATAACGAAAGGAACATAATTAAAGAAGACAATAGGAAGAACCAATAAGACAACATATTTAAGAATCCCGAAGCCATATCACGAGCTCCCAATTGCAAAGGAATTAGGATGTTCGAAAATGTTCCAGAAAGTCCTCCTGTTAAAAGGAAAAACACCATGATCGTTCCGTGAATGGTAACCAAACCTAAATACATATCTTCTTTCAGTATTCCTTCAGGGGCCCATTGATCTCCTAAAAAGAAATTCAAAAAGTCCGAGCTTTCTCCTGGCCACGCCAATTGAATTCTAAATAAAATAGACAAGAGCATAGCCACTAATCCCATAAAAACAGCAGTTATTAAGAACTGCTTACCAATCATTTTATGGTCTTGGCTAAAAATATATTTTGAAACAAAACTTTCTTCATGATGATGATCATGGTGATCATGAGAATGTACATCGTGTGCTGCTGAAGCCATGTTTATTGAGTTTAAATCTTTATTAATTAATTCATTGTTGTTTTAACGGTATCCATTGCCGGTGTAACGGCTGCTGCTGGAGCAGCTGGCGCAGGAAAATAGGTGGCCTTAAAGTTTTTGGCTGCTCTACCTTTCATCCATGCGTTATACTCTGCCTCCTCTAATACGACTACCATTAACTTCATTTTATAATGCGCTCCACCGCAAATTTTATTACACATTAACACATAATTAAACGTTGGAAGGTTCTTAATGGTTCGCATCTCCTTTGTGGTTTTATTTGGCGTAAACTTTACACGCGTTCCATATCCTGGAACGGTATTCATTTGCGCTCTAAAGTGCGGGAAATACGCAGAGTGTATTACATCCTTTGAGCGAAGAGAAAACTCGTACGGTTTATTTACACACAAATAAAGGGTATCTCTTTGAATAATATCATCGTATACATGTTTATCTAGAGAGGCATTGTGCGTTGATTTCATTTGTGTTAACAAACGCAATAAACGCTCTTTACTTCCTAAATCCTTTCTAAGAACCGCAGTTAATGAATCGGTTAATACCGTATCTCGGTTATTTAACAACTTTTTAATGTCCAAAATTCCTCCTGCTCCTTGGCGCATCGCCAATATAGATGAATCTATTGTCGCAGCAGTCATTAGGCCTAATTCGTTGTTTCCGAGAATCAATTTATAATCCGTTTTACCTAAGGTATTATCTCCTCCTGCGTAACGCGCGGTCCAATCAAATTGTTTAGAGTAAAGCTCAACCTGGATAGCATCTTTTGGAGAGGCGGAAGTAACTTCATTCCAAGTTCTTAAACCTAAAATAATTATCACTGCGAGAACAGCAGCCGGCACAACAGTCCACAACATCTCTAGTTTATTGTTATGTGGATAATAGTACGCCTTAACTCCCGGTTTCTTTACATACTTAAAAGAGAAAAAGAACAACAAGAAGTTCGTTAGGAAGAAGACTGCTATGATAATAACAAAATTCAAATTTAATAACCAATCCGTCGCTTCGCCTTGAACAGATGCGGCAGGCCCTCTACCGGTCCATCCGTACTTCATCATCAAATAGATGAACCCGCCAAATTGAAATACCATAAAGGCAAGCATTAACTTAGAATTCAAGTAATTATCACGGGTTGGGATTTCATGTTCACCATGTTTTCTCAACTTTGCCGTTAATTCATAAACCCGAACAAGCTGTGATATGGCAATAGCTCCTATTACCACAATCAAGATCATTATCAATTTATTTTCCATTTCTTCCGCTAATTTTCATTAAAATTCATGATGTATACTTTCATCCAAAAACGGGTGATTCACTGGCGTTAATGGTGCTTTCGATAGATTCTTAAACAAAATCAAAATAAATACTCCCGACATTATAAGTGGTAAGCCTATTTCTAACATCCCGATGTGCCAATTCGCCCCAAGTGAACCTCCGGATACCATAATATAAACATCCAACCAATGTCCAATTAAAATTACTAGGCCCACAAACGTTAATACGCCTGCATCTCTTTTCGCATCTCTCGACATTAATATTAACATTGGAAAAACGAAATTTATAAAGAACATCCCAAAATACAGATACTTATAGTTTTCTGTACGCATAACATAATACACTACTTCTTCACCGATGTTTGCATACCAAATAAGCATGTACTGAGAGAACCATAAATATGACCATAGGAAAGAGATAGCAAAAATCCATTTACCAATATCATGTATATGTGAATCATTTACATTTTCTAGATACCCTTGTTTTTTCAAATATATCGTGGTTAATACAATTACCACCATAGCTGAAACCCACATTCCTGCGAAGGTATACCATCCAAACAAGGTGCTATACCAGTGTACATCAATAGACATTAACCAATCCCATGCAGAAGTTGAACTAAACACCGCAAAAAATACTAAGAAGGTGGCTCCTTTTCTATAGTTTGTAAAATGGATTTCTGTTCCGCCTACTTGATCCTCCAACAATGAACGCTTTCTAAATCCGCGCAAGAACAACAAATACACCGCGAAGTATACTAGCGTACGAATCCAGAAGAATGCGACATTTAAGTATGCTGACTTTCCTTGAATTAGCTTGTCCTCAGCCACGGTATGAGAATCCATCCATGTGTAGATGTGTGCACCTTTCATAAATGAAATAGTTAACAAAACAACACCGAATATTCCTATACCATAAGGCAAATAAAGAGCTACGGATTCAATAATACGCTTTACCACAGCATACCACCCAGCTTCAGTAGCGTAATTTAAGGCAAGGAAAAACAAGGCACCTAAGCCAATTGCAAAAAAGAAAAAGGCATTTATTAAACCATTCGTCATAAGGCGGGTAACAAAATGTGCTTCACCAATGTTGCTAATAATTCCAACAATGGCTAATAAGGCTCCAACCCCAATCAGTCCGAAGGCTGTGTTTTTCGCTTTTTTAGTAATTGTAAATTCCATGATCTTAGTTTTGTTTTGTTGTATCCTTGACAGCCGTAGTACCATCTGCATTAAACTTCCCGTAATCAGCTGATTGGAGGGTTCTGATGTAATGAATAACCGTCCATATTTCCTTTTTATTCAATAAGGAACGGTGAGCCCCCATCATGCCTTTACCGTAATATATCGAATAGAACATTTGGCCATCAGATAAAGCCGCTCGTTCCGCATAATTTGGTACACCTGAGTACGCCCCGGAAGTAACCATTGGGCCGTTACCATCTCCTTTCTCACCATGACAGTGCTGACACATTGCAGTAAAAAGTTCTTTTCCTTTACCAAGAATTGCCTCTGCGTTTCCTGCATTGAGTGCGATCATGTTTTTATCCGCAGCCGCTGCTGTGTAATGATCCTCACGCGTGAGTTGATCATTATACATTCCGTGGCTTGCTTTGAAAGACTCATTCGCCAAGCGAGTGTATGGCATCATTAATTTAACTTCCGTGCTATCTGTACCAAAATATGGGATAGTAAATGCAGGAGGTGCCATTGCCGTTAAGCGGGTTTTCTTTGATTCATCGATACGACCACGAACTTCGCCATAATCAACATAGGCTTCAATCGCTGGTGAACGATACATATCGGGCATATATTCTAGACCCGGGCTATCTGCATTGGATGTACAGGAACTCAAAAGGAGTACACTTACGGCTACAGTTCCAACTATTTTCAAAAAGGACTTTTTCATTATTCTCCTTAATTCTTATTCGATTATTTTCTTATCTAACTCAACAAATCCAGTGTCTTTTAACAACTCATCCAATTTCTCTTCTGAAACACCATGGTTATCAGACATCCGGATTTCCATTACAAATTTGTCATCTGTTGTTCTAGGGTCTGGGTTTTGTGCAGGCATACCTGGTAACGTTCTATTAAGTAACAAGTATGTTATTGCCATACCATGCGCAGCACACAACACTGTAAATTCAAAAGAAATCGGAATGAATGCCAAAATATTCTCAACATACGAGAAATTTGGTTTACCACCAATGTTCATTTTCCATTCAACTACCATGAAATAGTACATTCCAATGGTGGCTAAAGTCAACCCGGTTAATCCGTACAAGAATGCCATGATTCCAAGGCGTGTGCCTTTAACACCTATAATTGGATCAATACCGTGGATCGGGAACGGGCTATAAACTTCCGAAATTTTTACCCCTCCAGAGACCAACTTTTTAGCGCTTGATTTAAGCACGTCGTCGTCTCCATACATTGCATATATTACTTTATCTGACATAATCCGATATTAATGATGTTTATGATAATCAGGTGATTCTTTATACGATTGTCCTGAGCCTTTCAGAATAGTTTTTACCTCATTCAATGCAAGAACAGGGAAGTAACGCGCAAACAACAAGAAAAACACAAAGAACAAACCAATCGTTCCAATGTATACTGCAATATCAATATGGCTCGGATAGTGCATACTCCATGCGGCTGGAATGTAATCTCTATGAATTGATGTTACAATAATCACGTAGCGCTCAAACCACATTCCGATATTCACAACAATTGAGATAAAGAATGTAAATAATAAACTTCTTCTCAATTTTCTAATCCACATAAGCTGTGGTGAAATCACGTTACATGTCATCATCGACCAATAAGCCCACCAATATGGACCCGTTGCACGATTCAAAAATGCATATGCTTCATACTCGACACCTGAATACCACGATATAAAAAGTTCTGTAATGTATGCAGTTCCAACAATTGAACCCGTAACCATAATTACAATGTTCATATATTCCACGTGCTTTGTATGAATATAGGCTTCTAAATTCATCGCCTTACGCATGACAAGCAATAAGGTTTGCACCATTGCGAATCCAGAGAATACCGCACCCGCAACAAAATACGGAGGGAAAATCGTAGTATGCCATCCCGGAATTACCGACGTAGCAAAGTCAAAAGATACAATCGAGTGAACAGAGAATACTAATGGTGTCGCTAAGCCCGCTAATACCAAAGAAACTAATTCAAAGCGATTCCAATGTTTTGCTCTACCTGACCAACCAAATGATAAAATGGAGTACATGCGCTTTGCAACCGGCTTTTTCGCACGGTCACGAATGGTTGCGAAATCAGGAATTAATCCGATATACCAAAATACCAAGGAAACTGATAAATAGGTAGAAATCGCAAATACGTCCCATAATAACGGAGAGTTAAAGTTAACCCACAAGGAACCAAAATGATTAGGAATTGGAAGAACCCAGTATCCTACCCACAAGCGCCCCATGTGAATCAAAGGGAACGTACCTGCCATGAATACCGCAAAAATCGTCATCGCCTCAGCTGAACGGTTAATCGCCATTCTCCATTTCTGACGAAAAAGCAATAACACCGCAGAAATCAAGGTCCCTGCGTGACCAATACCTACCCACCATACGAAGTTTGTAATATCCCAAGCCCAACCGATGGTTTTGTTCAATCCCCATACACCAATACCTGTTCCTAGTAGATATAAGATAGATCCAACGCCATATAATCCAATGATTAACGCGATGGCAAATAAGACATACCACATTTTGGGTGCTTTGCCTTCAATCGGACGACATACATCTTCCGTTACGTCGTGATATGTTTTATTCCCAAGGATTAGGGGTTCCCTAATTGCTGCTTCCTTTTGCATTGTTCTTGCTTTTAGTTTCTGTAAATATCTTAGTTTCTAACTTTTACTTTATACCAAACGTTCGGTTTAACACCAACCTCTTCTAACGCTTGATACGCTCTATTGTCTGAGGAACTCGCTTTTACCGCGGAGTTATCGTCATTCCAATCTCCGACAATAATGGCATTCGTAGGACAAGCTTCAGAACAAGCCGTGGCTAATTCACCATCTTTAACCGGTCTTGCCTCTTTTTTAGCCGTTAGTTTAGTGCTTTGAATTCGTTGCACACAGAATGAACATTTCTCCATTACCCCACGAGTCCTTACCGTAACATCCGGATTAAGCACCATACGGCCTAAATCATCTTGCGCAGGATTTACTTCTGTAAATTTCTTATATGAAGGGTAATTAAACCAGTTAAATCGTCGCACTTTATACGGACAGTTGTTTGCACAATAACGTGTACCGATACAACGGTTGTAAGTCATTTGGTTTAAGCCCTCATTACTATGGGTAGTTGCGGCAACTGGACAAACCGTTTCACATGGCGCGTGATTACAATGATGGCACATCAAAGGCATGTGAACAACAGCTGGATTCGCTGCCGCTTTTTCTGCTTCTGAGTAATTAAAGTCGTCCTCATTTGCTTTTTTACCAATGGTGGACTCTTCCGCTGATGCATAATATCTATCAATTCTCAACCAATGCATTTCACGACCTCGTCTAACCTCATCTTTACCAACTACAGGTACATTATTTTCTGATTGACAAGCAACTAAACAAGATCCACAACCAATACAAGAGGATAAATCAATGGTCATTCCCCATCGGTGACCAACTTTCTCGATTGGATGCGCATTCCATAAGTCAAACTCCTCAAGTGGAGCTTCTTCATGGTGACCATGCTCATTTAATCGCTGCAATTTATGAATCGGATTAAATACTTCTCGATCTCCTTTCAAAAAGGTTGATAGAGTGGTTTCTCTTACGATAGAATCACGTCCCATCACCGTATGATGAATTTGGGTAGCTGCAATCAAGTATTCTCCTTCAGACTTAGCAATAGTTGCGCTGGCTGCATATGAAGGCAATCCATTTACATCCGCTATGCACGGATAAACATTAACTCCAATTGCTTTTCTTTTTCCTTGATCATCTAATTCATAGCCACCGTATTCCTTCGTTTGATATGCTCCACGTCCGATTTTTTCACCGTTTGCACCGCGTCCATAACCCACAGCAATTCCAACGGTATTGAATGCTTGTCCTGGTTGAGGGTAAACCGGTAACGTAACTTTTTGTCCATTCACAGAAACAGTAGCCATATTCAAGCCATGTTCTTGGTCATAGGTTGTAACGTATCCCATTTTTTCCATTTGAACTGGATTCATGGTAATGTAGTTATCCCAAGTAACCTTAGAAATTGGATCCGGGAGTTCTTGTAACCAAGGGTTACTTGCTAAGCCTCCATCACGAATCCCCGTTTTTTGATAAAAAACAACTTCCCACTCACCCCCTTTAGTGGTTGCCGTTGAGGAAACAGCTTTATAAGCAAAGGTTGAAACTGGCACATTCACCGCCCCACAACTGTTGTGCGTTAACATTGAAAAATCAGCGTAACCTTGAGTTGAAGCCGTTGCTTTGATCGTTTCAAAAGCAACTGTAGAATCTTTTCCATCACGCGTAGCTGCACCGGCCCAAACCAATACAGATTCTAACGCAGCATAGGTATCACCTAATGGGCGGATTGTAGGTTGAGCAACGGCATAATGATTCGCTTTTGGCATAAAATCATTCCACCCTTCTAGTTGGTGATGGTCAGGAATAATAAATGTTGAAACCGATGAACTTTCATCCGCATATCTCGAGGTTGAAATATACATTTTCAAACCATCTAATCCTTTTCGTAATTTATCTCCTTTCGAGGAATTATATACCGGATTAGCACCTAGATTTATTAATACATCCGGACCTTTACCCGCAATAATTGAATCAAAAAGCTGATTTGCTTCTTTGTCATTCGATTGGAAAAGTCTAACATCATTCGTTAAATCAATAGTTGTTCCGTAAACATTCAATTGATTATTAATCGCGTTGGTTAATAACTGCTCTGCCTCGTTATTAGAACCACAAACAACTAAGGATTCTTTCTTGCTTGACTTAAGCGCGGCAATTGCAGCGTCAGCTACTTTTTTAGCATCACCGGATAATGCGCTAGAAACCAAGGTAGAACCGCCAAGACTTTTAAGTATATATGCTAAAACATTGGCTGATTCTGATGGTTTAATCTGCGCTCTTCCATCGGCATTCGAACCTGTAATGGACATAATGGATTCAAACTGATAATGCTTAGACATTCCTTTACCTGGAAGTCTATTCACACCATATTGAACCGCATATTCATTACCCAACAACCACGTGCTTAAAAAGTCTGCACCAACGCTTACTATGGTTTTAGCCTTTGAGAAATCATAGGAAGGAATTATAGAAGCTCCGAAATTCAGTTCGTTAGCTTTTCGTATTGCGCCATAAGAAACACCATCGTATTGAACCACTTTTACCTTTGAGGCACCGTTCACCGAATATGCCGCAGCCATCGTTGAAATCGCTGTGTTCAAGGAAGGACTAATTACAGTCGGGGTTAATAACACAATTTCTTTAGCACCTTTAAGTGCAGTTAAAATCGCTTTATCCGCCTTATCAATAGAAATATTAGCATCTTCTCCTTTGGATCGTACACCATTGAGTCTTTCGCTATCATACAATCCTAAAACGGATGCAATAATTTGTGGGTTTGTTCCACCTTTAGTAAAACCAAAATCCTTGTTTCCTTTAATGAAAATAGGACGTGCTTCTCTAGTTTTTACGAGAATACTAGCATATGACATGCCGTCATAATACGTAGATGCATACCATGTAGCAACACCTGGTGTTACATCTTCAGGTTTATTCACGTAGGGAACAGCTTTAGTCACTGGTGCCTCACACGCTGCCAAAGTTGCTGCCGCTACTGAGAACCCTAAAAACTTAAGGAAATCTCGACGACCTGTTGAAGATTCAGCTAATTGCTCGTCTACCAAAAACTGCTCAACTGAGTTTTGAAACGGAAACTCATTGTCTCGATGCTTTGTAAATTCAGGAGTTTGATTTAATTCTTCAATTCCTTTCCAATATTTCTTTGTTACTTCCATAACTTATTTTATTCGCTATAGTAAATTAATAGTGACATTTAGCACATTCCCATCCACCTAATTCATTGACAGTTAATTTACCATCATTGGTTAAGTATTTTCTGTATAGGGCTTTGTTTTTCTTCAAACGGCTATGTATTTCGTCATAATATGCGTTTTTGCCGTCACCAACGGTTACCTCTTTGGCTCCGTGGCATTCGATACACCATCCCATGGTTAGGGTAGCTTTCGTCAATTTGATATTCCCTTCGATTTTATTTAATTCCTCGATTGGCTGAACCTTAGCGGTTTCTTTCATTTGTGTCATATCACCGTGACATTGTTTACAATCAACTCCACCCACCACAACGTGCTGAGAGTGATTAAAATAAACGTGATCGGGTAAAACGTGTACTTTATTCCAAACCAATGGCTTTCCTTTGGTATTTCTGTATCCGCCTGCAGGACCGAACTTAGTATCCCAACCCGCAGCAGCATAAATCTTCTTAATTTCTCCAGCGAATGGTTTTCCTTCACCGTTGATTTGTTTGTGGCAATTCATACACACATTTACAGATGGTAATCCTGCATGTTTTGACTTAGTAACAGAATTGTGGCAATATTTACAATCAATGCCGTTCTCGCCAGCATGTCGAGAGTGTGGGAAAGCAACAGGCTGCGACGGTTGATAATTTTCCATCACGTTAATTGAATACAGGCTTTTGAAAACCACCACCAACACGGCTATTGTCAACACCAAACCAACTAAACCAGTAATACCTCGGTACTTCCACGCGGTTGATTTAAATTCTTCCCAATAGGTTAGTTCATTGTATTTCTCATCGCCCGTACTTGCCACTTTAAGTTGACGGCGAACGCCACCAACGCTTAGAATAATTATGACAAACAACACGGCTAAAATTAACCACACAAAACCTAATCCTCCTTCTTCCTCTTCACTATCCACTGGTGCATTTGGATCTGCGGCACCGTCTTTAGCTGCTGCCGGATCTTCTTTTGGTTGTGCATCTGCATAATCTAAAATTTGATTCACTTGATCATCCGTTAAATCAGTGAAAATTGACATTTGAGAACCGCCATATTCCTTGAACACAGCTGCAGCACGTTTGGACGCTCCACTTGCTCTCAATGCGGCATTATTTTGAACCCATTTAATGACCAAATCCCCTTCCCCTGCATCAATCCATCGTTGACGTGCACCATTTAACATTGGGCCCGTACCGTTTTTGTGAATTTGGTGACAACTGGAACATTTTGATTTGAAAAGCGCTTCTCCTTGCGCATTAAGGGTGTGTTGAACAAAAATGGTAACACACAAGAAAGCAAACAGCCTAAGGGATTTCGCCATTGTAACTTGTTGAATATTAGATATTTTCATGAAACTAGTTTCTAAATTCTCGTTTTAAAAAGCGCATTTTAACACTTTTTTACGTTGCAAATTTACACGAATAGAGAAATTTCATGACACATTCATGACAAAAAAAGCGGACAGGAATTAATTTATAATCATTCTAAATAAGGAAAAAACTACAGCTGCTTGTAAGTTGATGAAAGTTAATACCTTTGGCTTATGTTAAATCGCAGTTTTCATAAGCTATACCTATTTATACAACTGCTTGTGTTCAATATTAATGTAAGCGGGCAACTCAAACCGCACATTGATCCAATCATTGAACGTGGCATTGACAGCAATAGACACTATCGAAATGAACTTTCGGGATATAGAATTCAATTAGCGTTTGATAGCGACAAAAAACTAATTGACTCGCTTCGATTAAAATTTATTACAACATATCCAAAGATCGAAGCCTACATTAGTTTCGAAGCACCTTATTTCAACTTTATGGTGGGTGACTATCGCAGTGAGATTGAGGCGGGATTATTTAAACAACAACTCCTAGGCGTTTATCCTCTGACTGTTATTCAGCGAACGCGCATTAAGCTACCTCGAATAGACTAGTTATAATTAGAAATGCGCCCAGCCCTGTGCTTTTATTTCATGGACCGATCCTGATTGGTCCATTAGTTGAGCAAGGCCATGTTCTTCTGTAAAATATCCAATCGGGGTAAAATGCGGATTACCTTTAAGTGTTAAGAAATCCTGTTGAGACACGGAAAACAGCAACTCATACTCTTCTCCACCGTTCATGGCGCAGGTAAGCGGAGAAAGATTAAATGCTGAAGCAAGCAACATCGTGTCTTCATGGTAAGGCAATTTCTCTTCGTGGATTATACATCCTAAATTGCTGGCAGCACACAAATGTTTTAATTCCGAAGCGAGTCCGTCCGAGATATCAATCATAGCACTTGGCACGACACCCAGCTGCTGCAACAAGGAAATCACATCCTTGCGTGCCTCAGGCATTAATTGCTTTTTAATCAAGGGGTCATATGGTGCCAATTCTGGTTGAATGTTCGGATTTGTAAGAAACACACTTTTCTCACGTTCTAAAATTTGCAGGCCCAAATATGGACGACCTAAATCCCCTGAAACCATAATAATATCATTGGTTTTAGCGCCTTTTCTATATGAAATTTTTGATTTTTCAACCTTGCCAATCGCCGTTACTGACAGCATAAGTCCTTTTGAAGAACTGCTGGTATCTCCTCCCACCAAGTCAACTTGAAAATGTTCACAAGCCTTTTGAATCCCTTCATACAATTCTTCAATTGCCTCTAATGGGAAACGACTCGACAAACCAATGTTTACAACAACTTGCTCAGCCATGCCATTCATAGCATACACATCAGAAATACTGGCAGAAATCGCTTTATATCCCAAATGCTTCAACGGAACATACATGAGGTCAAAATGAATATTCTCTAAGAACAAATCAGATGATACCAGCGTATAGGTTGATTCATCGCGTTCTATGACTGCGCAGTCATCTCCTATACCAAAAACTGTAGATGAATTAGATGCATTAAAAGCAGCCGTTAGATGGTTTATCAAACCAAATTCCCCAAGACTTTCAATGCTTTTTCTTTCTAGGTCTTCTTTCATAAGCTGGTAGATTGGTGTTGAGCCAGTGATAATTCTTCATTTAAAAACAAAAACCCTGATTGCTCAGGGTTATTATTGTTGACCCACTAGGGCTCGAACCTAGACTCTTCTGAACCAAAATCAGACGTGTTGCCAGTTACACCATGGGTCATCGGGTGCGCAAAGTTAGGAACTTTATTTAATTTTCAAAAAATCCAAATTGAAATTTATCTATGGAATTTTCACTCAACGCGATATATTCCTAAATTCGCATTTATATATTATTCTTTTTATCATGAACTTTAAAAAGCTTAACACCTTAACCGGATGGTTTGTTTTTGCTATTGCAACAAGTGTTTACCTAATGACCATGGAGTCTACAGCAAGTTTGTGGGATTGTGGCGAGTACATTACGGCAGCTTATAAACTTGAGGTGGGACACCCTCCAGGCGCACCATTGTTCATGGTACTCGGCCGTCTGTTTTCATTTTTTGCTGCGCCAGAATCTGTTGCACTTTGGATAAACGCATTGTCAGCTATTTCAAGTTCATTAACTATTCTTTTTATGTTTTGGTCTATGAGTCTTTTGCTAAAGAAGCTCGTAATCAATCAAAAAGGCGAATTAGGAAGTGCTGATGGAACCATGGTAATTGTAGCTTCAGCGATTGCTGCCTTAGCCTATACCTTTTCTGATTCCTTTTGGTTTTCTGCGGTTGAAGGCGAAGTGTATGCCATGGCGTCACTTTTTACTGCAGTGATTTTTTGGGCCGCATTGAAGTGGGATGAGGAAATGAATTTAGTGGAAAACCAGCTAGCAAGTCCAAACCGTTGGATTTTAATTATTTTCTTCATGTTAGGTTTGGCTGTTGGAGTCCATTTACTCGGCATTCTTGTAGTTCCTGCTATTGGATATTTAATTTACTTCAATGTATCCAAAAACATCACGTGGGGATGGTTTATTCTGACTGGGGTGATTTCAATATTTGCCCTTGGGTTCATTCAAGAGGCGATTATCCCAGGATCTATTGCACTTGCCAGTTCTTTTGAGGTGTCATTTGTAAATTCTTTTGGGCTTCCATTTTTTAGCGGCACCTTGTTCTTCTTCATATTATTAATCGGAGCCTGTGTTTTTGCCATTCGATATGCAAGAAAAAAACAACACACCATTTTGTATAATACCATCATGGGTCTTACCGTATTGCTAATTGGTTACGGGTCTTTTGCAGTCATCGTCATTCGGTCAAATGCCAATACGCCATTGGATGAAAATGACCCAGAAAACTTAGTAACACTTCATTCTTATTTGAAACGAGAGCAATATGGATCTAATCCTATATTTTTTGGTCAGTATTGGAATTCCTTTCGTTTAAACGAAACCTTAGATGAAAATGGTCAACCGCGATTAACGTCCAAGGATGGCTGGGGCGACTTATCACCATATTACCTTAGACGATTTGTTGTGCAAGAAGGCGAAGCCGATGTTAAAGCCTTCGTTAAAGAAGCCGATGCGAAGGCTTGGACCGACAAAAACAAAGGGGCTTTTACTATAACTGAAAAGTATTATGAAAGCAATAGCTCCATTCGAATTGGCGCTGAACCTGCGTATGCCCAAACCACCATTTTCCCCAGAATGTATGCGGAAACACCACAGCACATTCAAGGATATAAGGAATGGAGTGGCTATGATCCAGCCGACGGATCCGGAGATGAATTAGGGAGAGACGGGATGCGTCTTCCCACTATGGGTGAAAACCTTACCTACTTTTTTAGATATCAAGTTAACTGGATGTATGTGCGCTATCTTCTGTGGAACTTCTCTGGACGTCAAAACGATATTCAAGGTCATGGAGATAACATGAGAGGAAATTGGATTAGTGGTATTGACTGGGTGGATTCTCCAAATGTGGGCCCATCAGATGCACAGCCTTTCTATACCAGCGAAAATCCGGCTCACAACCGCTTCTTTTTAATTCCTTTTGCATTTATAATCTTGGGTATATTTTTCCACTTTTATCGCGCACCAAAAGATGCCTTTGTTTTGACCTTAGCGTTTCTTTTTACAGGATTAGCCATCGTTGTGTACCTGAATCAGAAACCACTCGAACCTAGAGAGCGAGATTATGCATATTCCGGGTCCTTTTATTTCTTTGCGATGTGGTTAGCGTTTGGTGTATATGCCCTATATGACTTTATTGGTTCGATCGATAAAAAATTAGTATTGAAACTCTCCTATTTTTTCGGGGGAGGACTCTTACTGTTTTTAATCGCGGGTTATGGGCGCATGTGGTTTGTTTTAACGGTGTTAATCGCATTGCTTATTGGCCTTTCGTACCTATTGAGTAAAGCGAAACTGAGTGGTAAAACCCCGGTTATGATTATTGGGTTATTGGGTTTATTGGCCCCTATGCTCATGGGTACACAAGGGTGGGATGATCACGACCGAAGTGGGAAAACATCCGCACGCGATTTAGCATACAACTACTTGAATTCTTGTAAAAAGAACGGTATCTTATTTACTAACGGGGATAATGATACATTCCCCTTATGGTATTTGCAAGAAGTGGAAGGGAAACGAACCGACATTCGCGTATGCAACCTATCGCTTATGGGTACTGATTGGTATACAAATCAAATGAAAATGAAGGCCTATGAATCCGAGCCTTTGCCAATTGCTTATCGTGAAGATCAAATTTTAATGTATTCCGGAAACACCGATCAAGTATATTTCTTGCCTTTGCTTGAGCTCATTGGTCTGAGTAATGATGAGGCGCTTTTGAAAAAAGTAATCGAGCTTAGATTAAAGAAAAACAAAACAGTAGCAACACAAGTTGTAAATTATTTCAATGGCAAAATGGGAATGTTACGTAGCTCATTCTCAGTAACTCAACCGAATCTTCAAGGTGCCTTTGATAAAACATGGAGTCAAATCACATCGAACGACACCGTGAATCTAGCACAAAACATAATTGGAAAATTCACGGGAATAAGCCAAATTTTCAAGAGTGTTCAACAAGGTGCTATTAAAATTGAAGACGGTGCGGCTAAAGAATTACAGACCTTGTTTGATGAATTCGAAAAACCGTGGATGAGTGTTGACCTAAAAGATGCGATGGACTTCGTTCGAACAGACGAAAACTACATTGTTGATCAAGACGGGAATCACATTTACTTCTTCCCTTCGAGTAAATTCTATTTACCCGTAGATAAACAAAACGTAGTCACTTCAGACATCATCAGTAAAGGTCAATTAAGTCAATGCGCTTCTGAGATTGAATTTGCGTTCAATGAAGACCAAGACCGTTATTTAACTCGAGATGAAGTTATGATGATGGATATTGTAGCGAACAACGATTGGAAACGAGGGATTTACTTCTCAAGTAATCGTGGGTCATCCTTCTCCTTAGCATTATTAAATGGCGGATGGGTAAAACAAGTTGGAATGGCTTATGTACTTAGTCCTGTAAAAACCGCAATAACCGATTTTTATGACCGCAACGAGATGTACAGAACGATTTCTTCTGTTTTCCAATACGGTGACATGGCGAATCCAGATGTCTTAACAGATTATTACGCAAGAAGACATACGACACAATTCCGTGCTAACTTTTTGATCTTAGCGGAGCAGTTTTATATTCAGAACAACACCAAGAAAGCAATTAGCCTTCTAGATCGTTCACTGGCTGTAATGCCGATTGAAACCGTCATAGATTTTAGCGAAGTAAATACGTGTGATCCTATGAATATGTTGACTTACAATCAGAACAATCGTTCATATCTTTATGGGGAACAAGAAATTCGCGCAAAATGCAGCGGTAATCTAAATGAACACGTTCAACTTTACTATCTATGTAAAGCAAATAAAAAAGGGGCGGAACTTGGA
>Ga0315905_10001210_pt1 | contig 27726 bp, 28 predicted proteins | sample LakEriMetagenome_5_FD_203522 | JGI IMG/M metagenome (GOLD analysis project Ga0315905, IMG submission 203522) | Freshwater fungal communities from buoy surface, Lake Erie, Ohio, United States - Buoy 4 MA121 | ecosystem: Environmental > Aquatic > Freshwater > Lake | place: USA: Lake Erie, Ohio...
GGGAGATCCTGCGGGAAAATGATTGGCCAAGGCAGGGCTTCCCTGTCTGCAACAGCATGTTAGAAGGGCGTCAGATTCCCTAGGGTTCATGATGCCTTCTTTCCAGACAAGCCGGCGCGTCCGACATAGGGCGGCGCAAATGTTCGACCTCGTGGCTGATGTTGAGGCCTATCCGGAGTTTCTGCCTCTGTGTTCGGGTCTGCGCGTTCGTCGGCGTGTGGCAAGCGATGAAGGCGTCGAGACCATCGTGGCCGAGATGCAGGTTGGCTATAAAGCCATTCGCGAGACGTTTACCAGCCGCGTTTCGCTTGAGCGGCCGCGCCTTCGCATCATGGTCGAATATATTGACGGGCCTTTCAGCCATCTGGAAAACCGCTGGACCTTCCAGGATCTTCCTGAGGGATTTTGCGAAGTTGGCTTCGCCATCAATTATGAATTTCGCAACCGGGCGCTGGGGCTCTTGATGGGCGCCATGTTCGATACGGCCTTCCGTCGCTTTGCCGAAGCTTTTGAGGCGCGCGCCGATGAAATTTATGGGCGCGCGCCCCAAGTTTAAAAGGTCCGATTATCGCCCCGGCCTAAAAATCTCGCGCAGGATTCGGTGCCATTTCTTTTCTTCTTCGGCATCGAGAAGCTTGGTGATCACGGTCACTTTCAAGACCGGCTCGAGCACGCCTTTCGGATTGGTCTCGACATCGGGACGCGTTGGCAGGCGTCCGAACTTGGCAAGAAATTGCTGGGCCTCGCGACTGATGATGAAGTTCTGCGCGAGTTTGGCGGCATTCGGATTGGGTGCGCGAGCCGAAATAGCCGATTGGCCGAAGAAGAGCGTCACTGGTTCTTGCACCCAATAATCGGTTGGGGCGCCCTGCAATTTCACATTCATTGTGAGGTTGAGATAATTGTTGAGCGCGAAAGCATATTCGCCGCTGCCGACAGCGCGTGCAATGGCCAGATGACCATCCAGCACAACGGGGCGCAGTTTCGTGGCAATCTCGGTGAGAATTTGTCGCGCCCGCGCCTCGCCGTAATGGTCGAAGATGGCTGCCAGCCAAGGCGTATCCGTATCGTCGATCACCACACGACCGGCGAATTCAGGGAATTTGACGAAATCCTCAAGGCGCTGCGGAAGATTCTCGCGCTTCACCAGATTGGTATTATAGGCAGGCGTATTGTAATTGGCGTAAACGCCGAACCAGCGATTATTTTTGGCGCGCGCGTCCGGCATCAGGTTTTTGGCTTCCGGCGGCACATATTCCAGCAGATAATCCTGCGGGAATTTCTGCACATTGGCGGTTTGCGCAATATCCCAGGTGCGCTGTCCTGCGCGTGCTTCAATGATGACGCGTGACAGGATTTGCGCATCGGAGGCGCGCACATAAAGCACTTTCACGCCTGTCGCCTCTTCGAACATTTTCCAAAGCGGCAAACCTTCCTGTTCATTCGTTGTCGAATAAACAACCACCTGGCCTTCGGCTTTGGCGGCGGGCAAAAGGCTTTCATCGAGCCAAGAGGGTTTTGGTTGCTGGGCGAGCGCCGGGCCGGCGATCAAACAAAGAGAAGCGGCTAATGCGCCAGCCATTGCGTTTCTGCGCGACATGGTCCCGAACATATGTCCTCCCTGTGCCGCGTTGCGGCTTTTGTTATCGATTAACGAGATTCGTAGCCGCCCCCTCGCGGCTTGTCCATATCAGCCCCGCTCGCCCGCCAGTTTTGGCCGCAGCATTGCGACCGCGAACAGGCCGACCATCACCATGGGAATGAGCAGCAGCGGAATGGGGGGCCACCCGAAGGCGTGGACGAAGAGACCGGCTGCCAAGGGCCCAAGAAATTGCCCGATGTTGCTCGACTGCTGGATCAACCCCATGGTCGGCGTGACCAGTTCAGGGGGCACGAGCCGTGGGACGGCAGCAAAGATAGAACCCGGCAAAAGACCGGCCACGCCCAATGTCAGACCCGCGAGAAGGGCGATGGTGGAGGCGGGCAGGCCGGTTGAATAGATCAGGGGCGCCGTCAGTGCGTAACAGGTCAACGATGCGCCCATGCTGATCCACAAAGGAAAGCCGGCGCGTGACAAAAGCCCGGCGCAGATGTTTCCGACCGCATTGGCCGTCACGACACCGGCGGTAAACAGGGTTGCTGTGGGGATGGGGAGGCCGAGGGCCGTCACGAGGATCACAGGCAGAAAGCCCGCCAGAATGAAATATTGAAACGTGTAGAGCCCGAAAGTCGCTGCGAGCAGGACGCTGGCACGGTCTCTCAGAACGTTCCGTGCCATTGCAAAAACCGATACCGGTGCCTGCGCTCCTGCGGGACTGGAAGCCGGGATCAGCAGAAAGGCGGCGAAGGCATAGGCTAAGGTTACGCCGGCTTGGGACAGCCACAACATGCGCCAGCCAACGAGTGGCAGAACCGGGCCCATTAAAAGCATGAGCGCCGTGCCCACGGGCATGAATGTACCCCAGAGGCCGAAGAAGAAATTCCGATCACGCCCGCTGGCTGCATGGTCGATCAGTCCGGGTATGACAACGACAACGCCGAGAAAACCGACGCCCTCCAGAATGCGAGAGGCGATCAGAAGTGTGGGGCTTTGTGCAGCGGCCCCGACGAGGCTTCCTGCCGCCATAATGCACATGCCGGCAATCAATGAGCGGCGTGGGCCGACCCGCCGGGCGATCAGTCCAGTCCCCATGCCGAGCCCGGCCCCAAGCGTTGCGAAGGTCGCGATGATGAGCGAGACGATTGTAATCGGAAGCGCCATTTCCTGCTGGATCAGCGGGATGGCAACAAAAGCCTTGCCGAGCTGCGCCGAGGCGATAATGCCGCCACCCAGAAGAAATACCGCGAGCGCATAATTGGTCCGGGTGCTTCCCGCAGCTTGTGTCGGTTTAGCGCTATCCTGATCCGCCTGCATTCCGATCCGGTCCCCCGCCGCGATTCTTCATCCTTATATTCACTTGAATAGCGGGAGAGGTGTCCATAGGCCAGCTTGCCGATTGTGCTCGCCTTATGAGGAACCTCGGATCATTTCAAAAGATATTATGTGTCGGGTAGCAGATGCAGGACTTGGGCTTTGCCGCATTTGAGGCGAAAGAGAAGAGAATGGTTTCTGCGCGCGCGTGCATGGTCTCATCTGTTTCAAGACGGCATTTTGCTTCCAGAGGCGCGTTCAATGAGACGCACGCGTAGGGAAATATTCTACGCCCTCGCCATTCTTGGTTTTGTTGGTTTGGTCGTCGCCGGTACAGCTTTGTATTGGTACCTCATGCGCCCGTCCCAGTTTCGTGTTGCTGTCGTTGGTCATAGCGGGAGCGAATATACGCTCATCGATGCATTTTCGACGGCGCTGAAAGACACAGGCAGCGCCATAAGCATTATTCCCGTCTCCTTTGAATCCTATCAGGAGGCCGCCATGGCTCTTCAGAGCGGCAAGGTTCCGCTGGCAGTTTTGCGTCCTGATGTCGTGCTTCCAGATAATGGGATGACTGTCGCAATCCTGCGAGAGGAGGCGCTGATTATCGCTGCGCCCCTGGCCAGAAAGATTTCCGATATTGCAGGTCTTGCAGGAAAGCGGCTTGCTCTTGTCGATATGCAAGATCCAGATCGCGATTTGATGCTACGCATGCTTGGTAGGTATGAAATCAACGAGAGTAATCTGAGACTGTCGCGTGTTTCCGACACTCAGGTTGCCTCCCTTGTCAGTGCGCGTCAGATCGATGCTATTGCCTTTCTTGGCACGCCGGTGAGTTCCGAAGCTGGCGCTCTCATTCGCAGTTTCGCTCGTGCAGCGGGCAGTGAAATCCATATTTTGCCGGTCGATGAAGCCGAAGCAATTTCGCTGCGTATGCCTGTTTTCACGACGATGAAAATTCCGGCAGGCGCATTCGGGGGGCGCCCCAAACAGCCCGGCGAAGAATTGACAACCATTGGGGTCTCTTATCGCCTGATGGCAGCAAGTAAGGCTGATCGTGGCCCGATCTCCGAACTCACGGCGCAGCTCTTTCGATTAAGATCGCGGATTTCAAATGCGACGGCGACGATCAACAATCTCAAAGCACCAGATCCAGACAGTGCCACCAGCGCAGCTTTGCCCGTTCACCCTGGCGCGGTTGATTACCTCAATCGCGAGCAATTGACCTTTATGGATCGCTGGGGTGACTGGCTTTGGCTTGGATTATTTGCCGGCGGCGGCGTGACCTCCGCCATGGCATGGGTCGGCCAGTTCTTTGCGCGCAGGAAACGCGAGGCTGTCGACGAGGTTCTCGAAGAACTCTCCGCGCTTTTGGCAAAAGCAAGAACATGTTCCAACTCCGAAGAGCTGGAAAAAGTGACGCTCGCGCTTGATGAGCTTGTGCGGCAGTCGATCCGTTTCACCCGAAGAGGCTTGACCAATACGCGCACGATGAGTGCGCTGATGCTCGCCATTGATTCAACCCGTGCAGCAATTTCTGATCGCCGCCGTTCAATTCAATAGAATTTTTCCGTGATGATATGGCGCAATTCCTTTAGTCGCTCCGCGCCGATGGAGCCATCGAGCGCGCGTGTGACAAGTTTTTCGATCTCACCGGGCTCGCCATAAAGGGCAGGTTGATTGCGCGCTGAGAATTCGGCGAGCGCTTCAGGGTCGGTCAAAACTTTTTTCATGACGTCGCGCAGATAGGCCAAGCGCTGCTGATCCATTCCCGGTGGGACAATGAGCAGACGTCCGATCTTGCGTAAATCATCGCGGAAATCGAGCCACCATTGCGCCTCGGCATCGAGGGTCAATTCTTCGAAGATTGTCGGGACATTTGGCATGAGCGGCGCGCGTTCACGCGATATAACAGCAAGCGGAATCAACTGGCCGCCGTCTGAATAGCGAGACGCGGAATCGTCCACGAGAACCGTGCCATCCACTTCGCCGCGAATTGCGGCCATCGAAAACTCCTTGGAGGATGGATAGCCGATCATGATCTTGCAAGGGATCTTCAGCGCATGACACATGACCGCGCTTGTGTCGGCCGTGCCGTCGGTCTTGCCATTGGCGCCGATGAAGATTGGCTTTTGCGGCTTGGCGAAATCTGCCATTTTTTTGTAGGGACCGTTCGGGAAAACGATCAGGACCCGAGGTGCTGTGTTCACACGCGCCAGAATTGGAAATTTCGTCAGATCGAAACGCAGTGCGGGATCGTCGGTCAGTTTGGCGAAGACGGCGCCTTCGCCTGGCGCCAGCATTATCGTCAATCCATCAGGCGCTGAATTCCAGACGTGATTCATGGCTGTCATCATGCCGGCGCCCGGACGCGATTCCACAATCACCGTCGTGCCAAGGTGTTTGGTCAGCCAGGGCGCGAGCATTCGGGAATAAAGGTCATATCCGCTTCCCGCGGCTCCCCCGTTTACGAGACGCACGGTCTTGCCCTTGAAAAACTCGGCTTGAGGAGATGGCTTGCTCTCAGTGGCGCTCGCCGAAGAGGCAAGAGCTGCCGCGAAAACCAGCGTCGCTATTCTCGACAGGATGCGCAATTTGGCTGGCATACCTTCCTCCCTGATGGAGCTCGTTCGGCTCTCTTGAGAAGCAGGCTAGAACGAGCATCAGGAAGGCGCAAGCCGGGCAGGGCGGGAGGATTTTGCCCAATTCCTCCACGCCCAGGATCGCGACACGACAAAGTGACCTTTAATTTTTGAAAATGACCTCTCGCAGGGTCTTCTTCTGCTCGGGGGTAATACCAGAGAGAACCTTGCGTGTAATTTCCAAAGCCTGTTCAGGCGGCTGGTAGGCGACGAAACGCTGCGTCTTTTCGCCTTCGGCAATAAGTTCGGGATTTGTCAGCGCGCGCTTGACTGCCGCACGGAAGAAAGCAAGTCGTTCCGGCGGAGTGCCGGGCGAGGTGATCAGGATGCGGCCGAGATCGTTCAGATTTCCGCGGAAGTCCAGCCACCATTCCTGATCCGGGTTGAGTTTGACCTGTTCGAAGATCGTCGTTGTGTTTGGGAGCAGGCCCGAACGCGTGCGTCCCATGGCGGCTACCGCACGTGCCTGACCGCTGCGGACGAAATTGGCAGCCGATGAATCTGACAGATAGAGCCCGTCGATTTCACCGCGTTCCATGGCCAGAGCAATATCGCCGCTGCTTTTGTAACCAAGAATGATCTGGCAATCGAGTTTCAGGACAAAACAGGTGAGAGCGGCGCCATCTGCCGGGCCGTCGCTTGGGCCGGTTCCGCCCCAGCGGATCTTGGTGCCGGGTTTCATGGCGTCGGCGACGTTGCGGACCTCGGTTTTGGGGCCGGCAAGCCAGACCCAGGGATAGGCGCTGATGACGCCCAGATGGTCAGCTTTGGTCAGGTCGTAGCGAATATTGTCCTGTTCAAGCAGCTGGCCAAGGGCCGCCGGGGTGCCGTTGACGATCAGAAGACGGAGCCCATCTGGCTGGCCTGTAAACATCTGGTTCAGGGCGAGCAGTCCGCCTGCACCGGGCAGGTTCTCTACGATGACAGTGGCGTCCAGCTCCCTAGAGAGATAGGGGGCGATCATGCGGGCATAGGCATCGAAGCCACCCCCGACACCCAATCCGACCACGAATCGGACGTTCTTGCCCTTGTAGAAGGAAGCAGCCGAATCCTGGGCGGAGGCGGAAGACGCCGTCGCAAGCGCCAGAGACATGCCCAGTCCGGCGGCTCTGATTAAGCCCTTTATGTTCATATCCAACCTCCCTGATCGCTGGCGCCATCTTTGGGCACCACCGGTGGCTTGCCGCCTTCTGGATTGAAAATAAGCGGGCAGGGGAGCTCAGGCAACAGGCGGGCTCACCCGATGAAGGGATTGTTAAGCCTGTTCTGCCAATCTTGCTTCCGTTGGGTTGGGAGTATGCGTCGTGTTGATTTGGTGGGTTCAGGGAACGGGTGTCAGACACCCTTGCAACGATCTCGAAGGCGCTTTGTGGATGGCTTCAGCCGTGCGCGCCTGGGATCCCGAGGCTGAAATTTGCTGCGCCTATGCCGCACTCGCTGAGGGCGATGGCGACGAGGATGGGGCTGAAGACTAAGCCGCTCAAGCTGGGCATTTTGCAGAAAAGCCAGTCAATTATGGCTTTTCTGCAGCGTTCGCGCTTTTATATTTTTCTATTTAGGGGTTGTGCCCACTGGCATCAGTCCCTAAGTTGTTTTCATCGACTTCGGCCGGGTTACAGGCCAAGCATCCGTGAGGGTGCCTGCTGACACTCTCCATGTGAAATCGATATCCGCGGCGTGCTTCCGTACGCCGTCCGACTACGCTTGTCTAAAAGGAAATTCTCCCATGGCTACGGGAACAGTAAAATGGTTCGACGCGACGAAGGGCTACGGATTCATCCAGCCTGATCAGGGTGGCAAGGACGTATTCGTCCACATCAGCGCTGTCGAGCAGGCAGGACTTCGCGGCCTCAACGAAGGTCAGAAAGTCAATTTTGAAGTCGTTGCGGATCGTCGCACCGGCAAGTCGGCTGCTGGCAATCTGACCATCGCCGGTTGATTGATCTGCTGCGTCAAGTTTTGGCGCGGCAGCTCGCAAATTTGAGATTTGAAAGAGCCCCTCTGGGGCTCTTTTTTTATTTGCGCTGCCTGCTGATGCACGCGGGCAAGAAACAGGAACTATCGACTTCGCTGGCGAGTTTAACGGAACGACGGGTCTTTATCCTGTTATTCAGCGGGGCTGTCGTTCCTGCGCTTTCTGGGACCATGAGTGCGCCGATTTGAGCCCGAGAGGGCGGCAAAAAGCTTTCGCAAGGGCGCCCCGACGACCGCGACGTAAGCGAGCCTGAAGGGCTGGGGCCGGAGGCAGATGATGCAAAAGAAAATCCTGGACCGCGCTGCACTTGAGAGAATCTGTCTGGAAACGCTACGCAGCGCCCCCGGTTATGAAACGCTGGAACGGATCGAAGTTCGCGCAATACCGCGCGACCGTCATGACCGAAACTGGCAACTCGCGCGTGTTCATCCCGATCATTCTGTCGGACGGAAATGGGCGCCGCTGAAGATGAAACTGGTCGAGTTGCAGCAAACTTTCGATTTGAAGGACGCTTAGGCGAGGACTTTTTCAATTGCTGCGGCGGCGATGAGCAAAGCTTTGTCGCGCCCTGTGGGGGCCGAAAGCATCAGCCCTGCAGGCGGCTCCGGAGCATGCGTCATCGGCACCGAAATGGAGCAGCCATCCAGCATGTTGATGACGGAGGGATTGCGAAGGATCAGCAGATTGAGGCGTGCGAAATCGGCATCCTTCTCAAAATCTGCAATCGCAGGTGGGATGATCGGCACTGTCGGGCAGGCGAGCAGATCGTAATCCTGCATCCTGCCATTGAAGGCTGCAATAATGCGTGCACGGTGGCGCATGAGATCGACATAATCGGATGCCGATTGCTCATGGCCGCGCTCGATGCGCGAAAGAACACGCCCATCATAAAGTGCACGATGCGCGGCGATGAGATCGCGGTGCGTCGCCAGACTTTCGGGTGCGGAAAAACCGCCCTTGGCATTGATCGAGGGAATCTCGTCGATCTCTGGAAATTGAATCTCTCGCACGAGAGCGCCAGCCTTGCTCAAACGAGCCAGAGCATTCTCGAAAGCGCGGGCAACGAGCGGCTCCATATCGTTGAGCACATAGGATTTGGGAATGGCAATGCGCAGGCCGGCAACCTCGCGCACCGGCGGCGAGTTGGGGGCCTCGCCCGCGAGAATGGAATCCAGAATGGCGCAACAAGCGACACTGCGGCCGAGCGGCCCGATCGAATCCAGCGTCGTGGAGAGCGGAAATGCGCCAGTTGAGGGAATACGACGCGCTGTCGGCTTGTAGCCGACGAGCCAATTGAATACCGCTGGAATGCGGCACGATCCGCCCGTATCCGTGCCCAGCGACCCATGTGACATGCCATCGGTGAGTGCGATGGCCGCGCCAGACGAAGATCCGCCCGGAACACGCCCGGTTTCGCGGTCGAAGGCGCTTTTCGGCGTACCGTAATGGGGATTGATGCCGACGCCTGAAAAAGCAAATTCAGTCATATTGGTGCGGCCGATCACAATCAGACCCGCTGCCTTCCAGCGCGCAATTGCTGTCGCATCTGCGACGGCAGGTTTTGCATTGGCCAGAACCGTGGAGCCTGAGCGCGTGATCTCTCCTTCAAGATCGAAGAGATCCTTGATGGAGACTGGTATGCCGGCGTAAGGCGAGGGCGCCTGGCCGTTCTTGCGCAAGACATCCATCGCCTGTGCGCAAGCGAGTGCTTTTTCACCCGCCACGTTGAGAAAGGTGCGGGAACCTTCCCCAGCCGGATTTTTAATGGCTGCAAGACATTCTTCGACAAGTTTTTGGCTCGTCGTTTGTCCCTTGGCCAGAGCCGAGGCGATGTTTTCGATCGTTGCAGCCATTTTGCGCGCCATCCTTACGTCGGGTCGAAATAATGAATCTCGAGGAGGAGACAGCCTTTCTCAGATTTGAAAGGTCCATGATATGCCCCCGGCGGGCGGCAGGCATAGGTAAAGGGCGCAAAACGCTCGCCGCCATTGCCTTTGTCATCATTGCCGACGGTGAGATCGCCTGAGACGAGGAACACTTCCTCCCAATATTCATGCACGAAAGGCGTTGTTGTGTAGACGCCGGGCAAAAACCGCAAAAGCCGTGTTCTGCTGCCGCGACGATTTTCCTCATCGAGCGCGCCTGACAGAATTTTTTGCTGAATGCCGGATGGATAGCCTAGTGGGACTTCCCAACCAGCATTCATATCGAGTGTATGAAACTCATCATGCAGTTTGTTGATAGCCATGTTTTTCGACCTCATGAATTCCAGAAGCGCGACGAGCCGGTGGCGACAATTTTCTCATAGGCGGGCTCGCCTTCGAGAATGCCGTTTTCGCGGCAGAATTGATTCATGCCCTTCACAAATTCAGGGCTGATGCTTGGGTCGTAATAGGGCAGGTCGCGTTCGATCAGCCTTGCGATCAGGCTGGCTTCTGTTTCCGGGAACAGACGACGGCCAACCTCTGTCGCCAGCGAGACATCGGCTTTGAGTGCCTTTTGCGTGGCAACGATGGCGCGCACAGCAGCATCGGCAACTTCAGGCTCGCGCGCGATCAATGCATCGGAGGTAGCGACGCTGGCCATTGTATAATCGAAACAGCCTTTGGGGCCGTCGCCGCGGCGAATGTCGAGCACCATTTTGCCAACGCCACGGGTGATGGCGACTTCAGCGCCCATGCCATTCGCCCAGAAGCCGTCGATCTTGCCCTCTTCAAGAGCCTTTGCAGCAAAGAGTCCGAAATTGACGGTAACGCCCGGCTGGATCACAGCGCCAGGAACCGGCGCAATATCGATCTGATCGCGCTCGATGTCATAACCGGCGTTAATGAGTAGACGCTTGAGACCCATATTGACCCAAGGCGCTGCACCGATCTTGCGGCCCTTGACCACATCAAGATCGTTGCGCTTTGGATCGATATCGGCGCGCATCACCAAGAACCAATACATGCCTTGGCCCTGCGCGCAGAGGAGCTTGACGCCATCCCAATTCGGAAAAGCCGAAAGTGCGGAATGAGCCGAGCCGCCGACGAAATCGATATTGCCGTCGCGCAATTCCGCATAGCATTTATCGACCGGGTAAATCAGCTCAAGACCGACATCGAGTCCTTCCTTCTTGAAGAAGCCGAGCTCGACGGCTGCTGCAGCCGGAAAATAGGACGGCGAAATCAGATCGGGTATGGCGAGTTTCATACGTCGTGCCATTTTATGTGTCTCCTGCTTGAGAATTGTCGCGGATGATTTACTGACCCTCGCGTGGAAACGGATTGTTCATGCCAACATCGGACCTGCGTCCCTTGATGCGTTCATCGGAGAACTCAAAATATTCGCTGCGCGTTGCCATTTCTGCCTGCCGCGCAAGATGCGGCGGCCAGACACCAAGATCATAGCCATGCCACGGCGCCTCTGGCTTGAGTGCCGGCAAGCCTGGACGCGTCGCAACTTCTTCCAGACATTTTTGGAGTGAAGCCGGGAGGTTCGATGTTTTGTTTTTGTCGAGCACGAGCGTTCCGTCCTAAGGAATTTTTATTTTGCCGATCAGGTCGACAATGGCGCCCGAGATGGGAAACAATTCTGCATCCATCCCGAGGAATCCGAGTGTTTGAATGCCAAGCGGCAATCCGCTGACTGTTCCAAGTGGCAGATTGATGGCGGGAACACCAAGCAGCGATCCGTGGACTGCATAGATTGGATCGCCAGTTGAACTGAGGCCAAGCGTGGCGACATCGGGAGCAGACAAGGTGATGCATCCAGCCACTTCCGAGGCAAGAGCTGCATAGGCCTGTCTGATCTCGTGTCGTTTATGGAGATGGCGTCGATAATCTTCGACGCTCATCGCTTCAGCTTCGTGCAAGCGCTCAATCATCGATGCGCTGAGCTTGCTGGCATCACGATCGGCAAGCGTATTGATCGGCCAGCGCGATTCCCAAGCATTGACCGCGCGTGTCGTTGCAAGACAATCGTTAAGCGCATTCTCGAGAGTGTTGAGGGCCGCGCTTTCTTTGCGGGTCACGATCTTGACGCCCGCTTGACGCAGGCGCTCGATCGACGTTTGCATCAATTCGCGTGCGCCCTTGCTGGCTTTCTCCCATCCCGGCGTTTCGAGATAGGCAAGTGCCGCAGGACGAATGGAATCTGGAATGACGGGTGGGCCGATGAGGCCGGGATGGCCGGGGTCGCCGCCGGTGCGCATCACGATTTCAATCGCCATCTGCCATGCATCCTCGAGAGATGCTGCAAGAACACCCTGACAGCTCTGGCTCATGAAATCGTGACTGCCGCCACGATTGATACCGCCCAGTGAGGGTTTGAAACCATACACGCCGCAATAGCTGGAGGGGCGAACGATTGAGCCGACAACCTGCGTACCGAGCGCGCCGGAAAACATGCCGCAGGCGACGCCCGCAGCAGACCCGCTGCTGGAGCCACCAGGCGTGCGCGCAAGATCATGCGGGTTGCATGTCGGCCCCGGATGGCTGGCAGCAAATTCAGTCGTGACTGTTTTTCCGATAATGACGGCACCTGCCTCGCGCAAGGCATGAACGGAGGCTGAATCGAAACCCGTCGAATGTCCCTCAAACAGCGGCGAGCCCATCTGTGTGGGCATATCGGCTGTCTCGATAATGTCTTTGATGCCAACTGGCATGCCGTCAATCGAGGAGAGCGGTGCGCCAGCGTGCCAACGCTTCGAGCTCGCATCGGCAGCTTTGCGCGCCGATGCAAGATCCTTGACGACGAATGCTTTGACATCGCTTTCGCGTGCATCGATTTCAGCGATACATTTTTCCAGAAATTCACGTGGGTTTGTGGCTCCGGAGGCGAAGGCACCCAGAGATTGGGCAAATGAGATTGACTTTGGTTGTGACATTTCAGGAGGCCTCATCAAGCGTGATGGCGGCGGCGCGACGCTGCATGGAAATCATCGAACTGCGCAGAAGATAGGCTTTGGCGCGAGCTGCATCTGATGCTGTTTCTGACAGATCAGCGAGGACTTTCTTGCGCTCCTCAGGCTCACGCGTTTCCAGCTGCTTCTTGTTGGCAATCGACTGGGCCTGGACGAATTCAATCGACACGGTCTTGCGCTGCAGCGAATAGAGATCGAGCAGACTGTCTGGCGCACCGCCGATCACCTGCACAAGTTTTTCGGAGAGATTGGCTGCATCCTGAAGCCCGCCATTCAGCCCCATGCCGCCGATCGAATTGTTCACATGTGCGGAATCTCCGGCAAGCAGAACACGGCCCTTGCGGAATGTCGAAGCGACACGCTGATGCACCGTGTAGAGATTGCGGTGAACAATGTCATAGGCTTTTGGATTGGGGAAGAACTTCTGCATGCGAGCGTGGACTTCCGTATCGCTCAGAAGATCGGCTTCGATCGCTTCGGCATCGGCCGGGAAAACAAGACGCCAGAGACCGGGCGGACCATCGGCTGCAACCTTGAAGCAATTGCACCATTCATCCGGGTCGGCGAAATAGGAACGGTAGCAATAGCCCAGTTCCTTGTTGAAATCGAAAGGTGTGGTGAGGACGAGAAAGCGTTCGGCCCAGGTGAAACCCTCGAAGGCAATTCCGGCTGCCTTGCGAATGGTCGATCGTCCGCCATCCGCACCGATCAGCCACGCGCCATCATGACGCTCCAGTCCTTTCTTTGTTTCGACTGCGACCACAACGCGATCATCCATTTCCTCAATGCCGACGACGCGGTGATCGAAAAGGATTTCGACATTCGGCAATTCAAGGAGCCGTTTCATGATGATATTGGCTGTCTTGAACTGCTCGCATTGGATCACAAAAGGGTATTTGGTTTCGCTTTTGAGCATGTCGAGATCGAAGGTCGCAACAAGCTCACCTGATGGCCGATCCCAAAATTGAAAAACGGGCGCCGTGAGGCCAACTTTCTGCATGTCTTCGACAAGGCCTGCAGCGCCGAGAACTTCCAAGGTCGCGGGATGGGTCGTGGCTGCGCGCGGATCGGCTTGCAAGCTGCTGTTGGCATCGAAGACGCGCACCGGAATGCCCTGTTGCCCAAGAAGAAGCGCGCAGAACAGGCCGACCGGCCCGCCACCTGCAACAAGAACTGTCTGGTTCGACTTCATATGATCCTGCTCCTTGATGTGCGCATTTCAAATGTTGCGCATCAGATTATTGCGAAAATCTTCGATATGGGCCCGCATGGCAGCCTCGGCAGCGTCAGGGTTGCGCGCCTTGATGGCAGCCAATATTGCCTCGTGTTGTTCTTGGACATTGCGGTGATGCCCCGGCTTGTCGAGAGAAACAAACCAGAACCGCAATGAGCGATCATGTAGTTTGGCAAGGCAGTCTGCGAGGATATTATTCTTTGATGCACGCGCCAGAACGCCGTGAAACTCACGATCGAGAAGCATCAATTCTTCGCTGTTTCGCACATCGATCCATTGCGCCGAACGCGAGAGAATATCCTGCAATTGCAGGATTTCATGATGGTCCGCCCGCTCAGCCGCAAGTCTGACGCAGAAACTCTCGTTCAAAGCGCGGACTTCAACGATCTGTAGAATCTGGTCGAGGCTCAGCGGTTTTACGATGACGCCCTTGCGCGGCATGACATCGACCATGCCTTCAAGAGCAAGGCGTTCGACCGCCTGATGGACGGGTGTTCGCCCAATGCCTATTTGGGCTGAGACCGCTGCTTCGTTGATATATTCCCCCGGCTGGAATGCGCAGGTGATAATTTTATGCTTGATCGTCTCATAGGCGACATCGCGCAAGGATTGCGCCTCGCCGAAGGCAGCGATTGTCTCGCTCGCCCGCGGCATGGCCATCGCTGCATGCGCGCCCTTGGGTCTCATCCCAGCACCGGCAATGTTTCAATTGTGTACTGGTGACGAATGGTGCGGCCAAGCACCGGATCGTGGATTTCGAATTCGAAGCGTCCAGACGGGCGTATTCCGCCTTTGGCTGCAAATGTCCCGCAGAACATGATTGTATTCTCGTCGAGGGCTGATTTTCCGTCGTAACCGGAGATCAATGTCTGCGGGTCGAGCATGGCTGCGACAGAGCCTTCCTGGTAGAGAACACGCTCGCCGTTCTCGCTGATCCATGACCGCATCACCAGCTGGTCCCAATGGGAAACAATATCGGCATATCGCCAGAATTCAGCGGCAACTGGCTTTTCGCACATTTGCTTTGAGACGGTGACATTATAGGTCTCGACCTGCCGGTCTGTGTGATCGGAACCCACGCCGACCCACAATTCGCCACCCCATTGAGCCAGGACGAATTCCACTTCGCCGCTGGAATTTTCTCCGGTCGACTCAAGTCTGTCTGTCGTCGAAATTCTGCTGGCCGCGACACGGTAGTAGACCGGTGTGCTGGCGGGGCGTGCGACGCCAAGTTCTTCCAGTTCGCGTATGTGCTTTTCAAGCGCGACGCGGTCGCGACCTGTCCATCCGGCGACGATTGCCTTTCGGACGTCAACGTCCTTCGGGTTGGCTTTTTTCAAATCGTGGAGCGTGACGCGCATTTGTCCCTGCCGCAATTGATCTAACTGTGAAATATCACAGTAGTAAAACAACGCAGCCTGTCAATCGAATGTCCCGTGCGCCTGACCCGGAATTAGGGGTGGCGCTACAAGCTATTGATTCTTAGGCTATTTCTATCCGAATAGGGACATGATCGGACGGTTTTTCCTGCGCCCTCATATCTTTATCGATCACAACGCCTCGCAGCAGATCGGCCGCTTGCGGCGAGAGGAGCAGGTGGTCTATCCGAATCCCGAGGTTGCGTTGCCAGGCACCGGCTTGATAATCCCAAAACGTATAGAGCCCGGCCTCATCGGTAACGGCGCGTAGCGCATCGGTGAAGCCTAGGTTCAGAAGAGCGCGGAAGCGTTCGCGGGTTTGTGGCAGGAACAAAGCATCATTGGCCCACGCAGCCGGATCGTAGCAATCGCCCGGCGTTGGGATGACGTTGTAATCGCCTGCCAGAACAAGAGGCTCTTCCAGCTTCAGCAATGTCGCCGCATGGGCAATGAGCCGATCCATCCATGCCAGCTTATAAGTGTATTTCTCAGTGCCGACTGGATTGCCATTCGGAAGATAGATCGAGGCAACACGGACGATCCCGTTCTCGCGTGGGACGATTGCCTCAATATAGCGGGCGTGGGTGTCGGCATCGTCGCCGGGTAGCCCTGTGCGAACCTCCAGGGGTCGCTTGGATAAAATAGCGACGCCGTTAAAGCCTTTCTGGCCATGAACGGCGACATTATAGCCAGCCGATTCAACTTCCAGGCGCGGAAACGCGTCATCCGTGCATTTCAGTTCCTGCAGACAAAGCACGTCGGGCTCGACCTCTTTCAGATAGGCGAGCAAATGTTCGAGCCTTTGGCGAACAGAATTCACGTTCCAGGTCGAAATAATCACGGGCTTGTCCTGCTTGGTCGCACTCTGATGAGGCGGTTTGTTTGCTAGCCCCAGCGGCGGTGTCCCCACATCCATTCACCGGGGCGTTCACGAATGTTTCTTTCAAGCGCTGCCTGCAGATTTGCTGTTGTGGCAATCACGTCGGCCTCGCGGTCGCCGGTGCGCACGACAGGAACTTCCTCAAGCTGGATGCGGAAATGCGCATCTTTCTCGCGCAGGACGTGCGCCACAAAGAGAGGCTTATCGAATGAGAGTGCAACCATGGCAGGGAAGGGGGTTGATGCTGCCTCGCGCCCGAAGAAGGGCACGCGTACGCCACGATTTTCGCGCAGGTCTGCCATGACCGACAGGACGCCACCATTGCGCACATGTTTTGTCGCGGTCAAAGCTGCCGTCCGGCCTTTCTCGACAAGGCCGGCCGGATAAAGCGGCTCGCGCAATTGCCGGACCATTTTCTCGACATAGGGATTTTTGATGCGGCGATAAATGCCCATCGGGCTATGTCCGAACCGCAAAAGAACAGCGACCGCAACCTCCCAATTACCCTGATGAGCGGTGCAGGCGATATAGCCATTGGTTGCCGATAAAATCTTTTTGACCTTTTCTTCGTCCTCGATCGTCACTCTGTCCGATGTGACCAGCTCTTGAAGACGAAAGGATTCCGCAAAGACACGCCCCATTGTGTCCCACATTTGCCGCGCCATGCGCTCACGCTCGGGCTGGCTTAGGTCAGGGTAGGCGATCTGAATATGAGCGAGGGCACGACGGTGCCGCTTGGAAAAAGGCGCAAGCCAACGCCAGAGCAAGCCCCCCAGCGCTGAGGCTTTAGCCAGGGGGAGGCTTTGGACGAGCGCTCCGAAAAGCCGGAACAGCGCATATTCGAGAAGATAGCGCAAAATTATCGAAACCGGCCTGCATAGGACAAAGCCGCCTTGGCGGCGCACCCGCCTGTTTTGGCTTGGGCCGGGGGAAAGTCAAGTCCGAGCGTCCGGTCTTTGGCTATTCTGGAAGCAAGCTCAAGAATACACTGGCATCCAGCGCCACCTCGACCGAATCTCCAGGCCACAGCTCGGTGTCCTCCTCCCCGATCAGTCGTTCTCGGCCTTTATCCGTCTGGCGAACGACCACGAGCTCGACGCTGGCCTTTGAGCCGCCCAGGCCCAGCTGAGCACGCATCTTGCTCGAATAGAGGATCTGTTCCTGCGTAGCGAGCAGCTTGGCCTGTGATTGCTGAAGTTTCGTTTCAGCTTCCTGCAGCTCTTTAAGCACCTCAATGCGCCGCTTGTCATCGATATTGGCAAGCATTTTACGGAGCTCTTCGCGCTCCCGTTCCACTTGGGCGATTGCGGCGCTTGTTTGCAAGAGCCTCGTCGCCGAAAGAAGCATGGAGCGGCGCGTGTCGGAAAAGCGGGCAATCGACGTATTCCCCTTCTCGAAGAGTTTCGCGACCCGCTCAAAATCCTCAATGTCCTGCTTGCTGCCGTCTTCCTCATTCTTCAATTGCTCTGTCAGGAGCTGAATCCGCCGGTCGCTCTGGTTGATGACCGAGCGCAGATAGGCCATTTCACGATCACGTTCGGCCTGCCTCGATTTTAACGCAGCCGCCTCAGTGTTGAAGGCAGTATCTATGACCTGAGGCGTCAATGGCGATTTGTCGAAAGCCGAACGTCCAGCGTCACGCTCCTCACCGCTTTCCGCTCTCAATCGCCAGATTGTCGCTTGCTGGCGCAAAATCTCATTCCATAGGCTCGAAAGCTCGCCACGCAATTGGGCAGATTCCTGCAATGGATTGCCGCTGCGCAATCGGATGATGTCGTAGCCTCCAGATACAGCGACGGCTTGACGGATTGTCATGCCAGGTCGAAAGGATTGCTCTCCTGGTTTGGATATGTCGCCGCGCAGATAGATGGGACGATATTCGGCTATGTCTATGGTGACTTCGTCGGGTGCCAGAACAACCGAGCTTGCGCGTCCGTCGAGACCGCGCTGTTGCATGACCTTATTGGCGAAGCGCGCCTTTACGGTTGCGGATAATTCATTGACGGTTTGACCTGAAGCACGGAGCGTCCCAACGAGTGGGAGCATTATATCGCCATCGACATTTATTGGCGTACGCTGTTTGAGGTCTGGGAATCCAACAATTGTGAGCTGGAGTACGTCTCCGGGTGACAGGCGATAAGATTGCGCCATTGACGGAGATATGGCTGCTGCGCTGATCGCTGCGCTTAAGATAAAGCTTTTCAGAAAGCCGATATGCTTGTCTTTCTTCATTTCACTCCCCAGCTCAAGACCGTGGATGGTTGACGATCATCTCAAGCCTAAACGCAGGAAGCCCCTCTGGCGTTGCAGCGTTTACGATATATGAGAAAAGATCCTGAACCTTCTTGAGCGGCGCCACAAAAGCCAGCTTAAAAATGTTTCCTGAAATTTACGCAAAACCGGGATTTTTGGTCTCGCATATAAGGCCAAATTCAGGGCAGGCCTCATGGAGGAATTGCGACACCCTCATTTCCGCTTGCCTGAAATGTTGACTGTCTTGCTTAATCTGGACGGAAGAAAAGACGGGACGGTTCTAACAAACTCGTACAAAAAACCCGCTCCCCAGGACATATGCATCACAATTGCCGCAAGGCCGGCGATGGCGTGACAAGCAGATTGCGATCGAATGCCAAGAATGAATCCATAGACCAAACAAGAAATGAGATAGGCTGCTGGGAACAAAAGAGCCAACGGCATTAAAAAGGAAAGCATGAGAGAGGATCCTACTCCGGTCGTAATAAGAGCAGGAAAAATCTGCCTCGGCGCCGGGATAAGCACATGTTTTCGGCAATTTGTGGCGCGGCCGGCACCATAATGGAAATATTGTCGCGACAGGCTGACGAGGTTTGAGCGCGGGACGTAACCGATCGTGGCTTGCGCGCTCATGAATATTTGGTGCCCCCGCGCGGTGAGGCGGAAATCGAATTCCGCATCCTCATTTGCAACCATTGTCTCATCATAGCCGCCAAGTTCAAGAAATATTCTGCGGTCGAAGGCGGCATGATGCCCATGCGCGACAAACCCGGATTCAGACAATAAGCGATGTGCAGATCCGCCATTCCCGAGATAGCTGTTCTGCGCTGCCGCTATAGCTGTCTGCAAGCATCCGCTTCCTACGGTCTTCATCGGCACGACGACCGAAGCGCAATTTTTATTGATTAATGCCGTGACACAGGTTTCGATAAAATGATCGGGATATATTGAATGGCAGTCGGCGCGGACGAAAATATCGGAGCGACTGTCAGACAAACGTGCTCCAAGATTCACTCCGGCTGATTGTATTCGGGCGGCATTATCGATGAGCTTGATACGACGATCTTGAGCTGCCAATTCCAGAACCAGTTCTCTGGTCTTATCCGTGCTACCGCCATCAATGACGAGAATCTCATAATCGAAAGATTTAGGTCGGATCGTTTCGATCGCTTCTTTGATATGCTTGCTCTCATTGAGGGCAGGCATGATGATGCTTACAAATTGACAGTCCACGCGAACCTCCTGGATCAGAGCCTGACCCTCAAGCCTCTCTGGGGTTCTTCTTCAATATAATCCTTTGAATATGCCGAGCTGCCACGCCCCTGATGCATTGCTGCCGGGTTCATCTTATTGAGAATCGCTCCGAACACTTTACCGGGATCTACATCACATGCATTGACGCAGGAGAGGAATGCATCGGCAGGTGTCGATTCCCACTCGATGATGACAATGATAGCATCGAGGAGGGGGGCTACAAAGCGCGCTTCGGCGACAACACTGGCCGGCGGGAGATCTACGATGATCCGCGAATACTTATCTTGGTTCTTTTCGAGCATTCGCTCAAAACCGCCTGTTTCAAACCAACTAGCTCCCAAATTTTCCATGTCTGAATCTACGCCTAGGAAGTCTAACGTTGAAGATCCTTGGAACGGATACGCTTGCGTGTCCTTACTTCGAACGTCTGGCACAAATCGCGATTTTGGTCTCAGCAATTCCGTTAGTTGTGGGTTTCGTATGTCTGCATCGACAAGAAGCGTGGGGCCACCGGTCGCCAATAATTGAGCAAGATTGGCCGCAATGCTTGTTTTGCCTTCGCCAGGGAGTGCAGAAGTGATGCCGATATAGCGCATTGAGCGTGTTCGTTCGGCTAGGCTGATTTCTGCTCTCACCAATCTTAAACTCTCGGTGAATTGAGATCGCGGCGCCCGAACTACTGTATGTAAAACTTGCCTCGGATCTTTCGACACCAATCGTGGAAGGCTGGGTATTGTCGCAAGGCATCTCATTCCGTATCGATTGATTTGACCGGCACTGCGTATGGTTCTATCGAGCCGCCATCGGATGAAGGCCATCGAGATGCCGAGACCCGATCCAATTAATGTCATGAGAGCGAGAATTAGGCCTGTTTGCGGTTTGCTGGGTAATGCTGGCCGCGATGCAGTACCGATAATCCGTGCTTGCGTGATTGGAGATGTTTGTTGCTGAACGGAATCTGTATAGCGCTTCAAGAATGCAGCATAGAGCGCATCATAGACCTCTGCCATACGATCAAGCTCTCGGGCGCGCGGCCATGTTTCGGCATTATTGCCATTTTGAGTTTTGAAATCTTGGGCGGCTCTGGACGCATCTTCGGATTTGATACGCAATTCATTGACCCGATCTTGCAACCAGAGACTTGCGCGCTGCCATATTTGTGCCTTCGTGTCTATTTCATCCTGAACATATGCCTCGGCAAAAGCATTAGCGATTTGTGCGGCACGATCTGGATTTGGAAACGTGTACGCTATTTCGACAACATATGAGGAGCCGATCCGACGCACTGCAAGGCCTGCCATCAGTTTTGCAAGGGCAATGCGTTCCGGCTCCACAAGGCCAGGTTCGTCCGAAAATACATTTACGAGGGATCGAAGAATATCCTTCGCCTTTCGTGCGCTTATCGTGAGCAGCTTGTCTTCCATTGAATCGGGGGTTTCAACCTGCATTCCTTTAATTCGTTCAAGAACTTTGAACCCGATTCTGTCGGAGACAATGACCTGCAGCTGGCTCTCAACCTCGGGAACTGCGAGGCCCACGGAGGGTCCACCGCCGCCTTCAAGAGCGGCGAGTGAATTGCGGGGAGTATCGATGAGCAAACGGGCGTAAGCGGTAAATTGTCTTGTCGCAGTTGTTGAGTAGACGAGCCCGAGGAAGAAAAAAACTCCGGCAGATACGATAATCGTCTTTCCGTAGCGGCGCAGAACAATACGAACCTCTTCAATCGACCAAATGATTTCGTCTTCCGGACTCGCCATACGGCGCTCTGAATTGCTTCGAGGATCATTTGTCTGATCGAGCATAAGAACGTTGCTCCAATTTTCAAAAATAAGAGAAAGCCGAAGCTTTGCTGCTAATTCATTCTTCTCTCTATTTTTGTTGCACGGAAGAAAAGTTCATGCAAAGTTTTTCAACGCTTGTGCTGGAGGAGCATTGAACCTTGAGCAGGACATTTATCATTCGCACTATGCTGTTTTCAGTTCTGTGTGCTTGTTGGCCTACTTCACCGCATGCGCAAACACAGGCAATCGTTCCAGGAGGAACTGCGCGTCTCACATTCTCTGACGATTTTAACGGTCCATCTCTTGACCGGACCAAGTGGAATTCGAATTACACGAATGCGACGCGCAATCTTCCTGGCGAGGAGCAGATATACACGCCCGATTCCTTTGAATTGCGTGGCGGACGCTTGAACATTATCGCAGCTAAACGAAATGTATCAGGTTACAAATTTACCTCTGGTGCTTTGACCACTTTTGGATCATTCGAGCAGAAATACGGATATTTCGAAATTCGGGCCCGCGTTCCAAAAGGAAGGGGCCTCTGGCCAGCATTATGGATGCTACCTTCTGATCGAAGCTGGCCGCCCGAAATCGACATAATGGAGTTTCTCGGCAGAGATGTTCGTCATATATGGACAACCTACCATTGGTTGGATCCGAATGCGGTTCATTTGAAAGACGGGTCAGGTTCAATTTCTTCAGATTGGACAAACGATTTTCATACCTTTGCGCTTCAGTGGAAGCCGGGCTACCTGGCTTGGTACATAGATGGCAAAGAGGTCAAAGCCATTTCTGGAAATCATGTGCCATCATCGAGAATGTTTCTTTTGATGAACCTTGCAATAGGGGGACCCTGGGCAGGGCCCCCATCGGCAATGACGCCATTCCCGGCATTTTTTGAGATCGATTATGTCCGCGCCTATCAATATGAGGATTTGGATGAAGACGACGACCGCCCCTATCGGTACTTGGTTACCCATGCGAGCGAACAGGCAGTAAAAAGGGGTGACGAAATGCGTTTTGATTTTGGGATTGAGAACCGAAGTCTAGTCGGTACTCATCGATTCCAGCTTGTGCTCAAGAATGCCGTATCCGAGCTTAAGATCGCGCAATTTGATTCCCAAATAATTCTCGATAGAAAAGGCGATTTCCGACGGACGTGGACGCTTAAAATACCGCAAGATGTCAAACCAGGTTTGTATGTCGTAAGTTACGGCCTCTTTGGTTCCGACTGGTCGCAACTGGATTGGCTCAATAACGCCAAGACAATTCTGATTCATGAATGACGAGTGGATATCTTTTTGAAATAATTTTGTATTTTTTTTGCCAGACGAGAGGATTGATATACAAATGAGAGAAAACTGTCCTTCATCCCCTGTTTAACGATTGGGATTCGTAATTCTGAATAATGCTCCTTGAAGAGCTTCACGTGTCGCTCATCGTCGTAGATACTGTAGATCAAGCCAAGATCATGTTCACTATCTACGCGCCGGTGTGGGAAGAGATGAAGAATAGGTGCGATTGATGCCGTGTAGGCAATCGGTCCGGTGACGCGCAAGACGCCATATTGGCCAGAGCCATGTAATCCTTTATTATAAAGCTTGATGTTGCGAACCACATTCGCAATGACCGCCGCCAAGAATGGATGCTCTGGAGCGGCCGCGATATACCATTGCTGAAATTCGCCACCAGGGACCCAATTAATATCGTCATGCAGTCCCCACCCGGCATATTTCTCATCTGATGAATTGCGCCATTGCGATAATAGGAAAGTGTCATTTGCACGAATGACACTGCCTAACGGACGGCTCGCGGAACTCTTTATGTCGAGGTAAATACCGCCAACACGATGAAGGAGTAAGTAACGAAAGAAATCGACACGTGCTGCGCCGTAACTGTTCTCCAATTTTTCGTAGGAATTAAAAATTTCTGAACTAAAATTTTCTTTCACAAACCGATGCATATCTTCATCATTGTAAAAGAAATACTCCCATTCTGGATTCTGTTGCCGCAATAAATCAATATTTATAGCAATGTCTTTGGGGAGTGCTCGATCTGAAAAGAAAACTTGATGGATCTTTTTTGGTATTTTCTGTTCTGTAGGTCTCAACCGCGCGATTGAACCGATGGAATGAATGTTTAAGCGTGGTATTAATCGTTCGCTGAATCGAGGATGTAAATTATTTAATCGCATCTGATGGCTAAGCTCTCGTTTGATAGATCGTACTTTTCATATTATTACATTCTATCGAGGCTTTCTCATCACCAATTATTCGCAAGGTTCGGATCTTTGGACAATCCTCCCTTCCAATCAAATCGCCGCATCTTATACTTCGTTCCGGATCTGAGTGATCCAGCGACATCTCGACGGTTGGAAATGTTTAGATGTGGTGAAGCAGAATTCTCAGTTGTTGGTTTCGACCGGAGGCCCGACACTTCAAAAAATTTCCCATTTATATCACTTGGGGTAACCCGCGATGCGGCTTTGCTTCGGCGCTCCATCTCCATTCTAAAAGCGATCTTAATGCTCCCTTCAGTAATTCGATCTTTATCGGGATCTGACGTCTTAATCGCCCGAAACCTTGAGATGCTTTTGTTAGCAAATTTAATCGTGCGAATTTCAAGATATAGGAATGCAGAAATTATCTATGAATGTCTCGACCTTCATAGAATTCTGTTGGACGGTTCATTTCTAGGCAAAGTTCTGCGTCAACTCGAGAAACGCCTTCTTAAAAATGTCAAAAAGATAATCATAAGCTCAGAGGCTTATTTTGATTCATACTTCTCAGCCGTGCAAAAATTTAAAGGTGATGTTTTGCTAGTTGAAAATAAACCTCTGTTTGAGGGAAGGGCAAAAGTAACAAATGAGGGACCGAGAAGAGCTGCCCTAAAAATAGGGTATTATGGAATGTTGAGATGTCGAAAGTCTCTCGATATTCTGAAGATCATTGCGGATCATTCCAGGAATCAAACCGGCATTGTGATCGCGGGATTACCAAGTCCTGCAATATTTCCCGAATTTGCCCGAGATTTGTCTCTGTCTCATAAAATAGAATATCTCGGGCCTTATGCGGCGAAAGAAATTGGCGCTTTGTATCAGAAGGTCGATTTTGCTTGGTGTATAGATTTTTATGAAGAAGGCCTCAATTCCCGTTTGCTACTCCCAAATCGGCTTTATGAATCGCTTGCATTCGGTGTCGTTCCAATCGCGATCGCCGGAACCGAAACGGCGCGCTGGTTGCAAAAAAGACAAATAGGAAAAGTTTTCTCTGACACCGATGAAATAGTAAGATTTTTCGAACAATTGGAACTGAACGAAGTTGCGAATCTCAAGCGAGATATTGCGTGTTTGCCAACAAATAATTTTTTTATGACAGAATTAGAATGTCGGAAATTAATCGAGAATGTTTATACGCCAAAATAGGTTTCTAGATAAAGGGACGCAGATCTATCTTGGCTCAGATTATTCATCACATAATTTCGCGGTGCAAAAGAACTCAAATTTCCCCAGAATCTACCGAAATATTCCACGTAGTTTTCCTTTTTAAAACGAACGCCGCATTCATCTGAGAAATATGGTACCGACGTGACGGTCAGATTGTCTGAAGCAAATTTCGAGAGCTGTTGATCGCACAGAACTCCTTCATCCCACGCGAAAATGGGGATATTCATAGACATGGCTTCTTGGTATGCGAGACCTTGTGTTTCATGTTCGCATAAAAAGACCAATGATTTCGATTTTTTGAGGCAATCTTCATAATGTCCGATCGAATGTTCGCCGTAGCGAATTGTTGTATGGGTCAACTCAAGATCGTTTAGGTGTGCTTGAAGTTTGATATAAAAGTCCGGTATCAATTCATCTCTACTCCACCTGATCTTATCATATATCAAACAGTCGATTGATTTTGTCGTCAGCTCATCGGGTGCCCATTTATCTGTGTCTATTCCGGCAAACCAATCTTTGATCGTTCCTGGATTATTTCGTTCATATATTTTGTAAATCCAATCGCTAAAGCAGATCAAAGATGCTGCTGGAAAGTCTTTGATGATTTCGCTAAATTTGTCGGGCATTCCGAAGTCACCGGGTCCAAAGACCACTGGATGATCCTTTGGAATATGTTGGATAGTAGTCGGGTAGCCGGCGACGCCTATCGGATAATGGGGATAACGATCCGCTAGTCGATAATTGTTTATGTGAACATCGCATCCGCTATTCTTCAACGAAGCAACAAGATTTAAGAATTGGGTATAAAAGCCCGTGCGCAATTGCTTGCCCAGACAGTACCGCCACATGTACCTTGCAGCTCTTCGTAATTCATTCGCGCTCCTCGCAATTGCTGCACGACGTGCTCGTCGTTCAAATCCATCATAGAAAAGGAGAACGAGAGGACCACGACCGAGATCGACCGGCGATCTTGTCCATTTGGTTGTTTCATTTTCCATCATTTATACCTCGATAATTTTGTAAGTCATTTTTGCCAAAGAAATTTGTGAGAACGCCAAAATGAAACATTCCGCGGAGAAGGTTCTTCCGCCAGGCCACCGGTGATGGAAATGAAAACAAGCTGTATGCAAGGGAGTAAGCAAGTTTAGCAAAGGTGGCTACCATCACGAATATGAACGCATTATCGTTCTGCCTCAGAATCCGAGCATAGGTCTGTCCATTTCGGATAGTGCGACGGGCAAGCCAGCTTAAGCTTAGTCGGTTTCGCTCGATAAACTCGGTCATCAACGCATTTGGAGAGAACGATAATTGGGCGCCCTTCTGATGTAGCTCGTAAAAGAAAATAGTATCTTCTCCTCCGCTCTGCCCAAGCTCTTGTTTGAATCTGGTTTTTCCGATGCAAGAGTGACGAATGAGAACATTCCCTGTATATCCAGTTTCAATTTTCGCTCCACGTTTGTAGGTTGGACGCGTTGTAAAAAAATCGCCAGACCTAATCCATTCAGAAGTATTCGCAGGATAGGCAGCTAGAACTGGTCCTAGGACAATGTCGGCATTTTGTTCTTGTTGCGTTTGAATCAGATTCGCGAGCCAATTTGGCGAGGCTATCTGATCGTCATCCATGAATGCGATATAATCTCGCCGAGCGATCTCGAGAGCCTTGTTCCGCGCAATTGATATATTCTGTCTCGGGGCATGATGATAATGAATATCGGGGAATTTCTGCGTCAAAAATTCAGCAGATTTTGCTTCATCATTGTCGATGACATGTATGCAGAAACGGCCATTTGGAAACTCTTGCCTACGAACGGAATTTACCGCATCGATTAAGCTTGAACGTTTGTATGTGCAGATGAAAACATCTACTTCCGGTTCGTTCATGGTACTTTCCTAATTTTACTTTTTCAGTTACATATTTTGCATGACCGCTCCCATTTCAGCAACCGAAACAAATTGTCTTGATGCGTCCGTTATTATTGCCGCCCGTAACAGTGGCGGAACGATTATCCGCGCGATTCAGAGTGCACTTAATCAATCACACGTAGAGCTTGAGGTTGTTGTTGTAGATGATCATTCTTCGGATGGAACACGAGAGCGAATAGCTGAGCTTGCAGATCCGAGGGTTCATTATGTCTCGTTACCCGTTCAAATGGGAGCGGCCTACGCACGGAACTTCGGCATTTCTCGTGCTGAGGGAGAATGGATTGTTATTCTTGATGCAGACGATGCAATGCATTCGACGCGCTTGTTTAAAATGATTGGATCAGCGCGGACAGCAGAAGCAGATTGCGTACTCGATCACATTGAAGCGGTGGACGAAGACGGTCAGAAATTGGAGAAGTTTATAGACCCATTTGTACCCGGTGTTCTTGATCTGGAGGCCTATATAAGAGGCAATATCCTTTTTGGGTCAGCCGGCCTTGGTTATTTAAAACCAATTCTCAGAAGAGCTTTTCTCAACGAATTGGATCTCAAATACAGGACAGACTTAAGAATAGGCGAGGATTTCGCGCTAATTTGCGACGTATTGCTTGGAAGTGGTCATGTGCTGCTAACGTCCGGGTCTGATTATGTTTATACGCGGCATAACAGTTCTTCGTCTAATCGATCATCATCCGATGACATTCGAAAGATGATTTTTTACGATGACTATCTTCAGCGGCATTATGCTGTTGGAAATTGTGAAACCTTGCAATCAACAATAGCTGCTCATAAGGATGCTTTGGATAGGCTTCTCACCCATGCGATCCTCGCCGAGAGTTTTCACTCGGGTCGAGTTCATGAATTTATGAGCCAGATTTTATCAAAGCGGGGTTCCATTCCTTTTCTCTGGTCCATTGTTCGGAAGCGTTTTGGTCGCTTTGTTCAATTGATAGGCTCGAGATAATGGCGCAATCATATCTGTCCGCAGATTCAATTTCGTGCCACCTGGATAGACCTCGAGCTTCAACTCAGGTTGAAAGATTTCTAGTCGATTTCCTGATGGCTCTTTTTCTTGGGATGATTACCCGAATTACAATATTTCCAAGT
>Ga0315905_10001211_pt1 | contig 27714 bp, 25 predicted proteins | sample LakEriMetagenome_5_FD_203522 | JGI IMG/M metagenome (GOLD analysis project Ga0315905, IMG submission 203522) | Freshwater fungal communities from buoy surface, Lake Erie, Ohio, United States - Buoy 4 MA121 | ecosystem: Environmental > Aquatic > Freshwater > Lake | place: USA: Lake Erie, Ohio...
GTATAAAAACTCTCGTCGATTACCGTAACTTGTACGCCTGGTGATGTTAGTGCCATATCGCCTATTCTCCTGGTAATAGTTGCTCATAATATTTAGCATTCTGTTCCAAAAACAGCCAGTTAGACACATAACAAAAGGGGTCTAAAAGGGTAAATATCAGATGCGACCACTCTGCAAGGCCTGCGCACAGCGACCTAGAGCCATTAATTACTACAAAGACACTCGTGCCTACTATAGAACACTGTGTGAAATCTGTTTATCACACGGTGCGGGTGCGCATGTGCCTCGTTGGCAACGTGCAGGATACAAACCCAAGACCGTGTGTGAAAAATGTGGATGTCGATCCCAACACGCAGAGGTGTTTCGTGTGTTCCACATAGATGAAAATCTCAACAACTGCAGGCCCAACAATCTCAAAACCGTGTGCTTAAACTGTGCTTCTATTCTAGGCAAAGAGGGCATCACTTGGAGGCAAGGAGATCTGGTGGCTGACTACTAGATTTGCACTTTGTTCATAGAGCTCATCAATAGAACCGTTGTTATTGATAGTACTGTCAAACTCACTGCCTAACCATGCCCACTCTGATGCATGTATTTTTCGCATCTTCATAGCATTAAGGCCTACGTTGTTGCCCTGATTAGCACTGATAGCATCTGCATACCATTCGGGCAACTCACCACGCTGCACCCAAACAATCTGTCCGCCTGCGTCTTTAATTGATTTAATCTCGTTGGGGAAACGGCAGTCTGAAATAACTATATGGTCTTTGCTGGTGCGTAGTTTGTTTTCTAATGAAGCGATCCATATATCATCATGGAACGATCTACGACAGACTTCTGTGCCCCAGTATTGTAGAACCCATCTAGGAGTTAGTGTAGGCATATCCAACCGTTCTGCCCACCAAGGATCTACCTGTTCCCGCCATTCTCGAGCCTGTGCTGTGCGTCCTTCCAGCATAGTTCGATCCCAACCAAACACACTGGCCACAGCGTCTTTGAGTGTTGAAGCAAAACTTTCTCTGCGAAATTCGTGAAAATTAACTAGATAGTCGGCCACGGTGTCTTTGCCCGAGCCTATAAAACCGCATACACCTATGATCATAAACTGTCCCCTTTAGAACAATTATAATATAGATTAGTTACAAGGTCAACCAGTTATCCAGGTATATCCGCTGCCGCCGGGAACCAATTTCATCAAATCATCTATGAGTTTTTCCATCTCAGCCTGCGCTTCTGTGATCAATGCTGTGCCGTTAAGCTGTGTGCCACCCTGTGGGCCTGCTATTTGTCCAAACTTGCTTCGTGCCTGCCCCAGCATCATCTTGCAGTTAGCCAAACTATAGTCTTTGATCCATTGCCCCGAGTATACATCATCTATGATAGAAAAATCCGGTTTGGTATTGTAGACCTGTAACATTATGCTTTCTTCTCCACGGGGACGTTGATGAATTATCAATTTGCGACTCTGAGGATGATAGGTAAAATTAATAAAAGAACCAAACATTTTGCCAACCAACTCCTGATACTGACTAAACAGTTCATAGGTTAGTAGCCCGCCCATGTTGGTACTGCTTAACAGATAGGTGTTGGCATAGGCCAAATTAAATGGTTCGAACACTGTGCCTCCTGTGCCGTTACCGGTTCTAGAACCAACACTGCGTCTAAAAATTTGACGCACCTGTTGAATTTCCTTGGGGAGAATGTATTCGTTGTTGCTCTCTGTCAGCGTTATAAACACATAGCTTTCTTCCACAGCGTTATCGCTACGCTGACGGAAAGTTGCTAGAGCACGATTAAGTGCTGTGTCGTAGTGTATGGGGTCTAATTCTACATCTACCATACCATCGCCTAGCATGGCTTTGCAGTAGTTGAAAACAGAGTTTTTGGCTTGATCTGATGTGCTCATACAAGTATTTATCGTAGCGGTAAATATATGACTATGCCAAGACTCAGTTTATACCGTCCCGAAAAGGGCAACGATTTCCGCTTTATAGATAGATCCGCCTGGGAAATGTTCCAAGTTGGTGGCACTGATGTGCTGGTGCATAGGTACATAGGGCCGGGAGCTGCAATTCAAGGCGATACTCCTAGCACACCCGATTACACCACTGATAATGTAGCAAACATACAGGATCTTCTATTTTTAGAAAACAGGGATCGCAAATACGATCCCGATGTTTACGTCATGCGCGGTGTCTATAATATATCTGATATCGATTTCAACCTCAGCCAATTTGGACTGTTTCTACAGAATGATACAATTTTTATCACGTTTCACATCACCGATACCGTGGAAAAACTAGGTCGTAAAATCATAGCAGGCGACGTAATAGAACTACCACATCTCAAAGATGAGTATGCTTTGAATGATTTGACATTTGCGCTGAAACGTTTCTTTGTCATAGAAGAAGTTAGTAGAGCAGCAGAAGGATTTTCAGCCACATGGTATCCACACTTATATCGAGCCAAGTGCAAACCATTAGTAGACAGTCAAGAATTCAAACAGATCCTAGATGGCATTGCTGACAGCGATGCTTATCAAGGCACTTATAACGCAGGCATCACATACTATCCGGGTGATATAGTACTAGCAGCTAACGGTAAAAAATATCAGGTCATACAGGAAGTCACGGGCATTGCTCCACCTAACAATACCTACTATGCACTAGCAGATACTCTGCGAGATGTTGTCAGCACCTATGAAAAAGAAATGCAGATCACTGCTGCGGTGTTGGATCAAGCAGAAGCAGATGTGCCACGCAGCGGCTACGACACCAGCAAGTATTATACCTTGCAGAGAAACGCTGACGGAATAGTTGAATTAGCCACTGTGGATGCGGGATCTGTAACAGTGGATGCACAGAGACAGGCCACCGACGAAGCAGGTAATCTACTATATGACACGGATGGTAATGCTGTGTATGTTGGACAGACTGCCAGCAGTGTAATATTGCCAACAGACGGCGATGGCTATGAAGGATATCTAACCAAAGACGGTGTACCTCCTAATGGTGCTCCATTTACCGCAGGCATTTCATTTCCGGCTAGTCCTGTCAATGGCCAGTTTGCACTGCGCACAGATTATCTGCCCAATAGACTGTTTAGATACGATGGCCTAAGATGGCGAAAATTTGAGGACAATGTTCGAATGACCATGAGCAATCTCGGAGCCAGTGATGTTGCTGCTGGTGAACCGTTTGCAGGCAAGGATGTGAGAAAGACACAAAAATCTACATTCATCAATAACCCCACTGTGAGCACCATAGATGGCCACACAGTCAAAGAAAAGCAGAGCCTCAGCAAGGCTCTTAGACCCGAGGCAGACCTATAATGGATTTTCACTACGACGGACAGATAAGACGCTATGTCACACAGTTCATGCGTGTGTTTATAGGGTTCAAGTATCAAGCAGGCGATGGCGATCAACGACAGATTCCTGTGATGTACGGAGATTTAACTAGGCAAGTGGCCAGCATCATCAAAGATAACTCAGAAAATAAAATGCCTACTGTTCCTAGGATCGCCTGTTACATCACAGGTCTTGAAATGGATACCAACAGACTCAGTGATCCTACGTTTATTTCAAAGATACATATCCGAGAACGCAGATTCACAGACGCTAGTGGCACTAGAGAATACACTGGCGCACAAGGCGGCAGCTATACAGTAGAACGGTTAATGCCCACACCGTTTAAATTGACCATGAAAGCAGATCTGTGGACTTCTAACACAGATCAAAAACTACAGTTGCTTGAACAGATATTGGTGCTTTTTAATCCCAGTCTGGAACTTCAGACCACAGACAACTACATAGACTGGACCAGCCTTAGCGCCATGTATCTAACCGGCACTAATTTTTCAAGTAGAACCATACCACAAGGAGCAGAAAGCGACATAGACATCTGCAGCATGGACTTTGAAATGCCGGTTTTCATATCGCCTCCTGCTAAAGTTAAAAAATTAGGTATAGTGCAGAGCATTGTGGCCAACGTGATGGACGATGAAGGAAATGTAATAAATCTCGAAGATTTAATTTATAATAACAGTGCTACTGGTCACTTTGAGCCTGGTAACGATGCTGTTGGTATTGGAGTAGGCGGTAGTCCGTTTGGCAGATACGGAATTCTGTTGTTTAAATCAAATACCGGTAATCCCAACGATAATCAATACGATCTAACATTGGTTGATCCTGTAGAGGCTGTGACGTCACTGGGTCTTAGTGAAAAGGAAACAAAAACTGGTGAGCCGATTGATTGGAATATAATATTAAATACTCAAGGCGGTTATGTTCCAGGCAGTGAAGTTTTGTTTGGAAAATCCAACGGATTAAAAATAGTAGGAACATTTGTAATTAACCCACTGGATCCTAGCATATTAGTAGTGTCCTTAGATACAGATACATATCCAGGCAATACTGATATACCCAGCTCCATACCGGGATTCAGTGCCAGAGGCACCGTGGATGCTATTATAGATCCCTACAAGTATAATCCGCTAGAAGTGTATGGCTCACACGCAGCCATACCGTTGGGGTTGAGATTTTTAATGCTAGATGATGTTAATAACAGTGTAAATCGTGGTGGTTACATCAATCTTCCTTCTCAACCTGCAGACAGTACCAGTGTGCCTTATCGTGGACCGCAGGCCTGGAGAGAACCCAGCAACAATGATTCATCTTGGGAAAATCAAGATGGCACAGATCCAATTATCAAAGCCAACTCTATTATAGAGTGGACTGGGCGTACATGGACCACAATATGGGATCCAGAAGAAAATACCTTAGAGGCAGCAGACATACTAGGTGAAGAATTTAGTCCAACCTATATCCAAAATATACGCACAGGTGTCAAATACCAGTGGGAAGGCACACAATGGATCAAGGCTTTTGAAGGTGAGTATGTGTCAGGAGAATGGAGCTTCAGGACTTCAGATGGATAAGTACTGGCATGCAACAGCGGGCCGGATTACTATTCTTAGCTAAAACCACAGGTCGTATACTGCTGATCCTAGATGCAGAGCGGTGGACTGTGCCCACATTTCAGCGCAATAACAGTCTCCTAGAAGATGCAGACGACTTGTTAAATCAATATGCACAGGGTCGAATAGTTCCTATTGAACTGTATCTGTCCGAAGATCGCGGTTTTGAATATGGCACATATGTGTGTGTGGTCGATCAAGAGTTTTTGACCCTAGCATCAAAGACTGTGTGTTGGGCAGATTTGGATTGCTTGCCAAAACAATTGCATTCCGGACTACGCACCACATTAAATAACACTGTTATTAGAACTAAAATTGAAACCATTATGGGGTTAGAAAGGCTACCGAAGTAGCCTCCTAATGTTTAGATTACAAAAGTAATCACGCCAGCCGTTATTAACATCAGTCCGCCCCAGGCACCCAATGCTTTGTAATAGGTACCAAACGGTGTTCCAAAATAACGATTACCGATCATCACACATTTGTGAGTCGGACTTAACAAGTAACCAGCAAAGTCAATAGCAAAGAACCATAAGAAATACTCAACTCCAAAGACCTGAGACATTAATACAGCAATCGCAATAAACTTACCTGAACTACCCATTAAAAAGCTAGCTATGAGACCTATGACGCTGATGATTAACATGCCAACGACAGTATGCGGATCGAGCACACTGGTCTTTAACATTGTTTGCCATGCGGCATCATAAGTTTTCATGTAGTTACCTAACATGATAACTGCACCAACCCATGCTAACACATCCCAGCGAACATAGCCAAGAAGTTTTTTCGGACCCCATTGCTGACTGATGACGATGTAATACAGGGTCAAGAAACCAAAACAACCAACCATCCATGCATCGTTGTAAATGTAAAGGCCAATGGCCGCAAACATTGGAACAACGTTTCGTAAGACTGATGATAGTTTGAAGTTTCCCGGTGTGATTATTATTTCGTCGTCATTCACCTGGCTCCAAATGTACCAAGTAATAAACACGAAACTAACAATCAACAGGGGCGCAATCAGGCCAAGCCACGCACCATAAGTTAAACCAAATGCCGCGATTGGTAGGATTACTGTTTTCTCAAGTGGGCTCCACAAATAATAGTGGTGTGTACTCAAGTAATCAACAATGCCTAACTTTTCACGGCCCGGTCCATCTTTTGGTGCTACTGTATCCAGCAAACCTGCTGACACAGTGACTCGACCTTCAATTGGAAGAATACCTCCAATTGCACTTAGGAGAACTACTACAAACTTGTTACTTCTGAATGTGTTTCTTACATAGGCAAATGCCGGGGCGAAGAGTTGATACTCTTTTGCTAGTCCGGCAGTGATCATAATGAAGAATATCATCCATAAGTATGATATGTTCTTTAACAGAACGTTTGTGATGAAGTCCATCGTTTCTCCTTTAAAAAAGCACTATAATTATAGTGCCAGTTATTTATTAGTACAAGTACTATGGAGAAATTAGTATGGAATTGAAATTATGATTTCCGTGTTGAAGGAACGTATTCTTTTATTATAGGGAGCCAAGAATCACCAGTGCGTTGTGTCATATTTTCAGCTAATTGTTCAGCTCGCTGCTGGCAAAAAAGCTGTTGATCTGAAGTATATTTCAATCCGTCCATGTCTTGTACTTTAACAGTTTGGCCAGTCGTGCTATTTTTAGCCATTGGCATAAGGTATTTTCTAGTAGTCATAATAGTCTCCCAACATATTTATAAGAAATTTTCTAAATTTCTTGGCCAAATTACCTGACACTGAATTTCCATATTAAGTGCTATTCGATATTCGTCGGTATCTGGCGGGATGGGTTCGTGTTTTAACCAGCCTGGATAAATTATTAAATCGCCTTCTTTGGGTTTGTACCAAAATCTCAGTTCTTTATTTGAATTGTATATACCTAAACAATTTGCAATCGGTGACGTTGATGCGGGTATTTTATGATAATAGACTGCATTGATTTCACATGTATGACTGTGATCGTGAATCCCTTGAAAAAATTCATTAGATCGACTCACATAAGCCCAAATTTTTCTACGATTATTTTTTTTTATTTCTAAAGGTCCGAGCCATTTAGTTGCATGTTCCAAAAATAGCGTGTACAGATGATCTAAATCGTTGGTTATAGTATCTTCTAAAGGCAAACTAGCATCACCGGGATGAATATGATACGGGTAAGAAGCATGCCGTTGCAGAATATATTCTGTGATATGATTTTGATTTCGACACCAGTCTATTGATGTTAGATATATAGGCAGTTGCATCAAATAATATCAAAATTGACAATACATCTTCTGTCTTTAGTGGGATTAGTGCTGGCATGATAAAACTTCCCGTCAAACAGCACGACCCGGCCTTTTTTTGGAGTGACCCTGTGAGTGATCTGGGCTGGCGGAATGAGACTATTAACTTCATCTTGACTGAATTGCGGATATGTTGCATTAGTAGTTATAACAGTGTCGCCATCTGCATCATTGACATAATACAAACAGACTAAATGCGGAATGTCAGCATCCACGTGCAGTAGATTATATTTTTTTTGAAAAATATCTTGTACGTTAGGAAATGTTAAAAATACTCTTCCCCAATATAGCTCATTAAATTTAAAATTTATTTTCTCACAGGCCTGATACATCAAAGGTAGCAGCAGATTAGTTATGGCACTGATCGACCCCGTTTGTTTCTTATAAAACATATGGCCAAACCCATGCGAATCGTGTTCCATTTTTTGATCTAGAGGTATTTTTTTAGTAATGCTGGCTGCAAAATACCAAGGAAAATCTGGATTGTATAATGTGTCCTGAGCTATCTTATCTTGATAGGTTTCAGAAATAAAGTCATCGATAATAATTATGTCATTGATCATGTTTACTCCGTAATCTCTATGTCTGCTGCAATAACGAATCTGTATTTACTACTTTGGATGATGCCGGGTCTATGCCAAAGCTCTCCAGGAAATATCACCCAGGCAAATTGTTGAGGTCTGATAAAATATTTATTTTGCCCGTCGACACCGTCGGGGGCAAATTCTGTTCCTGCATATTCTAATTGTTTAACATCATCAGGTATATGCAAGTAAAAAATTCCACTCATTTTTTTCTTATATGGATTGTTGTTATGGTGATGCCAGTACGAGTCTCGATTTTCTTCAGTGTCTAAGTTAGTCATATAACTCCAGGCCATCATCTCTGAAACTTTTACTTCTTTTCCAAGATACATGAACACACTGAAAAGAAAACTTAATCGATACTTCAACCAGATTGATTCATCTAACTTGAATAAATTTACGTTTGTTTGATATCTAGGACTGTTGGTAAAATAGCTGCCTTTGTCAACTAATTCTTCTATTATTTTTATCACAGTTTGATTATCTTCGGCACTAATCATACTGGAGTAATTAAATGTTTTTACAATATCATTAGATTCAATGGCGTACATATTATTTTACCTTGAAATTTATATTCATTACTATTCTTTGTTTTTTATCTGTTTGGGTGGTACTGGCATGATATTGTAATCCATCAAATATCACTACTTTATTTTCTTCGGATTGTACTAGGTGTTGAGTTTTTAAAAAATTATCGTCGGGAAATTTTTGATCATACAATACTGTTGGACCATTACAGGTTGTAAGATAAAACAAAGCAGTTAGATGAGGGAAGGGATAATCTACATGAGGATTATGAGTATAAGGTCTTGGAGTTTTAGTCATCATCCCTAGCCGTATCCTTGTTACTTCTAATGAACCAAGATCAAAACTGCTGCAAATATTCTCAGCCAGTAGTATTGATTTTTCTGTAAGCGGACTGTCTCCTTGCCCATCCACTGCTACTACATGGCTAAAGGAAAAATCCCATAATTGATGATTGTCTTCAGCCATTCCATATGCAGTGTTTTTACTGTAGAACCAAGGAAATGCCATATCGCCGTTGAGAAAACCAAACGAATTTTGAAACTCTGTTTTGTTTAAAAAATTTCTTTTCTCTAAAAGCATAAACTCTATTTACCCACATCTATTTAGGGTCACAAATTTTTTACATAATTACAGTATACGAGGATTATAAAATGCTACCGTCTATCGAAAAAAGTTTGAGTTTCCAGAGTGAACTTACCAAGTTCACAGAGATGCAGAAAAATATCAGCAATCAAGGTCTAAAAAATGAAATCGAAACAATGATCAATAAACTAATTTTTGAAGTGAGAAAGATCGATGCTCTCCACATGGACCCTAGTACCTTTAAAGAACCCACTGGATTAGACCGGACCAAAGAAAATATTGCACTATTAAGAAAAAAATTAAATAACCTCTGCAAAGATCACAGTGAGTCAACCAGATAACATTTATGTGAATACCGTAGAAATGACTAATATACTGCATGCCAAGCAGGTATTAGACGTGTCTCTTTGCCGAGAAATATCAAGACAAGTGTTAGCTTACAAGTCTCAAAATTCCACTTCAGAAAACACCTCTCCAAACTGTTGGAGAGGTAATCCACATTTATTCGAGACAGGACTCACTGATGAGATCAACGAGATTTTACAGGACGTGATTTCTCGTTATCACACTGTTTATGACCAGACTCTAATACGCCCACAGTCGTTTGGTCAGCCCACTGATGAAATAAGTAGATATGACATAGATCATCCTGTAATCAGTGCATGGTTCAACGTCAATGGGATCAATGGTGGCAATCCTGTACACACACATTCGGGAAATTATCTAAGTGGCACGTTATATTTTCAGGCCGCAGATACAGGATATATTGAATTCATGTCTCAGAGTTATCTTTATAAAAGCATGAATTACTGTTGGCCATATTTTGGATCCGCAAGATATAATCCCAACGACGGCGATCTCTTGATGTTCCCTTCATACCTCGCACACTTTGTAGAGCCTAATCCTGTGTTAAGACCTAGAATCAATATGGCGTTTGATATACAGTATCATTTTAAAAATATCTAATGTTCAAAGGTTTATTTTTCAATCAGTGCGGCAAAGGACCAACTGTTAGATCTCCGGGAGCTCATAGAATAGCTTCATGGCTCCGGATGAATAATTGGGACATAGAAGTTTTAGATTTTTTACCGTTTTGGTCGATAGAAGAATTAAAAGAGTTTTGTATTTCTAGAATAGATCATCAAACTAAGTTTGTGGCATTTAGTTATATGTTTTTTACTCCCCAGGTTAATAATTTTCCTGTTGAATTATTAATATGGATTAAAGAACATTATCCGCAACTTAAAATTATCGTAGGAAGTCAAGAAAAATATCTTCACGGCCACGAATATGTAGACTACATTATTTCGGGGTACGGAGAGTTTGCTATTTTAGAACTTCTACAGTATCTATTTTCCAACGGCGATCGTCCTAAGTTTGCTTTAGAAAATCCGTTTTTTAAATTTATCAATGCAAACAAACTTTATCCTGCATACCCTATGAAAAATCTGTCTATCTTATACGAGAACAGAGACTATCTTTCTGCAGACGAGTGGTTGGGAATTGAATTCTCACGAGGCTGTATGTTTAAATGCGATTTTTGTAATTATCCCATCCTAGGTGTAAAAGGTGATTATACAAGAGATGCTGACGATTTTAGCAATCAAATCACTGACACATATGAAAGATTCGGAATATCAAACTATGTAGTAGCCGACGAAACGTTTAACGATCGGACAGACAAAATAACAAAGTTTGCGGATGTAGTTGAAACTTTAAATTTCTCTCCTTTTTTCCAAGGATTTTTAAGAGCAGATCTTTTAGTCAGCAGACCAACAGATCGAGAAGAACTATTAAGAATGAATTTTTTAGCTCAGTTTTATGGTATAGAAACATTTAATCATCAATCCGGTAAAGCTATTAAAAAAGCCATGCATCCCGACAAACTAAAAGACGGATTGATAGATATTAAAAAATATTTTCATACTCACGGCAGTAAAAAATATAGAGGATTTATAAGTTTAATTTTTGGATTACCATATGAAACTTTGGAATCGTTAAACACAACAAAAAATTGGTTAATAGATAATTGGCAGGGAGAATCATTTGGTGGTGCTCCTTTAGAAATTAGACTATCCAGCGAGAACAGTTCTCTTATATCAGATAATTATGAAAAGTACGGATATAGGAAAATGATTGATGATAAGAATTTTCCAGGTCTTGTTTGGGAAAATGAGTTCATGAATATTATGCAGGCTCGACAGATATCTCAAGAATTTCAAAATCTATACAATAATCAACAATACGATTTTAGGGTATATGCTCACTGGCTACCTGACACACAAAATATAGATTTATTTAAAAATCAAGTAGATGTCGCAGATCGACTTCGCATATTAGATAGGATCACAATCTACAAGAACAACAAATTATCAACAAATTAATTATATTGCTGCTATGTCTTTAATTACGATGTTACCTTGCATTAATGCATGTGATGAACATTGATATCGATATGTTCCTGATATGTTAGCAGGAATTTTCCAATACAGCGTACCAAATATCTTTCCTTGTGCGGCTGCACCAGTACTTACAACTCCATTATAAAATACATGCACTAATCCGGTGCTGTAATTTGTGCCACCACTGTTTTGAATTAAAAATGGGTGGCCGTTGACGTTGAGATTAAAGGCTATGGTTGTTCCGGATATTGCATATATAGTAGGATTGGCTCCAGTATACTGTCCGTCAGTGTCGAAATAATAAATCTGTCCAATGTTTGTTACGTGCAGTCTAGTAATGGCTTGAAAGGCTACCTTGTCGATGGTCATGCCGTCACCTAGATATATCCAGGCACCAATGCTAGATAAATCAGCCCAGTTCATATCAGTAGCCACTCCTACTGTTACAGTATCATTGGCAGCATCATGAGTCATCGAGATGAATCTTCCGGCATCAATTCTTAACGTATCTGTTGTGGTGTCTGCGACATAATCTGTACCGTTGAAATTCACAGTTGAAAATACGTTTTGAGGAATATTTGGACTGCTGTTAGTGACCGTGATAGTATCTGTGGAATCATTTGTAGTGATAGCTACCCCGGTGCCTGCAACTAGTGTAAGTGTATCTGTGGCAGAATCCGCTACAACACTGGATTGTCCAGCCACTGCAATAGTCTGAAAGGCCTGTGTTGTGTCGCTGCCTGTGATGGTTATATTACCTTCAGCGTCCGACGAAGTTGTTATACCCGTGCCGCCTATAAATTTAATACTCTCATCTTCACTCACAGTTATGATTGTAGAATCGTCTGCTGCCACAAAGAATTGTGTGCGTTTTCTAGTACTTTCGTATATAGGTGATTCGCCATTCACTGATATGCTACCAGTAACCGAAAGTCTAGTACCATTCCAAGATAACCCTGTAGTTCCTTCTACAACATTGCCAGTCTGGAAGTAATAGGCCAATTCATATTGACTAGCTGTACTTACACCGCTGCTGCCTGCCGTGGCTGCTATAGAGCCGCCGCTGACATATGCTGTAAATCCTGCAGTACCGTTTACTGTAGTAGTCAATCCTGTGTCGCTGTATAATCTAATCTGTGTCGAAGTTACAACGTCCGCAAAATAACTATTACCATTTAATTCTGTAGTGCCTACTACATCAGTAATAGTAATCTGTTGACCATTGCTAAGATTGTGGGCTGCTGTTGTTGCGATTACTATGGGATTGTTTAAAGTAATAGATTGTACTGATGAAGACCCGCCTACGTTTGCTCCAATGGTAATAGTATCTGTTCCAGGAGATGTGGATATAGTTATATTAGGTCCAGCTACCAGTGTTACTGTATCTGCTTCGTTGTCTGCAACAACACTGCTCTGTCCAGCTACCGCCATGGTTGTAAACGCTGCGGTCACGTTGCTGGTTGTTGTCAGGGTCAATGTGTTAGCTGATGTAGTAACGTTGATCCCGCTGCCTACGATAGTAAGAACATCTTGTGCGCTATCTGCCTCTATATCAGTTTGACCAGCCACACGCACAGTAGAAAAAGTATTCAACGTAGAAGCTATGGTCACCGTGTCAGTTCCAGCATTGGTAGTGATTGTAATTCCTGTACTGGCAGCTAATGTCAGGGTATCTGTAGCAGAATCAGCTGCCACACTAGATTGACCTGCTACTGCTATTGTAGCAAATCCGTTAGGTACACTAACCCAAGAAAGTGTTCCAGATCCGTTGGTTTGTAAATATTGATTGGCCGAGCCGTCGGTACCCGGAAATGTAAATGCTGGAAATGAAGTGGTTTTAGTTTCACCATCCAACACCCAATTGTTGCCAGCACCCAGGTCCGCTACAAAATAACCAAAATTACTAGCGGCTTTTCTTTCTACGTAGGAGAAAAATTCGTTGTTGTAATTTAATTGCACATAGTCAACTGTGGTCGGAGCATATAAATCTACTCCGTTAAATGCAAATGCCGGCTCCTGTCCTTGTACGTTGCCGATCCTTCCACCGGTAGGTATTGTAATAGTGCCGTCATCTTCTAGCACCACTTCTAGATTTCCGTTGACTAATCTGTCACCTGTGCCCGATCCTGATCCCGTTCCTGGATCGGATGTTGCAATAGAATTGCCCATTGCAAGATGTTGATAACACCAGTAATACAAAGTACTAGGAGTTAAACTAGTCACTTGTATTTCTACTGTTCTAGAAGTTGCGGTATCAAAGGCCACACTGTTATACACAGCATATGTAACGGGACTTCCACTTAACTTATAAATCACATTGGTGGTATAAGCAGTGCCGCCACCAACTACTCCGCTGAGATTGTCTGCTGAAAAATTTAATGGATGCCTATTTTGGGTAGTTCCGTTAGCGTTGGGATAGTAAACATTGGTCAAATCTGTTTGATTGAAAATATAAGTATAACCTACAACCAAGGATAACGCTGGTTTATAAACACCATCGATTCTGTATTTGTTTCCGGTGTCAGGGTTTACTGGTCCGGCTATTGTGACTGTATAGCTAACTGTAGCTACGTTTGCTTCTGTAACTTTAGATTTGATTGCGGTAGTTGAAACATTGGCTAGATCGGATCTGGCGATCTCTATGCCGCCTTGTGTGGCTCCGTCAAATACCTTTAAGGTATAGTGTGTGGGATCCACATAAATTTCACCTGATAGACCTGTTTTTCTATCTAATATTTCAGGATCTTCTGTAAGAATCCTAATGCTTTTAAAGATAGGTCTGTTATTATAGCTCATAATGTTCCTCTAGTCTTGTATTTATCACTGTTTTTTAAAAATAAATATATCAGGAGGCACACTAATTATGAATTGGATACAGGAAAGATTCGGCAGCCAGGCTGAAACTTTAGTTAAAAATATCAAGAACAAAGTAGTAGTTTCCGAAGAAGAACACAAACAAAGACTGGATGTTTGTAGAAGCTGTGAAAATTACAGCGATCTACACATGTGCAAAGAATGCCACTGCTATATGCCATTAAAAACTAAATTCGCTATTTTTACCTGCCCAATAAAGAAATGGTAATCACAGTATCAAGGGCATTAATTGATAATCTAAGGGATGATCTTCGCCTATAAAATTATAGGCTAAGTCAAATCCAACTGTGATTCTAGGTGATGAAAAATTGTTTGTTTTTGTTGTAACTACTCGATGTAATTTTTTGCCTAATCCTATATAAATTTGACCAGGTCTGTTTGTAATAGCATATTCCTTAAATTCAGTCACAGTATCTTTAGGATCTATAGATATATATCCATGCATGGGCCAATGATGAGTGTGCCAATCGAGGATTTGTTCACTTCTGTGTATATTGATCCAACTCTCCATCCATACTGGAGTATTCCAAGTTCGTTGTTGTTTAATAACTTCTACGAGATCCTTGAACAACATATACCATGCTGGGGAGGGACTAGTCAGTAGCCATATATTATAGGACTGATAACTCCAAGTTAAATCTCGATCTTTGAGTGGACCAAACCTAGCTTCGAATAGTTGTTCTGCTCGTAATGATGCATCAATTATTTCATCATGATGATTTGTTATTACATCACTGTTCCAAATCTGATAATTAAATTCTTTATTATTTTCAAGAAGCGTGATCATAATCAATTAGCTTACTGATAATTTTCTTGTTTACAAAATCTAATCTTATGTTATCATCTATTTGATACACATCTTTTTCGTTTAAAAATATTTTTTCTGTTGAAAACGAATGCCTATTAGTCATAATATTTCCTGTGATAGAAAATCCCCAACCTTCATCGTCATTGTTTATATGAATATTCACAAGCTCGCTATTTCCGTTTAGATCCTTGGTAGGGAATATTTTTTCTACGGTTTTAGGCCTAGAATAATATATAAAAACTTCTGACACAATGCACAGTATAAAACTATCAGGAAATTTTGTTAATAAATCTTGTATAGAGTCAACGTGGATGTTTGCTAACGATTTATAAATGTATGGTGGGTTGTCTTTCTGAAAAATTATAAAAGCGTGGCCAGCAATTTTCCATGGACTGGTTAATTTTCTTTTTTGCTCTAAGATCCATCTTTCCAAATGCTCTTGATCGAAAGATCCAATTATTCTAAAGGTATCCATGGTGTTATCTATCTTTTCCTGTATACGATTTTTCTAAATAGTCAGCGTGATTAGGAAATATTTTTAAACATTGATCTATTCTAAATTTATGCGAATCCCACATCATCTTTCCGTATTTTTTAACTGGCTCTTCACATGTGTACTGATCAATAAATTGGTCGTATGCACCAAAAGCATACAACAAAGAAAACCATTGTCCGGGATGAAACATCGTGTATATCCCAGGGTTAATAATTTTATCAGGAGGTTGTGGTATAAAATGATTCAAAGCTGTCCTGGTAGATGCAGGAGGTTGTACCATTTTTGCTGCTTTCCAGAAATCAGTATCATCCTTTGTGGACATCAAATAGTGTATTAGTACAAAATCCACAATTTCTCTCACCATGAGGTTATAATTGTCGCTGAGCATCAAGGCTGAATCGTCGTTGTAAGCACCACCATTTTGTAAAATCACTTCAGTTAATGCTTGTATACCTTTGGTAGTAAATGTAATGCCTGTGGCTTCTAAGGGTTCTACAAATGCTGCTGCAAGTCCAGTGGCGTAAACATTCTTTACAGCTATGTTTTTATGAGTTCCTGTTTTCATCTTTATATGATTAGCCGGGGCAGACCATTCATCTAATACAGATCTTAGATATAGTTCAGCATCTTCTGGGCTGATAAATTTATCACAGTATACATAACCGTTTCCTATTCTGTTAAAGGTAGGAATAGTCCATCGCCAGCCACAGGGTTCCGCAATGGCTTTGGTATACGGATGCATTTCCGTTGTTTTATTTTTATATTCCGTTGGGATAGCAACTGCTCTATTACACAATAATATATCTTCAAACGATATAAACGGTTCTTTTAATGTTTGTTCCAGCAACAAAGATTTAAATCCAGTACAGTCTATGTATAAATCTGCATGTAACAATCCGTTTTCTTTAGACATTAACCCAGTTATTCCAGTTTCGTCTGAAAATACTTCTAGTATTTCATCATCATAATGTTTTATTTTTCTTTTACATTTCTTTTTTAGTGCTTCAACAAGTGCGTCTGCTCTAAAATGTACGGCATCCCAAGTGAAATCATGCATACCTAGATTGAAATCTAATTTATGATCGTCCAGTTTAGTAGATTTATTGGCCTTGGCAAATCTGTATGCAGGTAGCCAATCATTGTATTCTTTTTTAGTGATCTTTTGAGATAGTATGTATTTTGCTAAAAACGTATCTCTACCTAAAACTGCGGTGGCTACTGTGTCGTTGTCAACAAACGCAGGTTCGTCAGCCCATCCAGTTAACTCAACACCTAATTTAAGTGTGGCTTCTGCAAGAGACATCCAATCTTCTGGTTGTAACCCGCATTCTAATAAAAATGCTGTGGTGTATGGCTGGGTACCTTCGCCCACGCCTATGGTTCCTATCGTTGTTGATTCAACCAATGATATCTTAACTGCCGGAGGCAAATTATTACTAAGATGAGCAGCAGCCATCCAACCTGCCGAACCTCCTCCTACAATAATAATGTTATTGATAATTCTGTTCATTTTTTCTCCAATACATATATTCCTAATCCGTTCCAATAATCGTTTGGATCTTCACCGGTGGTAAAAATCTCTTTCTCAAAAATAACTTTTAAGTCTAGTCCGCTTATACATTTTTTTGTTCCGTGGGCGACTTGAATCCAATTCCAATCATCTACTATAAAAATAAAAATATCATCACAAACGTCTATTACTTTTGTTAAAAACATTTCGTGACTTTCTAAAGAATGATCACCGTCATAAAAGACTATTGATGCTTTGAATGGTAAGTCGGTTTGTTTTACTTCATCAATATTTTTATCTATGATTTTAAAATTTTTATTTCCTGTTTTTGAAATATTTTGATATAGTAAAGATTTAGTAGGTCCTGGTACAGATACCCATTCTTCCATGTCTCTCATTGGCTTGATGCCGTCGTTTTCAAAATTATCTATACCTACGCAAAATGCATGCTCATTCTTATATAGTGCCGAAGAAAAAATTGCACCTTGATAAACTCCTACTTCTAAATATCGAGAATCTTGCATTTCTAAAAGATTATTCAACAAGTGCTTAACTTTGTTTGATGTTAATCCGTTTATTTCAAGTATTTCTTCACTTAATTTAGATTCTAAGTTTTCAGACTTTCTAAGAGATTCGTTTATTTTTTCTATAAATCTATTTTTGGATTTGCTTATCACTACTTGATTACAATAATTACAATCCCAGCAATCAAATTTACATGTTTTTATTTTTTTCCGCCATGCATTTATCGGTGATCCTTCTATGGCCATATCGTCGACGTATGATTCAAAACCGTCAAACAATATTTCTTTATCTTGGGCAAAATTTTCTATGATTTTCATAGTTTCAAACATTCTGGGTGTATGTTCTCTACCATGCATTTTAAAAACATCTATGCCCAACTCATTGACAAATTCTAACCAATCTTTTTTCCAGGGTGGGAAATCTGCTTTCTTTAATGATTGTCCTGGATCATCGCGGTCCCATGCTGGACACGTGACTTTTGACAACGGTGTCATGAAATAAGTAGGATGTTTGCCTTCTATTCTAGTATTGTTATATTGAAAATGTTCGTCTTGAACAGAACAATTCCCCCAACAGCCTTCGTTGGCTAACAAAGATACAGTTATTTCTCGCCCATACTTTTCTATACAGTATTCTTTGGCCTTCTTGATTTCTAACAAACTTTCTCGATCTCTCATCAAATCTCTATCAAGATTTATATAACTAAATCCTGCTTCGACTAATTTAACTAGTTCGTTGGCTCGTTGCACATTCCTTAGAATAGTATTTTTTACAAATAATTCCGGATATTCTTTCTGTATTCTTCCGGACAACATCCAGATAGTATGTGGCAGTGTAACTGTTCGTATTCCTTGATCGTATAGAGGTCTGAAATATTTTATCCATGTCTCCAAGAATTCTTGTGTGGGCGGAACCTCTATATTATTAAATGTTGCTGAGAGCGGTATACCTAGATCTGTTTGTAAAATCAAAGCATTATTGATCAAGTCAATGGCTTGTTTACTGTCAAATACATCTCCCATTGCATCAGTTACAAATGGTGGAATTCTACAGGTAAAATATATATCGTAGATATACTCTTTGTGTGTGCTACAAAAATCGTAAAATTGTTTAAATTCTTGTTCAGATAATTTAGGATTCAGTGGGATACTAAATATTTTCATCATTTTCCTTTAGTGTTTTTTCCCAATCAGACCAAACAGGCCACTTATTCAACGGACATCTTTGCTTGTTTCGATCGCCGGACATCATGTAGCTAGAACATGCACATTCTCCACAGTGTGCCCTAAAAAACACACGATTTGGCGATTCGTCGTCAGCTGCACTTAAGAAACAATGCTCACAGTTGTAACAAATCTCAACCCGGTGCAGTCTAAATTCCCAATCACCTAATATGTAACCTGGCGGTGGCGGGGTTGTAGGTAATTTTTTCATTAATCTGTGTCCTGTTTGTCTCTAACTGCTGTGTGGACAATGTACTTTTTCCTCCGTAGGTTCCAACTACACCGGTGATATCTGGCAGTTGATAAGGCTGTCTATTCTCAGGAGTCGTTGTCAATACGTGCCTTACTGCTTCTCCTAGTTCGGAAATACCGTGTTCCATACGTTGGGTCTGCAACATCGCATACGAAATTACTTTTTGTTGCGCTTCGAGTGGCATGCCTATGATGGAATCAATATTCCCGGACTGAATTTTTCCTGAAAGCATCACATCATACATCGCTTGTTTACCAAATCTTTTGATCCAGTATTCTTCTTCTTTTTCTTCCCAATTGTCCTTGTAATTTTTAATCGTTTCTAACGTGTTTTCAGGAGCTATCTCTTTTGCTATTTCTAAAAAATTATTGATTTCGTAATTACTTTGCTCTTGCAATAATTTAGTCTGCGCTACATCAAAACCTATCTTTTTAATTTCTAATTCCATTAGCTCTTTTTCTAACTCATCTTCTTCTAGTTCAAGTGCCCTTTGTATTTTTCTTACTTCTATTTCGGCTTTTTTAATTTTATAGGTACTGTCGGCTAGTCCTAGAATCCTAGCTTTGATTTCTAGGCCTACTTGTTGTAGTTTCCTATGATCTGTAACTTCTGTGTTTATAACAAAAGATCTAGATTGAAAAATTGAATAAGGGGTGATTACAGACGATAAAAATTTCACTATGTCGGCATCTTCTTTAGAGGTGACTTTTAAATCTAACAGATTTTCATAATCAATGTTAAATTCTTCTGGCGCTTGTGATCTCTTTATTCTATCTAAAGGTACAATGTGACTAGGCATAGTTTCTCCGTAAAAAAATATCTTGTTTGTTAGACAAGATATTTATGTTAGTGAAATTTTTAAAAGTTAGATTCTGACTACAAAGTCGCCATGTCTACTTGTACCGAATTGTGGATATTTGGCTATTCCAAATTTAAGGTCGGCTATTTCAGCTGCTTCTTCTATCGTAGAGCAAGCGTCAATATCTCTGATATGTCTTTGTTGTCGGCCTAGGAGATTTCCAACATTTGCATGATAGTCTGCGGCACTTCTTTTGATTTTATCTGCTAAAACAGAAACAGTAATTCCCCGTGCCTTGGCAATTTCTTCAATAAGGGTACCGCTTCCTTGTTCGGCTTCTTTCAATTGTTGAGGCCATGTGCTCATTTCAAAAGCGTTTATGTGTGTTTGAAGCTCTAGATAACGTTGGTAAAAAATATCTTCAACACGCACACGCATCACTGTTTTCATGTATTCTAATACTCCGGCAGCTTCTTCTTCAGTATATGGTCTTGTGATCTTTAACGGATCTTTAAGCTGATATTTTGAAGCATATATTTCGCCTGTGTCTCTATCTTGATATCCTCTGAATTCGGGGCGACCAAAATAATTGTACCAACGGGCAACATCTTCCGGAATTATCCTAGGACGACCTTGTTCCCAGTTTATCCAATCGAGATTGCTGACCTGGACCAGCGTGAAACCTGCGAAATTGTCTATGACTGTGTGTCTTGGATCTACTGATTCGTGATATTTTTTATAGATTACGTACATGATTTTCCTTAAGCTCTGCGAGATCCCGAGTCACCGGATGACATAGCGCGATCTGAACCGCCTAACCATGTACTTGCGGTGTTGGTAAAATTCTGCTTCCAGAACCAGTTGTTTTGACAAGTAGAACCGCAACAGCCCATACCGTATCCCCAATCTTGGCCTTCGACAAAGTTAGTTTCTCCACAAGTCTGAGGTTTGTTGGTCCAGTTGTTCTGTAGAGTTTCTGCTGCATAATTGTGTCTAGTATAGGTATAAGAACCGTTACCGCCATTTTCGACAAACGCAAAATCTAGTTTAGTACCCATCGATTTACTATGTGCTTGATCACTACCTGGTGGTCTACCGCTGGGCATAGATGTTACCGTCTCGTCGGAGAATCTAATACGATGAGCGCCAAACGCATCATAGCCGTATGAGTCGCTTTCCCAAGCGTTTCCATAATTGGCTGAGCTAAGTCCACCAACGGTGGTATACGCAATGGTGTTGTTTGACATATTATGTCTAACGTTGGTGCCTTCACCGCCGCCGATTATATAATTGGCCACAACACCACTGTAAGCACCGTGATTACTCATTACTCCAGTGTCGTCTTTGGTACGTCCCATGTCTCCGTTATTAAATCCGGATTCACTAAACATGTTAAATCCCGAATATGCGGAAAAAGCTCCTAGATCTCCACCAGTTCCATAAACCCATAGTCCTGTGTCGTTCCAAGCACCACCAACGTATCCTGCACGGTTGTTTAATCTATCGCCTAGTGATGCATAAGCATCGTTAGACACTGTGACCCTATGTGCAGCGAACCAAGGTGTTGACGCTGAATATCCCCCAACCACATAGCCAAAGGCATAGACCTGTCTATAATAATAACTATTAGTAGCACGTATGCTAAATGCTCTATCTGCTGAACCTAGTCCGTCAGTGGCTGTGGCTCTTAATGTATAACTGAAATCTTGCTGCCAAGCAGCATTAAGTGTGGCCCAGTTTATGGTTCCAGATACTGTGCCGTTAGAGGCCAGGCTCATACCTGTAGGGATTGCTCCACTGACTAAAGATACCGTAACTCCGGTAGGATCTGTAGCTGTGTGAGCATAACTTGCAGCCGACATAGTAGCAGTGGTTCCTACTAGTCCAGCAGCGGTTGACCATGTGGGATCTGGGTCCACTGTACCTGCTGCTGACAACGTTGTGCTAGCTCCCGGACCGTTGGCAACTATTATATCAAATAATTGACTGGCAGTAAACGGTACTGCGCTAGCGTTTGTGGAAAAAGTCAATTGTGTGCTATTAACGTAGGTAGTGGCCATTGCTCTGGGAACACCGCCGGTTGCGGCTCCGCTCACAGACACTGATGCCAGTGATAAGAATCTAGCTCCATTGACTGTGATCGTTGTTGTTGTGTCTACGTTTATGGTACCAGATATGCTGGTAACCGCAGGTGGAGGTAATCCTCCAAATCTAGCTGCTATCAGACCACTGGTTAGGGCATTTCTAAAAGGCATATTCTTTTATCCTTATGCGAATGGTGCAAGATTTCCTACACAATAATTTACACCCCCGACTCTGAACAATGAGAATGAGGCAATGTCTATGATATTAACAGACGGAGTTGGTGTAAGGTTATTGGCCCATCTCAAGGTAACTGCTGATCCGTTTATTTGAACTGCACTAGGAAGTCTTCCTGTTCCACCTTGCACTAACACCAGTGTAAAGTTAACGTTTCTATTATCTGTAGTAGGAACATTGGTAAAGTTTGCAGTAAAGTTTGCGGATATACCAGTATGCCAGAAGATCTGCGATTCTGTATAATCATGTACCACAGTACCTGTAGCAGAAGTTTTTACAACAACCTTTTCAGTGATAGTGTTAATACCATCTGTTCCCACTGTAAATCCAGTAGCACTAGTAGTACCAACAACGGTTAATCCTGTGCTGCTAAATGTTCCTCTTGTGGTATTATTAGGAACTTCAAACAAAACACTACCGGTTCCATTGGGACTGAACAGCAGGTTCGCGTTGGTTTGAGTTGGAGATAATTCCGATCCAACAATTACTGTTGCTCCTAGATTTGACGAGCCCCCAACGCCCGCGGATATTCTTCTTCCCATGTTAATTCCTTATTATAATGTTGATGTTTCGATGCCCATTACCACAGCATTGACACTGGTTAGACTAGATCTAACCACTATATATTTTCCGCCGATGCTGCCTGCTTGTTGATTGTTATCCATCACGATACCTGTTCTTTCTAATACACCCTTAGCTAGAAGATCTGTATCGTATTCTATGTACTCTGATGGTCCTGGTGTAGCGGATGTACTCACAGCGATTCTTACTGTAGCTGTAGTAGCTCCTCTATTACACAAAGACACTGTCACTACTGAAAAAGTGTCTGTAGGACAAATATAGACTGTGGTGTCTGTAGTTGCTGCTAGGTCTGCGACCCCTAATCTTCCTGTTGCCATGTTTTATTTCTCCATTATGTTAAAAAGTAGTGGAATGAAAGTGGAATGCCTTCTATTCCGCTTTGGAAGTTCAATACCGCTCTCACGTTGATCCCACCTCCAGTAGTTGTACTTATCGTATTACCTGATATAAGTATCGATCCTGCGATCAGTGTATTTACGTTCAGTGACGCACCACCGCCTCCGATCTGTGAACTAATATAAGATTTAATAGCTCTCTGAGTAGGCACAATATCGTCTGAATTTTCAGTGAAGAACGGATCTGTTGAAAATTCACGGATAGTAGCTGAGCCGCCACCTAGTGCCACTGCACCTAGAGTCAGTTCATTCAATCCTGCGATGTTAAATGCGTCAGCATTTAATGTAGCTACACCAGTGCTTTGTTGAATAGTAAACAAATCACCAACACGGAAATTACCATCTTGGTCCGTTGATGTAAAGAATACACGACCGCCTCCGGATTCAACAGTTTCGTTGGCCTGTATTGGATTATAAATCGGATTGTCTGGATAATTTGATGATACAAATCCTCCGGTTCCTATACTTAGGAAATCGTGTCCGGTTAATCTAGCTTGGCTATACTGTATTCTAAGAGTGGCTGTTGATTCGTGTGTGAGCTCTTCGCTTAACGATACCCCTGGACTTATCTGTAAGAATGCTGTGTATGCACCATCATATTCGCCTACAAAACTGTTTGTTTGTACCAGTTTGAAGTAGCGTCCAGGAATACTAGAGAACTCAATGTTAGCACCCGCTAACGGAAGCGCACTAATTCGTTTTACTCCGATGAATGATCCGCTTTGGAAGAAATCAGCGTAGCCGTCTCCAAACACTGTGGCTGTAGCAGCTGAGTATCCTGTGCCTCTATTAGTGAATGTAGGATTAGCCAATGCTCCGTTTCCGTATCTTACGGTGAAAGGCGCAGGATAGATCACATTAGGATCAGTGATAGTTAATGTAGGTGCAGCTGCATATGCTGAGCCTGGTTCTATGATGGCAGTTGAAAATATCTTTCCGTCTGCAACTGCACATCTAGCTTTGGTTTTAGCACCAGTTACTACTTTGCTGGCGGCTGTTGCACTGTTAGATATAGTGATCCACATAGGAGATCTATTTGGGTTTCCAAAAGCAATACCTCTGTTAGACTGAGCAGTGCTGTATAAAGCTCTTTCACGCCATACAATACCGTCTTCTGAAGTAACTATACTAACATCTGTGTCATTTGTGACCGCAACAAACAAGCCTTGACCGTATGCTACTCTATACCAACCCTGCGTGACTCCTAGGGAAGCTGCTGTCCATGTAGTTCCATTTAAGCTGTATGCGGCTACTTGTCCGCTAGTATTAGATACTGCTACAAATCGGCCGTTACCCCAAGTTACTGAATTCCAGTTGGAACTAGATGATAATGTTCTTGCAGTCCAGGTTAAGCCGCCGTCTGCTGAACTGGCTGCAACAGTACCGCCACTGGCTACTGCTACCCATAAGCCCATTCCGTATGCAATGCTCTTCCAGTTAGCTGAGGTCATTGCTCCGCCATTGCTCCAAGACACTCCTCCGTCAACGGAGAACACGCTCAATGACGAGCTGGTATCAGATACTGCCACCCAACGGCCGCCGGCGTATGCTACGCTAGACCAAGCAGATGAAGCACTGATAGCACCGCCAGATGTCCAAGTAACTCCGCCATCATTGGAATAAGCTGTGGCTGTTCCACCGGAAGAGATAGCTACTATATGTGTTTTTACCAGTCTAGCAGTACCTGTTCCTACACCAGCACCTGTGGCCACAAAATATGTTCCGACTGTGCTGTTAGTAGAGCCAATTAACGTGTAATTGGTGTTGCCTGCTGTGACAATTTCATAGGCTTGACCTGTGACAAAAGCCCCAGCAGTGGTAAGGTCGGTTCTACTTCCGCCTGCTAGACTAGACCAAGTTGCCGACGGCAGTGTTGACGTTGACCAAGTAACTCCATCTATAGAATAGCCGCCAGCAGTGGTGCTGGATATCGCAACAAAATTGCCGCCACGGCCTTCACCATTTTGTTCATAGGCCTGTACAGCACCTGTGGTTGAATTTACTGCGGTAAGCAACAGCGTTAAATCATTTGCAGGTGTTGCGCCGCCGAGGCTGGTGCCGGCTATGGTCAGTGTGTTTAGTCGTGTATATCCTGTACCACCGCTTAACTGGATTACTGTATAACCTTTTCCATCTTTCAAAACGTTAAATGTTGCACCTGTTCCTGATCCGCCGGTTGGTGATAGATTGTTGAAAAATTGTTTGGTTTCTATATATTTGATATCCACCCAGGCTGATGCGCTCGGTAAGGTAGCAGCAACAGCAGTATATCCTGGCTCAGTGAAACTTAAACGAGGTGTAATTTCATAGGTAGTAGACGCATCCGGAGATACAATAGTAGTTCCTGGAACTACATGATCCCATCCTAGTTCATCAAGAGTCATGCTTCCAGCAGCAGTGGACAAACTTACAGCAGATCCACCAGAAGATGCACTGACTGTAAATGTAGTACCACTATCAATTGTAATAACGTAATAGGTGGTGGTCAACGACAATCCGCCTAGTGCAGTACCACTGAAAGCCACTAGTTGATTAACTCGCAATGTTGCTGTGCTACTAACTGTGATTAGATTGGTACTTGTGGCGGTAGCTGTACAGGTCAATGTATCGAACCAAGGTTTGCCAATCTTGGCAATTTTGCTACCGCTGTTATATGTCAGTATCTTTGCTATCTGTCCAACAGCTGTGCCGCCATCGAGATAAACTAACATACCTGGAAAGGCTGTGCTTAAATTTCCATCTGTGGCAGCTATTGTCAACGTTGTTGCTGAACCTGCCTGCGCTGTATTAGCCGCAGTTACGAATCCTGTTCCGCCAAAATCATTTTCTCCAGACGAGTCTGCTCCGTCGGTTAGTCTTACTTGATAGACTGCTCCGTCTCGAAGTTCGTCGGCCACTGCGGCAGCGTTTAATCCAGAACCGTTGATGTTTATGGTTGTACCTTGGCTAGTGTACATAGATCCAGCATGACTGAATTCTAGATTGTATACTGTGGATCCGCTTACGTAGGCTGCGCCCACTTGTGCTTCGAATGATCGATTATCGATCACTGCGGTAACCGGAGTTTCTGTACTATCTATACCTTCTGCCACTGCTCCAAATTCGCCGTATGAGTTGTTGCCGTTGGTAGCACGGATTTTACCGCCGTTTTCTGCAAGATATCCAACGTGTGAATAATATGAGAACACAGAAACAAGTTCTGCTCTGCCGTTGTTAGTGATCCATGCGCCGATACCATCACTGATTAGCTGTGTGAAATCGTTTGATACTATGGATTTATTTCCACCATCGTGTAATGCGCCGTCAATTTTCTGACCAATTGCTGCATTACCAAACGTAGCTACGTTTTGTACATAGCAAGATCTGCTTATTATCCAAGTATTGAAGTCAGCTGTGCCCCATCCTGGGTCAAGAGAAACATATGCTCCTGCTGTGGTTCTTGAAGTTCCATATGCATTGGCTGGTGTTAGTTGACCTTGTAGATCTCGTAGAGTCATATTTCTAACGCCAGTGCCGTTACGTACCAGGAACATGTTTTCTTCAGCACAGCCTGTGACAGCATTGGCGTAGTATAATGCCACATATCTTGATTTATAATTTCCAGGCCATTGAAGATCGTATTTCAACGCATCTATATATGTGTCAATATCTCGCTGACACAAACTGCTGTTATAATAAAGATCAACTGTCATGCTTCCAGAAGCTGTGGTTAATGTCAATGCAGTAGTAGCATTTCTAGTGGTAGCAATCTTAAATGTAGTTGCACTTACGATATTCTGTACATAATACACAGTACCGGCAGTGATTCCACCAAATGTAGTTCCGCTGAACACGATAGCAGTGTTTCTCTTCAGCCAGCTGGTACTGCCAACAGTTACTATGTTTGTGGTCACAGTAGTATTGGTAGCGGTGCCTGTAAATGTGTTATCGATATAGGCTGTGGCTTCGGCTTTGATAAAGTTACGATTTCTTTCTAACTGAAGTCTAGCATAGTCACGATTACGTTCGTTGGTCTGACAGACAGATCCTTCATTGGTTGCTCCATAAATCACGTTGTCTATGATCACAGCCAACGCAGTAATTCTAGACTGAGCTGTTGCATTGCCTCCTACGTTTGCTTTTGCAAGTGTTAGTGCATATTGTATCGCATCTCTAGTAACAGTTTTTTGATTCAATGTATAAACTTCTGTAGCTGTGGGTCTCAAATAGGACAGCGCAGCAATAACTGTTTGGAAGTTGCTGTTAAGCTGAAAATCGTAACCTACTGCTTTTAATATTATACCGATGTCTCTGGAACATTTGGCAGAATCGTAGACTAATGTTGGATAAGTGGTGTTAATATAAGATATTGTATTTGAACGGATGGTAGCTGCTGCTGCATCTAGTGTGCTGTATGCACTGATCAGTGCAGTTGTTGAGCTTACTCCGTTGGTCGCTGCTGGGTCACTCAACGTTACTGTAGTTCCTACTGCTGTTGGTCCTACATCTACTATACTAATTAAATTATCTAGATTGTTACCGATGAATGTGGCTGAACCGGCTGA
>Ga0315905_10001213_pt1 | contig 27687 bp, 12 predicted proteins | sample LakEriMetagenome_5_FD_203522 | JGI IMG/M metagenome (GOLD analysis project Ga0315905, IMG submission 203522) | Freshwater fungal communities from buoy surface, Lake Erie, Ohio, United States - Buoy 4 MA121 | ecosystem: Environmental > Aquatic > Freshwater > Lake | place: USA: Lake Erie, Ohio...
TACTTGTTGGAATCCTTTATTTGTTTTAATTCCAATCATGAAGATACGACCGTCTTTAGGTTCCAAAGAGGTCGTCTCCAAGTCAAATACAAACCTTGTGATGTCGTTGTATTCTTCAAACCCTTTGAATAGTCTTTTTTCTTTTGAGATTAAGTATTGTTCTACGGGTGGTAGAATTAGTATTAGGTCTTTTGTGTTTTCTCCCCAAGGGTCTAATCCACCATCTCTGAAGAAACTGATTAGAGAACGGTAACCCTTTAAGGATTTTACCATATACTTTAACCCTCTTTCTAATCTTTCATTACCTTTTGTTTCCAATTTCTCGATAATGATGCCATACTTTGACATCGCTTCTTTTTGTAAGGCTTTGGATGATTTATAGAAGTTTCGGTCTTTTAGGTCACCGACCCATGCGAAAGGTGTAAAACTTTCTTTCTGAATAGTTTTGCCTTTAATTGGGTCTTCTTTTATTTTGAATACTGAATCCGATGCGTAATCAAATTCTACGGCAACTATATATTGTTCAGGGTCACCGCCTTCTAGGAAGGATTTAATTTCTTCTTGTGATAACATATTATAAATTTGGTGGATTTGCTACCGAACTTGTCGGCATTTACCTTAGTGTGTTTAATGATAAATATAAGATGGGTCTAAGTCAAATTCTTCCGTTGTGATATTTATTTGTTATGAGAGATTTAATAAGAAAAGTATTGAGGGAATTTACAGAACCTATTTTAGTTTATGAAATTAAACTCAAACAAAATCTACAAGAAGCGGAATATTTTGTCAGGTTTATAAAAAAGGACCAACCCGAAATTGTGTTAATGAAAAATGACCACTCAATGGATGGTATTAGTAATTCAGGATTTTCTAGAGTTGACCCAGACTTAATTGACGACTCAATTAGAGAATTTGAAGATGAGATAGTTACGGCAGTAAAAAAGGTTTTAAAGATTTGCAAAAAGGGTGAATGTTCTATGATTGTTAGAGACAAAGTAAATGGGTTTGATTATCACATGTGGCTTGATAAAAAAACAAGTGAAAGTATTTACATGACAATCAATACGTCAATTCATCATCCGAATAAATTAGGTAATAAGAAAAGGTCACCTGTTTTCATAATATACCAAGATGGTGGTGTTAATCTGAACATTTTATAAAAATAAAAACCCCCATCTTTCGACGAGGGTTTTTTTATTTCACCACTTTGGTTGAGGTCAGTGACCCGAATCGATACACCCGATTCTAAGTGGTCAGGTTTATTAGGATTGCCATGACACTCCTCGTCACCATCTTACGATGTATTCGGATAAACATCCTCCTTTTCGACATACGTTCATTGTTTGAACACCACAAAGATATAAAAGATTCTTCAATCTCCAAACATTTTTAAAAAAATTAATCGCAACAGGGGAATTCCATCTCATAAGTTGAGTTAAACCCCACATCATCAATAGCAAAACTTTCTATGATGTTCACGTAAATTTTTTCTGTTGTTGGTAAAAATAAAGTTCCGTCAACATTTTTTATCATAAACTCCGCTGAAAATCTTCCAACTTTTTTGGTTTGGTTTTTTTTGAATTGATAATATGTAAAATATTCTATTTGCCCGTCTTCAGTTAGTCCTGATTCTACGGTCGCTAATACTGATGAAATTTTCGGTATATTTGTTTCAACATCTATCATAGAAAAATAAACCTCGGATTCACTTAATACTGACATAGTTTTCATAAAGTCACTTCTTCCGTTTTGAGAAAGTTTGACTTTGATTACAGGTAGTGTTGCGTTTTTCTTAATGAACCATTCCATTTTTTATTATGTTGTTGTTGGTGTATTAGTTGGTGTTTCTGTTGGTATTACCGTATTGGTTGGCGTTTCAGTTATAGTTGGGGTTATAGTAGGTGTCAGTGTGTTAGTCGGAGTTTCAGTTATAGTTGGGGTTATCGTAGGTGTTAGTGTGTTAGTCGGAGTTTGGGTTGGTGTGGTTGTAGGGCCTGGATATAAAAACTTAACCTTTTCCGTTATGTCTACTGAAGACGCCAAACCTATTGGTGATACTTGAACATTCGAGAATGTATTGACTTGTGTTAAGTTATTATAGTTGGTACCGCTTAGATTTATGGTCAAAGAACCAACTTTTTGTAAACTGTTGATTGTAACACCAGTAGTTATAACAACACTACTTCCTGTAATGGTTTGTAAAGTATGTGTAAAGTTTACAGTCGTATTATAAAATACGGGACTTGAGGATTTTAAGGTATAATTAAATATCGTAGAACCTGAACTAATCTCAGCCTCCAAAGTTAAATCGTATGTTTCACCAAATTCTTCACTAACAGTACTTTCAAGTATATTAATATTAAGTTTCTCTCTAATTGGTAAAACAAGTGTTCCGTCTGTGTTTTTTAATACAAACTCACCCTCATATCTTCCAACTTTGTTGGTATATTTTTTTGGGAATTTATAATAAATATAATACTCTGTTTTGGCGTTTGGTTCAATTTGAGTTTTTTCCACAAACCCTGCAGGTTCCAAATGTATTTTATAAGAACCCGTTTCAACATCAATCATTGAGAAATATATAGATGAGGTTTCAATGAAACTCATAAATGAATCTAATTCACCTCTTCCGTCATCCACCACTTGCATTTTTAGTAGTGGTAGTGTTCCATTTTTCTTTATATTAAATTCCATACGCAATAAATATATGATATAACAAAAATGGGGGAAAAATCCCCCATTAAATCATTTTTAACATTCTTTCCTTAAAGAAGCGTCATAATGGTCAAACCTGTTGTGTTCGGTTGGTGTTAGTAGTAGTATACCAGGTTTAATCACATCCTTTTTTGTTTCTTGAAAAATGAATGACATAATAGTTTGTTCATATGGGAATTGGAACTTTGTGTTAATAAAACATTTTCTATTTCCTTCTTTGGACATTATTTGAGGCCAATTTGAATAATATATATCACCTGTAATATACGATAGACCGTCGATACTTCTAATATTTTTAAACTCCGTTCTCGGAGCATTTGGGTCCAATCCTTGTGTTGGTAGTTTCGGATTATTTGGAAAATGTTGGTCTCTAACAACCTGTGGCACATTATACCAAGACCACTGTGTTCCATTATCACCAAAAAATTCAGAAAAATTAAACTTCAAAAAGTCAAAATTTTCTTTTTTCATTATTGTTAATACCTTATCATAAAGATTTGGTGTAAATCTGTTAAATCCGTTTCTACATATTCCAACTCTATCTGAATGGAAAAACATATCGTCTTCAAAAAACATATAGTAATTATGTCCACTTTCATTAAAGTGTTCGGAAATCCATTGTCTTCCACCTGTTATACCAATATTGTCTTTTTTAATGTGTTCAAATCCATATGATTTACATAAAGCAATATATTGTTCTGTTGTTGATAAATCTGTTGAATTGTCCAATAAATATTTTTTTGGTTTATCAATGAAATTCTTATCATAAAACATCATTGAATGTATTAGTGTCTTGAATTGATTTGGTGAGTTAAACCCTATAACGTAAAGAGCAACCTCTTCGGTTGATTTAGATTTTGTTTCTTCAGTAATATTAAGTATTTTATCAAGAAAAAATGAAGGGTCTAATTTTACCTCCTCTTTATTTTCTGTGTTGTTTTTACAATTTTTCAATTCTTCGAAGAAAGGCCAAATTAAACCATTATCTGAAATTTCAAATCTATATATTTTATCGGGATAGTTATGTGATATTATAGTGAAGATACTCTCCTCCGTCCCCATAAGACCTTCATTCAAAGTATTATTTAGATATCCATAATAAATACCATTAATATCATTAACCATTGATTTTCTACCACCAAAAAAACCTCCTCTACAAACGTATCTTACATAATCAGTATTACAATATTTGGCTAACTCAGGTCTAGAAAAACCATGAATTTCATTACCTCCAATATATGAGAAAGATATAAATACGAATTCACCATTTCGGTTTAAATAGTTTTCTAAATTATCAAAAACTTTATCATGTGTAAAATATCCCGAATTTACTGTGTTTGTAATACCAGCATCGACCCAAAAAAAGTTTTCAGAATCAAAAGGGTCCCTTATGGTTACGTCATTCAACATAAACATTTTACTCATAACTAAAGGATTATAACCATCTAATTTAGCTTGTGGTGATTCTGATAACCAACCCGATTGTGATAACCATTCAGGTTTTTTACATATTTCAGAAGTGAGTTCAGTAAAATTAAACCATTTCTTGAGTTCGTCTAAACTCATTAGATTTAGCACCGTATTTTCTTTAGACCTGATAGTCCAAATATAATCTTCGTCAGATTTGTCTGCAAAAATATACATAGGTATATCAGTATTCAAAAGTTCACCAAATTTTACTAAGTATTCAGAATAATCTCTTTTAAATCCTTCTGATATATCCGCCCTACCTAAATTCCAAAGAGCCGTTACAATTGTTGTGTTATGTTTTTTTTTATTTTCCATTTTTTCTATTTTTTTTTTATCAAGAATGTTTTGTATCTTACAATTATTAAAATTGTTTATTATGTAAATTAAAAATTCGTTTGGTAGTGGATTTTCTTGTGTTTCAACAAAAACCACCGGAATCTTAAAGTTGGTAAACACCCCATAATCGAATCTCAAACAAAAAGGGAAAGTGTTGGGGTAACGTTCAAAAAAATTAAATAAATTTAAATCTTCTTGTAAATGAATCTCATATTGATTGTCATATACTTCTTCTTGTGGTGAATCAAACGGAACACAAATTATTAATTTAGTTACTGATATTTTTTTGACTAATTCTATCGCTTGTGTTAATTCAATATGTTCTAAAACATCACCCAATATAATTAAATCATACTCTGAAAAATCAATCTCTAAATCACATATATTTTGATTAAATACTTTTTTGTATTTTTTATCTAACTCGTATTTTGTAATATACTCTTGGAATATTTCAACACAATCCAAATTGTCATATCCAAGTGGTTTTAAAATATCTGAATAAGTTCCAACTCCAGCTCCAACATCTAATATTTTTATATTCTTTGGGAAATTTTCGAGAATATAGTCTTTAGTTTCGGTCTTGAAAAGTCTAGTACTACTTGGCATATTTATTCAGTATCTCTAACTTTATAGATAATATAATCAATAAATTCACTTTCAAATTTATTACCTATTTCTTGGTAAAAATACACGTCACCCAAAACGTCCACTCTGAATTTAGGTAAATCATGTGTATTAGGTATAGCACACATACATTTACCGACATTCCCTAATGTAAAATCTTTTACATTCCAACAAATAGTACCATACCACTCATGTTTAAAAACATATAATTTGTTTTTATCTATTGCGGTTTTTTTTATTATTTCAAATGCGTTTTCTACATATCTATCATCATCGTCTGCAAACATTATAAAATCACCCGGCAAATTATTAATATGTTCATTTATTAAAGCATGTCCATATCCACCTGAAGGCCCATTTTCATTTTTAATATACGTCAATTTACATTTGAAATTATATTTATTTAACGTACTCTGTACAAATTCGTGATTATTGTCTGACACAATAGTTAGATAATCATCTTCATCTAATTGATTAATTAAGGAATCAATTAGTCTTGGTAAAGTAGGTCTTCCCAAAGTTGTGCAAAAAATATTAAAACTAATCATGTATTACTCAAATATAATTAATCCTGTTCCGGTGTCGTGCCCTAATTTAGTTAAATCATGTTTTTCTAAATTTATATTTTTCCAAAAATCTTTCATTTCAGAATTTAAATTTATATCATCAATAATTAAAATACCTTTATATCCTTTTTCTATTAGTTTGTTAACTAGTGTTACTTCAAATACTCCATCTTGATTAGCATCTAAAAAAATAAATCTAGTCCTATTAATAACGGAGAGATTATTTAATATATTTTCAATTTTAAATTCTATATTTTCTTTATTTATTAATTTTGTTTCTTCGAACTTTATTATATCATAACTAATAACACTATTAGATTCGTTTTGGGCTAAAGCCAAAGCCGAACAACCATTGTTTGTTCCAATATCTATTAATATTTCTTTATTGAATAGGTAACCGATATAGGAAAGTAATCTGTAATGTTCTCTACCAGAATCTAATTTAAATAAGGTAGCAAAAGTTGACATCTTACTTAAAACATCATCGTTGTGAGATAAATCAATTTTATCGAGTTCTGAATTAGTCAAAGACAATAAAGTTTCTACTATAGTTTTATTTGTGATTGGGTAATCAAATTCAAACTTGGTAGTCTCAATGTTGGTTACAATTGGTTTTTGACTTTCGTTTATTTTTATTTCTGATGGTTTGACTGAATCTTTATCGTAGTTATTTTCATCATATAAATCCATGATTTTAAGAAGTCCTTTTTGGAAGTCATCCCAATCATTGAATTCAAAAAACATCATATCTTTATCGTGTAACAACAGATACAGAATCTCTTGCTCGCTGATATATTCTCCTGTATTTAAAATTTTCCTTATCAAGTCCTTATAGTTCTTCAGATATTCTAAAACTTTTAAAGATTCTCCACCGAACAATGCTCCGGGTATTATATACGGATTAACACCATAAAGCCTATTAATCCTATCTCTCAACTCATAATTTATTAGAATCGAATTTCCTTTTAATGAGACAAATTTGTGTTTCGATATTTTTTCAAATAATTTATCAACGAAATTTTTAGTATGACATATTTCATTCATATAATCTCTCCATCCATTACCGCAAGAAGTACCTAAAAGTCCCGCATCCAACCAAACTAATTCACCATCAAAATTTTCAGATTCATCGAGCATAAATTGAATCTTATTATAAATTACTTCTATGTAGTTGTGAACACAAAAAATTCTATCCCATATTTCGCCTTTTTCATTCATCTGTAGTCGAACAGGGTTGATTTCATTTAAATAAAAATCTGAATTCAATTCAACTTCTTTAATTTCGACATTTGTTTTATTAAACATTAAGTCTAAATTGTGTTTTTTTCTGGTACTGTTGTCGGTATATATTACATAATCATACCCATCAAATATTATATTTCTGATGGTTTGAGTTAATAAAGTAATACCTTTATATATCGCAGAGCCTCTCTCGTCTATATAATTTAAATCGTATATTGACGTTACAATCTTTTTCTTTTTTTCCGTTGTTAATATTTTTTGGTCTTCAGACACATCGTTATTTGTTTTTCCTTCTATATACCACTTATCGTGTTTATTAATTAAAACATTAATTATCCTATCTGAGTTATTACCCACCTCAATACCGTTATGGAGTGCGGAAAAACACATTTCATCAATATTACCGGCCGGAGTGTTTAATAAACCGTCCCTTTTTTTAATACTTATACAATCATCCCACGTTCTTAAAAAATTATAAAATTTTGGTAAATCTATGTCTATATATTGTACACAGTCTTCAGGCATAAAATCCAAAAGGTTTTTATCAAAATTTTTATTATAAATTGTTTCATAATGATTAAACCTTCTCCCTAACATACTATTTGTTAAGATTTCATTATTAAAATTATAAGTGACTTGACCTAAAATAGAATTGGGTTTAAAACCCTTCAAAATGTTTTCTTTTGTAAACAAGGGTTGATTAGGTACCGCATCGGCGTCTGTTAATATAATTTTTGTAAACCCTAAATTCAAAGCGCTTAATAGTGTATATCTTTTTACTGAAAAATCGAAGTCATAATAATTGTTAGAATAATTTTTATATTCAGGGTTTAAATCCCCAATATCAAATGTTTTTACAAAAACCTTGTCTAAGATTTTATTTTTATTATCGGTTAACACTATCAGTGTTGGTTTTAGGTCACATTTATCTATTTCAGATATTAAACGGTTTACTTGGTTGTAATAAATTTCTCCAAAACAAAACGTTGCGATTGCAAATTCTTCCATATTTTATTTTAATATATCTAATTTTAATTTTAAAAATTCATCGGTAGTTATTAGATTAGAATCCAAAAGTTGTTTTAAGAATTTTAAATTTTCATACACACTTTTATTTTCCAATTTGGGTTCAATAACTATTTTATCTTTTTTTTCATTAACAATATTTGTCTCTTTACTGAAACAACACCATACAACATTTTGAAAATCTAATTTTGTGTAAGGGATTAGATTATTTCTAGAAACTGAATTTACAATATCTTTGAATTCTATTTCCATCCAATTCCAAATTTTGTTTTTGATTTTCTCTTCAAATGTTATCAAATCATGTGAATAATCGTGAGCCATTATGAAATCTCCTGATTTTAAAAAATTAGATATCTTATTGAACTCATAAATTTTGTTTCCTCCATCACAAAGTATCAAAACTTTTTCAAATGAGTTTATTGAATTTACTATGAATGAATCGAAATTTTCGATATTAAACTCATCCATGATTAAATAATCAACTCCTCTTTCACTTAGGTAATCTTTAACATAAGAATGTTCAGCATTATCAATAGTTTTCAAATTGAATTTTAACCCGTTTTCTTTTCTTATATCATCAATGATATAAGTTAAACCTGCAAATGAAGTGCCAATTTCAATTATCAAATCAAAATTTTCTTCAATTAAGAATTTTTCAAAATATTCTTTTATGTTATCTACTTGTTGAGTAGTATGTACCCCTTGGTACATAAAAATACCTTTAACTTCTTTTACGTCCATAATTATAGATTTCCTGTTATTCTCTCACACCATCCTTTAGATGTTGAGTATGGCCATACCACCCAATACTTTGGTTTGTGCGATGTTTGGAATTCTCTCCAAACTTTACAATAACCGTCAGGGTCATTTTTCATTCTTTGAATTTCTGATGGGTCAGCATCTTTTCGGTGTATTGTTTCATCATTTTCATCGTGGAATGCTACTACCCAAAATTCATAATCTTCTTCAGGTACTTGCGTGTAACCAATGTCAATACAATGTTTAAAGATTTGGGCAAAACTATTTTTCCAATCCTCTTCGTTATCGAAGTTATAAGTGTTCGGTGGGTATTTCTTATCAATAGTTTCTTGTTGAATTGCTCTTTTTTCAAAAAGTAACCCTGAATATTTTTCATAATCTTTTAGAGTTCTTTCAGTTCCGAATCCATAAATACCAAATTCGTCCGGATTATATGTTTCACCATCCATAGAAAATAATTTTCTATTTTTAAGGTGGGCTTTATTATTTTTTGATACCCAATCTCCATCATCATCCCACTGCTTTGTTCTTCCTTTTCTTGTATATTCGTGCCAAATCAATGTTTTATGTGGGTGAAACAAATCATATCCGTGAGTGTATGCTCTAGCGGCGATTGAGATTTCTTCTCCATGAAAATAGTAGTCAGGGTCGTGTTGTACTTCTTTTGAGAATTCTCCTAATGTGAAACAGTAGTGTGCCGAATAAAATCTTGCGGTAACAGGTTCCGTTAGGTCTTGCCAACCAGGGATTGTTTCAGGTAGGAAAAATACTGCACCTTCGGGAATAAATCTATCAAACACCATTCTCCAAGGTTCAGGTACTCTTTCTTGTGGGTCGTTTTCAGGATTAAATGATGAAACATAACCTGTAAGAAGAGGTTTTTTGTAACCTTTCTTTTGTAGTTGTAGGACCATCTTTATCATCTGCTCATCCCAATTTGGTGCGAACCTCATATGAGAATCTATTTGTAATGTATATTCTTCTCCTTTATATAATTGTTGTATTTGATTTCTTGCCCAACAAGCACCATTTGATTGGTTGTATGGAATATCTAAAATCCTAAACCTTTTATCTTTTCTATATTCGTCTAATGTGTCGAATTTATCATCAGGGTGATATTGTCTAGCAATTCCAAAAACTAAATTTTTTGGTTTTTTTGCGTTTTCAATTGCGGATTTGATTGTTTTTTCTAATTCAGGGTCTCTGTAAGATGCTATTTGTATAAAAATTTTCATATTGTTTTTTATAGTAAAAATATAAAAATCATTTTATAAATGAAGTAAAAATTAAATTTTAAATTGGGGTACACGCATTACCAAAGTCGGTACCAGGTGTAGTATCATTTGGTAGTCCTCCACATACAAATTGGATACCAAAATCAATGTCTTGTCTGTAACAATTTGAACTGATGGCTGAAATTTGCCCAATACAAACAAATGTAGGCCTATAAGAATTATTAATCCCATTAGGGACAAATTTAGTAGTCAAGGTATCATCGGTATACATAAACGCACCTATTGTACAAGGGGTTTCTCCTGGAAACATGTAAACTGTGAGTAATGTCATATTACCACCATCAAGATTTATTGACTCACAAATCTGAAAAAGAGCATTACATCTACAACCATCGTTTCTTCCTTCAGGACCATAATCCCATATTCTTCTTGGTTGTCCAACTTGTCTTGTCGGCGTAGGTGTTGGCGTCCGTGTTAGTGTAGGTGTTGGCGTTGGTGCGTTTTGAATTACTGTATTGAAATCAACCGTTAGGCATTCTCCATTTTGAAATGCCGAATCAATGATTACCGGACTTGTTTGTGTTAAAGTGTATGAAAAATTACCTGATGAATATGTTATTTCATATATCTGATTTGAACTTGTAGTAAAATACAAACCATCATTGTAAGTAATTAAATATGGGTTAACTTCTATAGGTGAAGGAACTATTAATGAATATTGTTGAGCGAATAATGCAGAATATTGTACAATTGTATAATTAATAACAGGATTTGATGGTGAAAAAGCCTGTTGTATTCTTAATATGGCGAGATACTTTCCTGTAGTTGTTTTTTGAATTGAGATAACATCAGATTGGTAATTTGATGTATCGAGAGGAAAGGTGTGTAATAAGGAGTCAGTAATAGTTCCAGGGTTTCCAAAGGTTCCAGGTGTTAAATTAAGTTGGAATACTCTTGTTTGATTATTAAAACTTGTATTTATCTGCTTTGTCGCCATGATTAGTTGGTTACTACCATAAGCATGAATAGGATAGTAGTTTCCGTTATTTGGATATGTAGTAAAGAATCCTGCAGCAAAATTAAATGTTTCGAAATTCGCGTCTAAATTTAAAGGACTTGTGAAATCATATTTTCGTATGTTAAAAACGTAGGGTTGAAATTGATTAGTTATGCGAGGTTGATAAAAATAACCCGAATATATACCTCCAAATAAATTCCAACCAAACATATTATTACACAAACCTAAACTAGTATTGGTACTGAAACGATATAAAGATGCTGTTGCATCAAAGAAATTTAGATAAATATTACAACTTGAGCAACACAAAGTACTAAGATTATCGTTTATGACCTTGCAAGGGTTATTACCAGGATTAACACCAATAAATGGAACATCTGACCAAGTCACATATTCAGGTTGTACTTCTCCTAATGGTAAAATTGACCAACTATTAAACACATAACAATTATTATTATATGTGATATAACGAGTGCCAGTAAGACTAATATTTGGTAAATCCGCTGATAAGTATGTTGGTGTTGACACGATACCTGAGCAGTTACAAATTATAAAATTTGCATACCATTTTGGTGTGTAAGTTGAGGTACTTCCTGTTGTAGTAATTTGTTCACAAATAGTTGGTCCAACACAATTTCCGGTGCTCGATGGGTCACAACAATAAATTATTGGTTTGAAATAAATTGTGTTAGTTGGTATTAATCCGATGGATGATACTGTAAGTGGGGAGTTACAAGAGTTGCTTGGGGTACCAACCAATAAATTCCAAGGACCATTCGGAAATGGTGACCAAATGAAATCTATGTCACAACAATCTGCACATGGAGGTGTTGTGAAATTTATTTCGTAATTATAAACGGTTAGGTCGGGACCAGGTTGCGGTATTACTGTTGTGTTAATAAATTCGATACTATCTATTGTTGGTGCACAACAACAATCAGGTGGAGTATTTACCGCAATACAAGTTGAACAGTCGTTAGGTTCATATACATCAATAATATCAGATGTTATTTCAGGTGTTGAACCTGGAGCAATTTTATTAATCTCCCAACAACTTATAGGGGACACTAATGAGAAAACATACCCATTAGGTGCCGGATTTGAGGGTATTAATAAGTATTGTGAGTAAGTTAGATTTGTTAATAATATATCGAGTATTTCACCGGTACAACAATTAGTCGCATTAACCAACAATTGTCCTTGGAATGTAGGGGTAGGTGTTGGTGTTCGCGTAGGAGTTACTGATTTAGTCACTGTTGCGGTTGGAGTAACAGTTTGTGTTGTTGTCGGTGTTTGAGTGTTAGTTTGTGTTAGTGTGTTAGTTTGTGTTGGTGTGGCGGTATTTGTCGGTGTTTGAGTGTTAGTTTGTGTAGGTGTAGGTGTTGGTGTTGGACATACGTTATCAACACAATTACCTCTAACTGTATATGTGGCATCACCCGGAAATTGGATGGACCTTACACATCTAGTTCTTGTCTGACCACCATTTACAATTGCAAACCCACCCGTACATGTAGTATAAACAAATGGGTCACCTCCAACAGGTACTGAAATATCATAACAGTTACAAGGTGGTGTTGTTTTGGTTGGGGTCGGTGTTTGGGTCGGTGTTGGTGTTTTGGTTGGGGTCGGTGTTGGTGTGATTCCAAAACATTCGTTACAATCAATATATGGTCCATCTATTATGTCCGCTCTTAGATTAGGACTTAATTCATCACAAGTTTTACATAAGTCCGTTAATGAGGTTAATGTTTCTGCAGAGAAACATCCTGTAATAAATATTGTTCCCCCTGAGTCAACAATATTAATATTATAAACCGCACCTACCACAATTTGTTCTCCTGTAACGGTACACCCTTTATAACTTGCACCCGAACAATTTATAAAATTGTATTTATTAAAAGCAGTGATTTGACAGTCAGTACAAGAAGTGTATGTAGTTTGAATGTTGTTTGTATTTATGATTGCCTCATAACTTGTGGTAGTCGCGGTATTACCCATACTATAACATTTACCCGATAATTGGAAAGTGATTCCTGTTGTTGCAGAACCTGAATAATCTGTTATTATAAATTGTGATGTATCTCCTGTACAGCAAGCGGTCGCTCTTCTTGTTGTGAGACCACATTTATTAATCAAACCAGTATCAGAATTAAAAGCTTCTAAACAATCATCATAGTCAGGAGAATAAAAACACAAACCTACAGGACCTTCGGTAGGTGTGTCAATGTGATATGGTAAAAAACCACCACCATCATCATATAGTATTACTTCGGTTCCTAAAGGGAAGTTAGGTAAATATATGTCCACCTTAATATCTGTGGTTTCATCACAACAACTAATAAAATTATATGTTGTCAAACAATCAGGGTCACAGTAAGTTTCTATACAATCCGAACATTGCATTAGGGGCTCCGGTTCATTAATGTAAACTATTGGTGCTATGTTATAGTTTGTTGCTCCAGTATATTTATAACATTTAAAAAGACCTGTATATGGGTTAGAAAAAGCATATGAACTACCGACCCCCCACGCATCACCCCAATCTCCACCAACCGCAATTGTTTCTGTTTCAGTACAACAATCCACAAATAATTTTACATCACAGTCATATGGAATACAACTTGTACAGTCAACATTAGTTGGTGACAAAACAGAATTAGGTATCAGTTCAAATGCTGGATAGATTTGTGGTGTTGTTGTTGCACTTGTTGTAAAATAATAACAACTTCCTTCATAAGTGAAGACACCTCCAACTTGTACTAATGTTTGTGTAGTATTTCCTGATTGAAATTCGTAAGAGTAGTTAGTACCGTAACTTGGAGTATTTCCTGTCGGATTTATGAAAATAATTTGCTCTTCCCCGAAACAACAATCTTTAAATATAAAAGGACATCCCCATTGTGCTGTGATTACACATTCATCACAATCATTGTATAACGGACTTAAGTATTCCGCCTCATAATCTTCACCATAGGTTACCTGAAAAGCCTCAAAACAACCACCATTATGAACAACGGTCTGACCTAATGACCAATTTGCCACTTCAACCCTGAATAATTTGAAGTCAGTGTTAGTACAACAATCCCTAAACAACCATACTTGGTATTGACCTGCTTGTGTTGGCGTTGGTGTTGGCGTTGGTGTTTTAGTTGCGGTTTGTGTTGGGGTAATCGTTTGTGTAGGTGTTAGTGTTAAGGTAGGGGTTTGTGTTGGTGTGGCTGTATTTGTTGGTGTGGCTGTATTTGTCGGTGTTTGAGTGTTAGTTTGTGTAGGTGTAGGTGTTTGAGTGTTAGTTTGTGTAGGTGTATTCGTTTGTGTTGGTGTGGTTGTCGCATCAGGTGTTTTTGTTGGTGTTCGGGTTTCTCTTGGTGTTCTAGTTTGTGTTGGTGTCGGTGTTGGTGTTGCGATAGTTGGTGTTACTGTCGGGGTTGGGGTTGGTGAAGGACAGAAATTATTTCCTGTGGTAGCAGTTAAACAATCTATACAAGTTTCGCTTTCATTACCAATAAATAAAATTTCTACAAAATTGGTCGAGTTTGTTTCTATTAATGTAGCACATCCATCAAAAGTAGATGCTGAAATGTAATAAACACTATTTAGTTGATATAGTTGTATTGGAATTTCTAAAGAAGTAAAAACAGTGTTACTACAACAAGCCGAAAATGCTCTGTTAGGAGAACAAGTATAGGTTGTTGTACAAGTGGAACAATTTGTTTGCACCGATGATGATGTTAAATCACCAAAAACTAAATCAGCGGGGGTGTTTAAAAATGATGTACAACATCCTGTAAATCCATCGGCAACTATATAATAAACAACACCATTTCCATTAGAAATTAGAGTTGGGTATTGTGAATCAAAACCAATTCCGTCGAAGGTGAAGTATCCATCAAAAACGTTATCACAACAAGCAGAAAATGATATATCAATAGGTAATGAAGTTTGAGTTGGTGTTTGAGTTGGGTCAGGAGTCGGGTTAGGAGTAGATGTGTTAGTTTGAGTTACAGTAGGTGTTGGGGTTAATCCCGATGTTGAGGTAATTGTTGGAGTATTTGTATTTGTAGGAGTCGATGTGTTAGTTTGAGTTACAGTAGGTGTTGGTGTTGCACACACCAAAAATCCGGTCTCGCCCGACAGACATTGTTCACAATTATCATATTCTACGATATCAACAATAGTCTTAGTATTTGTTGTAGTATACAAAATATATGTCGCACATCCACTAAAACCGTCAGTTGTTAATACCGCATAAGTCTTGTTTAAAGTAAGACTAAGTGGAAAATACCCATCCAAAACGAAAATTTCATTTGTACAACAAGAGGAAAATGCTTTATCTGGAGGGCACGGATAAGTTGTTGTACAACCACTACAATTTGTTTGTAAAGAGGGTATAGAAGTTAATTCTGCAATGAAACTTGATGGCTCTTGATTAATAAACAAACTACAACAACCTGTGAAAGAGTCACTTTCTAAATAATACACAGACCCATTACCATCACTGATGAAGTTATTATAATAACTTGAAAATAAATCACCGTAGAAAGAAAAATATCCGGATTCTATAGAATCACAACAGGAACTAAAGGAAATTGGTATTGTTGGTATTGGTGTAGATGTATTTGTAGGTGTTACGGTTGGTGTCAATCCTGATGTTGAGGTAATTGTTGGAGTGTTTGTATTTGTTGGTGTAGGTGTCGGGGTTAAGTCTTTTGTCTGTGTGGGTGTTTGGGTAGAGGTATTGGTTGGTGTTAAAGTATTTGTAGGTGTAGAGGTATTAGTTTGAGTAACCGTAGGCGTTGGTGTTGCTCCTGAAGTTGGGGTAGGTGTAGAGGTATTAGTTTGTGTTACGGTAGGTGTTGGAGTTGCTCCTGATGTTGGGGTTACAGTTGGTGTGTTTGTATTTGTAGGTGTCGATGTTTGAGTTGGTGTTGGTGTTTGTGTTAGTCCTGTAGTGGTCGTAGGAGTTGGTGTATTTGTTTGTGTGGTTGTTGGTGTCGGGGTTAAGTCTTTTGTCTGTGTTGGAGTTAATGTATTTGTTTGTGTTGCGGTAGGTGTTGGAGTTGCTCCTGATGTTGGTGTAGGTGTAGATGTATTAGTTTGAGTAACCGTAAATGTATTAGTTTGTGTAACCGTAGAGGTATTAGTTAGTGTAGCCGTAGGTGTTGAGGTTTGAGTAGTCGTTGGAGTTTGTGTCAGTCCTGATGTTGGGGTTACAGTTGGTGTGTTTGTATTTGTAGGGGTAGGCGTTTGTGTCAGTCCTGATGTTGGGGTTACAGTATTTGTTGGAGTTTCAGTATTCGTTGGTGTTGGTGTTTTAGTTGGTGTTTTTGTTGCAAATGGCGTTCCGTCCGGTGTTGAAGTCGGAGTTTGAGTTTGAGTACTTGTTCTAGTCGGAGTATTTGTGGCGGTTTCAGTTTTTGTTTGTGTAATCGTTACAGTATTTGTTGGGGTTTCAGTTTTTGTTTGTGTAGGCGTTATAGTATTTGTTGGTGTTACAGTATTGGTTGGTGTTGATGAAAGTGTTAATGAATTTGTAGGGGTATTTGTCGGTGTTACAGTATTGGTTGGTGTTGATGAAAGTGTTAATGAATTTGTAGGGGTATTTGTTGGGGTTTCCGTGCTAGTCGGGGTTGTAGTTTTAGTTGGTGTTTTTGTTGCAAATGGTGTTCCGCCCGGTGTTGAAGTTGGAGTTTGAGTTTGAGTACTTGTTTGAGTCGGAGTATTTGTGGCAGTTTCAGTTTTTGTTTGTGTAATCGTTACAGTATTTGTCGGTGTTGGGGTTATTGTTTGATTTGGTGTAGGTGTATTGGTTGGTGTTACAGTGTTAGTTTGGGTTGGTGAAAGTGTTAATGAATTTGTAGGAGTATTTGTCGGTGTTACGGTATTTGTCGGTGTTTGTGTTTTGGTATTTGTATTTGTTGTCGTTGTCGTTGGTGTTACGGTATTTGTCGGTGTTACGGTATTTGTAGGTGTTTTTGTTGCAAATGGTGTTCCGTCCGGTGTTGAAGTCGGAGTTGGAGTTTGAGTACTTGTTAAGGTGTTTGTAGGCGTTGAAGTTTCTGTTTTTGTTTGTGTGGGTGTAGCAGTGTTTGTAGGGGTTGGGGTTGTTGTTTGATTTGGAGTTGGTGTATTGGTTGGTGTTACAGTATTAGTTTGAGTATTTGTTGTTGTCGGGGTATTTGTTGGTGTTTCTGTTTTTGTTTGAGTGTTAGTTGGTGTATTAGTTCTTGTAATGGTAGGTGTTATCGTATTAGTATTTGTTTGAGTCGGTGTTGGGGTTTTAGATAATGCAGGAGTAATTGTTGGGGTTTTAGTTACGGTGTTAGTAGGTGTCTCGGTATTAGTTGGTGTTGGTGTTGTTGTTTGATTTGGAGTTGGTGTGTTGGTTGGGGTTTTAGTTTGCGTAGACGTATTAGTTGGAGTATTTGAAATACTAGGACTATTTGTTATTGAAACTGTTTGAGTTGGGGTTTTTGTATTAGTTTGTGTTGGTGTTTTAGTAGAAGTATTAGTTTGTGTTGGAGTTTTAGTAGAAGTATTACTTTGTGTTGGAGTCGGTGATTTTGTTAAATTTGGTGTTGATAGTGGTGTTTTGGTATTAGTTGGTGTTACAGTTTTAGTTGGTGTTACAGTCGGTGTTAATGTTATTGATACGGTGTTGGTAGGTGTTGTGGATTGTGTATTAGTTTTTGTTACCGTGTTTGTAGGAGTATTTGTTTTTGTTACCGTGTTTGTAGGAGTATTTGTTTTTGTTACCGTGTTTGTAGGTGTTGTAGTTATGGTTGGTGTTGGTGTTGGACTTGGGCATATAGCGGTACCTTCACAAAAAGTACAATCTCCTTTTATTGTATCAATTATTAATAACTCATATATCTCTATTGGTACCGCCCTAACAAATGTTACACAACCAATAAATCCTGTCGTTGTAAGATAAAAGGTGTAATTATTAGTGATAGCGTAGTCATACAAACTTTCCGCTAAATCAGGTTCATCTGATAAACCAATAATCCGATTCCCACAACACGATGAAAAAGAAATAGGTAGTAATGTAGGGGTAGGTGTTTGCGTAGTTGTTGGGGTTGGGCTTGGGGTCGGACAAATTCCTGAAAGATTATCATTAATACACGATGTACAATCAGTCTTTGGTTCGATGGTTAAAGGGTACACGTAATAATTAGTTATGTAACTTCTTCCTATATAGGTACATCCTGTGAAACCGTTTGGTTCTAAGGTTTCAATGTAATATGTACCACCACTAGTTAATCCGCTTAACACATTATCACCCGTAAAATCAAAAACAACGTCTCCACAACAAGATATAAATGCAATAACAGGTAATGTAGGTGTAATAGTTTGAGTTGGTGTTTTTGTAGGAGTTCTTGATGGATTTATTGTTCTTGTTGGCGTTCTAGTCGCGGAAAGTGATTTTGTTATGGTTGGCGTAACAGTATTCGATGGAGTAGTTGTTGGTGTCGGGGTTGGTGTCGGCGTTAATACTAAACATTCGTTGCAAGATGAATACCCTGTTATTGACAATATTTGATTTTGACAACAACTACAAGACCCTGACGAAATTATTGTTACACAAGTAGTTATCGCAGTACTAACATTATTTAATACTACAAAATTATTATTACTACATGAGTTATAAGTTTCGAAATCACCGGCAATAAATAAGTTATTATTATTGGATACGACGGTATATGGGATACCATTTAAAAAACCTTGTGTAGATGAAAATGGGTTTAATATATTACCGTTAGTGTCTAACTTAACGATACCGTTAACAATTTGATTTTTGTAATTTGTAAATGTTCCAACAATAATATAATTACCATCGTTATCTTCAGTTATATCATATACTACACCATCAGAAAAACCCACACCAACATCAAAATTTGTATCAATGGAACCATTTGAATTCAATCGTATAATCTTGTTGTATGGTGTTCCGTTGTATGTAGTAAAAGACCCTCCTACAAGTAATTTATCAGATGGTAAAACGTAAACTGACAAAACCTCACCATTAAAACCACTACCATATGTAAATGAAACATTTATATTTCCATTAGTTCCATTTATACCAACTATACCATTTGCGTTTGTTCCATCGTACTCTGTAAATGTACCTACGGCAATTACCGTACCATCAGATTGTAATCCGATATCTAAAACTTTTTCAGAATTTAAATCACTTAAAAATCCTCCATTTCCGAAGGTTGAATCAAATGAGCCGTTAGGGTTTAATCTAACTAATTTATGATAGTAAGTACCGTCTACAGAATTAAATGTTCCACCTAATAAGATTTTATTGTCAGCAGGTTGTATTAATATTTTAGAAATTGCACCCCCATTAGGGAAATTTGGGGGATTAAATGTACCATCAATAGAACCATCAGAATTTAGTAATTGTAATAAGTTTCCTGACGTATTATTTAATTGTCCTAAACCTACCAAGATTTGTCCGTTTGGTAGTGCCAAAATTTGATTCGTATAAACATAGTTAGGCCCTAAATAGTTGAATCCATTATCTAAGGAACCATCCGTATTTAATCTTACTATCTCATTTGTAGTAGGTTGTCCGTCATATTGACTAAAATTACCCGAAACTAATACCTTCCCATCTGATTGGATGTCTAACCCAATTGTGAAGTTATTAAATGCGGAACCAATTTGGAAATTAGAATTAATAGTACCAGGGTTAACTTGTAACTCTATCTGATATATGTTATTTATTGTAAGTGCCGAAGTAGAACAACCACTATATACCAATTGGTCGGAACATCCACTCATTTTAAAACAATACCTCTCAACAAAAGTTGGTGTTACTGTCGGTGTAATTGACGGAGTTACTGTATTAGTAGGTGTAATACTTGGCGTAACAGTTGCGGTTGATGTAACTGTAGGTGTTGGCGTTGGGCATATTATACCATACTCTGTAATCCTACAAGTGTCACAATCTACATACTCTAAAATTGATACAAAATTGTATTTTACAGGTGGTGGATAATTAATGATTGTAGTACAACCAGTGTAACCGTCAGTAACTAAATAATAAGTTTTTGTTGGGTCTAATGAATATACTAATTCGGACTCTTCCGTTAAAGTAAAGTATATATCCTCGCAACAATCTTTAAATGACTTCTGAGGTCTGGTTATTGTTGGGGTTGGGGTTACCGTTGGGGTTGGGGTCGGGCAGATACTACTACCTAAATTTGTATTAAGACACGTAGTACAATTTACATATCCTGAACTTATTGAAATGAACTCATAAAAATTGTTAGGTCTAACATTTACAATACTTACGCAACCAACAAAATTAGAGGTTTCAATATAGTATATTTTAGTAGGGTCTAACGTTGATATAAAACCTGTTTCTTCTAAAAGAGAAAATAAGTCGTTGGTACAACAAGAACTAAATCCTAATTGCGGTGTTAGTGATGTTGGTGTTAGTGATGACGTGTTTGTTGGTGTAACTGTAAATGTAGGAGTTACAGTAAATGTAGGTGTTACCGTAATGGTAGGGGTAACGGTTGGTGTTACGGGAGTTGGTGTTGGTGTTGGGGTTGGTGTCGCGAGCGGTACTTCAACTACGAATGTTGGTCCTTCTCCTGTGGTACTTACAACTGGTTCACCATTATTATTGATAACTGTTACTACAAATGTAGTATCTCCTGTTGTGGATGTATTATCGGCCGGGGTATTAATATCTACAATACCATCTTCAAATGTTTCTGTAGTCCCGTCTTCATATATAATAGTACCGGTGGTGTTCCCAGAATTAACAACGACGATTACTGTTTCGCAGTTGTTACCCGTAGAATCACAAATTACTATTGTATAAGGACCACATTCATATGTTAGACCTGTGATTATTAATTCACACATACCGATAAATACATACTTTTATAAATTTAATAATACACTAAAGATTTTTATTCTGTATAAAAATTTTTCTATTTACTTAAGAAAAAAAAATCGTTACTTATTAGTTTATAACCAGTATATGAGTGCAATTAGTATTAATAATATTAATTGAATAACTACCTATAACATCAATATTATTAGATATAATACTAGAATCAAATAAAAATGGAATAGTTTTTACTCCTAGTCCATAAGAAATTTCACTATTTATTGGTGTAAATACTACTGTAGCCTGTTGCCCACTAAAATTATTACTAGTTATTTCAACTGTTGATGCCATAAATTATGTTGTTGAGGTAGGTGTTTTAGTAGTAGTTAGAGTAGGTGTTATTGATGGAGAACCACTTATTGAGGGGGATTGTGTTATAGTTTTTGTTGGTGTATTAGTAACAGTATTAGTAGGCGTATTAGAAGCTGTATTAGTCTGAGTTCTTGTTACCGTTTTTGTTGGTGTATTAGTAGTTGTATTAGTTGCTGTGACAGTATTAGTAGGTGTGTTAGAAGCAGTATTAGTCTGAGTTCTTGTTACCGTTTTTGTTGGTGTTACAGAACTTGTTACCGTTTTAGTTGGTGTTACAGTTTTAGTTGGTGTTACTGTCGGTGTTCTAGTTGGATATGGTGTTTTATTAGGAGTTCTAGATATAGTTTTTGTAATTGTTGGTGTTCTTGTCGCAAAAGGGGTTGGACTAAATGTTTTAGACGGAGTGTTTGTCACCGGTGGAGTTTTAGTTGGAAATGGGCTTTTGTTTGGAGTTCTTGTGTTAGTTCTTGTATTAGTTACTGTGTTCGTAACTTGAGGGGTACTACTTACCTGTAAAGTATTGGTAGGTGTCTTTGTTGGGGTTGGGGTTGGAAACTTAGTTTTAAGTGGTGTTCTTGTCACCGTTTTAGTTGGTGTCACCGTTTTAGTTGGTGTTTTTGTCGCAAACGGTGTTCCGTTCGGTGTTGATTGAGCAGTACTGGTTTTAGTAACAGAAACTGTGTTAGTTTGAGTTGGTTGGGGAGTACTAGTTTGTGTTAAAGTAACAGTTGGTGTCATATCATATTTTTTTATATAAATATCTTTAACTACAAGAAGTGCAACCACTAAATGTAGAACCTGTCCAAGAAATTGATATTCTTTCTATTGCACTTTCTTGAACACCTCTATATTCCCAACATCCGGTAATTCCTGATAATTTAACTACTTGATTAACAGTTAAACCTGATAAATTAGAGTTAGTATATAGACATTCTCTACTGTCACCACTGAAGAACCTATTAAACGAATTCTGTATTGTTGTAGAACTAAAGTCTGTTACTGTTGGGTCAATAGTCCAATCAAAGTTTATTAATCCTGCACCATTTTTATCAAGTGGGTCGAGCGAAGTGTATCCGGCTAATGATGTGTAATTACTAAATGGATTAACGGTTTGTAAAGTAACAAATGTCCAATCGTTACCCAACTCTGAATTGATATTTGGCCATACCCCACCATTAAAGTTATAATTAGAGAAATAACTAGCGGACCTTGTTTGACCCTCAATAATCGCCATTGATTCAAAAATGAATTGGAACGATTGAGCCTCAATTGTGTTGAACCCTTCAATTAGATTACCATTTGGATTTACAAATAATAAATTGTTAACTTTTTTACCTAATGTATTTGTGAAATAACTCCAAGATGTTAAATAATTGTTATAATCTTTTTGAACACCTGTTTGGTTAACGTAGAATGTTGTAGGTAGATTAGATGTGTTACCATTAGTTAATGTTGAACCTGTTTGTGTATAAATTGGCGAAGATTCATTGATTACACAGATAGTTAAGAAACTTTCAGTTTCAGGAGTAAAGTTTCCTGCGGTACTGAAATCTGTAAGGGCTACGTGGTTAAATGGAACACCTGACGAACCATATGGGTCAGGACTTCCGAAGTTATCAAAATCCCAACCATTGTTAATGGTTTGTTTGATTGCGGTATCATTTGTAATACCACTATATAATAGTGTGCCATTGTCAATAAAATAGCCACCTATGGTCGCACCCGATAATGTACCAATAATTGGATAAATTGGCCAAGAAATCCATCTTTCGTCCCAAATAACCATTTCGTAAAGATTACCCGTCCAACCACTGTTGATTGTCAATCCACTGTACCAAATACGAACACTCAACGATACATCTTGTAATAAAGAATCACTATAAGAACCTGAACCATCATAGAACACATAAATGTTTCTATTTGTATTTCCCGAACAATTACATAATACGTCTGCCAAAATACTTGAACGAGGACTTGGGGTTATTGTAGGGGTTACAGTATTTGTTGGACTCACAGTTGGTGACAAAGTTACCGATGGAGTGATTGAAGAAGTTATTGTTATTGATGGTGTGATGCTTAATGTAGGGGTTTGTGTTTTTGTAACGCTTTGAGTGATAGTATTTGTAATTGTTTGGGTTGGTGTAGATTCAGGGGTTTTTGTCGGAGTTAATGTCGCAAATGGAGTTTTAAATGGAGTTTTGGTTGGGGTTTGTGTAGGTGTAGGGCTAAAGTTAAAAGTTGAGGTATTTGTCGGGGTTGAAGTTTTTGTTAGCGTTTGTGAGTTCGTATTTGTTATTGTTGGGGTTACTGTCTTAGTATTTGTTATAGTATTTGTTGGTGTTTGAGTTATAGTATTTGTTGGTGTTTGAGTTATAGTATTTGTTGGTGTTTGAGTTTGAGTTATAGTATTTGTTGGTGTTTGAGTTATAGTATTTGTTGGTGTTTGAGTTATAGTATTTGTTGGCGTTGGGGTACTGGTATTTGTAATTGTATTTGTGTTGGTTGGTGTATTTGTTAAAGTATTTGTTGGGGTTGTAGTTGGGGTGGTAGTATTTGTAGGAGTTGATGTTGTAGTCTGCGTTAGTGTTACAGTTGGCGTTTTTGTTGGAAATGGTGTTACTGCAGGTGTTTTAGTTTGAGTCTGAGTCGGATTTGGAGTCTCTGTTGCAGTATTAGTTGGCGTGATTGATTGTGTCTGTGTTTGTGTTGGAGTAATTGACTTAGTGACAGTTGGTGTTGGAGTATTTGTTTTTGTTACTGATACTGTTTGAGTCGCAGTTTTAGTCTGAGTAACAGTCGTTGTTGGTGTTTTAGTCTGAGTAACAGTCGTTGTTGGTGTTTTAGTATTTGTTGCGGTTTGTGTTTGAGTATTTGTATTAGTAGGAGTTAACGTATTTGTTGGTGATGAAGTATTAGTAGGGGTTTTTGTTGCAAATGGTGTTACGGCAGGCGTTTTAGTTTGAGTCTGAGTCGGATTTGGAGTCTCTGTTGCTGTAATAGTTGGGGTGATTGCAGGAGTTTCTGATGGTGTTAATGTTTGAGTTTTAGTTAATGTGTTAGTAGGAGTTATCGGTATAGTCGTTGTTGGTGTTATAGTATTTGTTGGGGTGGTAGTTGGTGTTATAGTATTTGTTGGTGTTATAGTATTTGTTGGTGATGGAGTGTTAGTTGGAGTTTTAGTAGCAAATGGTGTTACGGCAGATGTTTTAGTTTGAGTCTGAGTTGGATTTGGGGTCTCTGTAGCGGTATTAGTTGGTGTGTTAGTAGGGGTTTCTGAAGGTGTTAATGTTTGGGTTTTGGTTAATGTGTTAGTAGGTGTTACCGATATAGTTGTTGTTGGTGTAGAAGTCGGTGTAGGAGTCTGAGTATTTGTCGGTGTTTGAGTTTGAGTATTTGTTTTAGTTTGAGTTATTGTAATTGTGTTAGTAGGGGTTGTTGTGTTAGTTATCGTATTAGTCTGAGTTGGTGTAGGTGTTGGTAAACTTGTTTCGGTTGGACTAACCGTAGCAAAAGGCGTTTTTGCTGGCGTTCTAGTTGGTGTTTGCGTTGGGATTAAAGTTTTAGTTGGGCTATTTGTAGGTGTTACAGTATTTGTTATCGTGATAGTTGTTGTTGGTGTTCTTGTTGCGAACGGAGTTACGTTAGGGGTATCAGTTGGTGTGTTAGACGGGGTTATTGAAGGGGTATTAGTATTGGTAGATGTTACAGTCGGAGTAGGTGATTTAGTTTTGGTTGGTGTTTGGGTTGGTGTTTTTGAACTTGTATTGGTAGGAGTACTTGTGGGCGTGATTGTTGATGAATTTGTATTAGTTATAGTGTTTGTTGGTGTTTGGGTTGGTGTTTTTGAATTCGTATTAGTAGGAGTATTAGTAGGAGTAGTTGTGGAAGTATTAGTTGGTGTTAATGAAGATGTGTTTGTAGGTGTATTAGACACAGTATTAGTTGGTGTATTACTAGGTGTGATTGTTTGAGTTTTTGTTATTGTATTTGTTGGTGTTTGGGTTTGAGTGTTTGTTATTGTATTTGTTGGTGTTTGGGTTTGAGTGTTTGTTATTGTGTTTGTTGGGGTTGGGGTATTAGTGTTTGTTGATGTAATAGTATTTGTAGGCGTCTGTGTAGATGTCTGCGTTAGTGTTACTGTTGGAGTTTTAGTTACAAACGGTGTTTTTGCCGGAGTTTTAGAAGGCGTTGTGGTTAATATAGATGTATTGGTAGTGGTATTAGTAGGAGTTTTAGTCGGAGTAGGTGTTTTAGTTGGAGTTGGTGTTTTAGTTGCAAAAGGTGTTTTATTTGGTGTATCAGTTGGTGTGTTGGATGATGTTATTGACGGTGTTACAGTTTTTGTTGGGGTTACGGTTTGAGTCGCATTAGGGGTTAATATAAATGTAGATGTGTTAGTTGTGGTAGGAGTAACTGTTGGGGTTAGTGTATTTGTTGCGGTATTAGTCGGTGTCGGTGTTGGTAATATTGTATATGTAAAATCATTATCTAAACAAGGAATGTTACAATTAGGACAGTCAGGGTTAAATAAATTGAATTTGGTTTTTAATATATCAAAATTGTGTTTTACTTCGGGTGCCGACAAGGGTGATACATACATTCTGAATTGAGAAATACCCCCATCAAAAGTACCGGCAAAATTAGGTTCAATTAAAATGTTTGTTGTAAGTGCCGAAAGTGAAGTTCCACTTAATACATTGTTTGGAAATAATTCAGGGTCTTGGATATAAACATTGGTACTTCCTGTAGGACATGCAGAGAATGTTAAGTTTTCTCTTAACCCTAAAGTTCCACCACCCCAAGAGATATTAAAAGGAACCCCTAACTGTCTTTCTTTATAGGTGTCAAGCGCTCTCGGTATAATCTCTTCAACATCTTCAACTGTATAGAAAACCTTACCATTTACGTAGATTTTTAATCTACCCATACGGTATTGTTTATCTAATAACCATTTTTCATTTAATCTTACTATTTCAATCTGTTCAGGTGTGAGTCCATCGTGTGTTACAGGAGGTTCAATTAAATAAACAGAATTATTCGCCAATGAATCCAAATAAACAAAACTTGATATATCCCCTAATCCACCTCTATAAAATAAATCACAAGTGTCTAACCAAGTATAACGTTCCCATACAATATCAACCAAAAACCAATGTTCTGAGTTTGTGTATGCAGAATTTTTAACCAAACAATAATCGTAAATTCCCGATTCAGAACAATATTCATCAACTGTATATCCTGTTGTATAAGTAATACCTGATGTTTCACAACTTCCGGTAGTTTCACATCCACCTGTATATCTTAATATTCTGACACCAATTTTTGGGTTTGTTTCATCATCACCACATAATCTAAATGATATTGCGTTTGATATTGAATCTAAAAGTGGGTCTTTGTCGGGAGTATTTTCGATATTTGCACTATTACAACCACAATTACAACTTACGTTATGAACAATTGTTTCTCCTGATGGTTCATAAACATCAACACATCTAGAATTTGTAACTCCTGTATTTGAACAAGCACAAGTTTTTAAGCAAGTTTCTAACCCTTGTGTTACTCTTGTATATCCACTATCTGACGATGGAGTTCCATTTGCGTGGTGACCATATTTATTTTCGGCTCTTGTACCAAAATAAAAGAATGTATTTTTGTTATCAGGATAAACTTCATTAAGTGTAGTTTCTCCTGATGATGGGGTATATTCATTGGTAAGTCGTGGTTTCAAAACCATTTCAACGGCCCAACCCTTGTTCATTCTACTTGGAAAGATATCGTAGTCGTACCCAAATAATTTGTAAAAACCTTGATAGAATCCACCATATAATTCTTGGTAATACCCTTCAGTTGTTCCGGTTTTAGAAACAATCTCAAACAACGTTCTACCTGTAATACCTGAAAATTGAATATTTTGTGAAGTATATCCTGTTACTTGGAATAATTTTAATCTTCTGTCAAAACTTAATCTATTAAATTTTTGTGAATCATCCAACAATCCGTTTGTAAATGAGATTGATTGACCAGTCATTCCTGTAACCAAACCATTATCAATTCCTGTTAATCCTATATCACATGCGGTTTGTGCCGTAATACAAGATAAATCTAAATTATCGGGATTATAATAATTTTCAGAAACAATAACATTTGTGGTGTCATAACTACCATAAGTTAGAACTTGTTGTTGAGTTGTTGCTGATGAACTTAAATCAAAATAAAATGGCAAACGGTTCCCATAAGTTTGAGCAATCAAATAAGGTGAAAATACCACCTCTTCGTTAAAGTCCAATTCATCGGACGCTAACGAGATGTCGGTCAAACTCAAAAAATGGGGACTTACATAAAACTTCTTAAAAACAAATTGATTAATGTTTTGTTGAGCCATTCTATTTTTTTATAGATAAATACACGATGTCATAGTATTTATTGTAAAAAACAATGATAAATTATAATCAAGAATATTATAGT